>ERZ1673722.1654-NODE-1654-length-21137-cov-8.967366_pt1 | contig 21137 bp, 15 predicted proteins | sample MGYA00580222_ERZ1673722 | MGnify/ENA primary metagenome ERZ1673722 (study PRJEB41218, sample SAMN15661750) | gut metagenome | host: Homo sapiens | place: Canada: London | collected 2015-08-20/2019-03-30 | study: EMG produced TPA metagenomics assembly of...
AGAATATCAGTTTCAGCAGCGTCGCCAAGAAGAAGGTCGGCATCGAGATACATATCATCGAAACGACCGTGGTGAAGTAGTCGGTAAAGCTGTACTGCTTACGGGCAGCGGCAATACCAAGTGGAATTGCTATAAGAATTTCAAGGATAAACGACACTAGTCCGAGCGCAAAGCTGTACCAGACGGTGTCATGGAATTTCTGGGTGACGGGGACAGTCCAAGACCAGCTCTCGCCCCATTCACCTCTCACAGCACTCTTAAGCCATGTAAAGTAACCCTGAACGATGCCTTTATCCATGCCGTATTGCGCATTCAAATCCGCAAGCCACTCGGAGTAGCTCTTGCTTGCGCCGGGGCGGGAAGCCAGTTCTCTTGCCTTTGTCTCAATAAAGCCCATGGGCATATTGTACATTAGCACATAGATCAGGAACATTACAAAGAACAAAATCAAAGCGCTGTAAAGCAAACGTTTAACTGTATACTTTGCCACACTATTTCACTGCTTTCTTAAATATTTGTTTCACAGCCAAGCACGGAAGGGGTAAAAACCCCTCCCGTGCGATGATTTAGGTGATGTAATTAAGCTAAACTCAATTACTTGACTGCCAGAGTCTCGATCTCGGCCTTCCAACCCCAGTACGGAGTCATATCCTTAGGCAGAGTGTCGCAGTCAACACGGATGGTGGATGCAACGGTGCAATCCTTGCGCTGGTAGACAGGCAGCTCAACGCCCCAATCCATGATGATTTCCATGGCCTGCTTGTAGACGGACTTACGGTACTCGGTGTCAGCGCTGGTGCGGCCGTCGATGATCAGAGCATCGAGGGCGGGATCATCTACCTGGTAGTGGTTGGAGTTAGTGCCCTTACCATGTGCATTGCTGCTGTGGTAGACCTGGTACATATCGGGGTCAGCGGTGGACTGCCATGCAGCAACCCACATCTGAGCGGTGTTGCCCTCGAGAGCGTTGTTCCAAACGGAGGAGCCGACGTCGTTAACGGTGAGCTTGATGCCGATGGTCTCAAGTGCCTTGGAGGCGGCAGTTGCAATGCCGTAGGTCGGGTGATCCTGCTTGCCATTGCCGGGGATGAGGATCTCGTAGGACTCGGGAGCGCCTGCGGGAGCGGAAGCGACCTTGCCGTCAGCATCGAAGGTGTAGCCGGCCTTCTCGAAGAAGGTGACTGCTGCCTTGAGAGCTGCGTCGTACTTCTGCTCGTCGTTCATGCTGGAGTCAAAGATGTCGTTGCCGTCGGCATCGACAGAGTATGCTGCACGGTAGCCCTCGTCAGCAGGCTGAGGAGCTGCCCAAGAGGTGTTGGAGATGGGGTACTGGATAACTGCGGCACGGTCGCCGTAGTAGGAGTTGATAACGGTGTCACGGTAGACTGCCAGAACGGTCATGAAGCCCTTACGGAGAGCCTTGGACTCCTCGGAGCCGGGGTCGCCGCCGATGTTGACGAGGTCAGCATTGATGCCGAGGTAGCCGTAGCCGCGGTAGTCAACAAGGATGGTGGTGAGAGTATCGCCGGTGAGCTCGCCGTTGGAGTTAGCATCGGTGATAGCGTTCAGGGTCTCCTCGCTGATGGAGGGGACTGCGAGGTCGTAGGTGCCGGTGACGATACCGGGAACGTAGTCAGCATCCTCGCCTTCCTTGAAGAGGATGGTCTTGGTCTTGGGCTCGCCAAGGAAGTAGGTGGGGTTGGCTTCCATGGTGACAACGCCGTTCTCGTAGCTCTTGAAGATGTAGGGACCGCAGCCGAGAGGCTCGGTGGTCTTTGCCTTGACGCCGCTCAGGTCGCCCTTGTCAAAGCCGAACTTGTTGTTGTCGTAATCGTACTTGCTGACGTCACCATAGTGGTGCAGAGGAGCAATGATGAAGCTCATGTTGTAGATGGCGGTTGCATCGTACTCAGTCATATGTACGGTGAGGGAGTAGTCGCCGGTACGGATGATGCCCTTGATGCTGGGAACGTCGTCGCCGGTAGCAACAAGCTTATCGTAATCTGCAAAGTCATCCATGAGATCGAACAGGGAGGAGCCTGCGGTCTCGGCGTCGGAAGCCTCGATAACGCTGTCGTAGTTTGCCTCGATTGCAGCCCAGAAGTCAGCAACGGTTGCGCCTTCAGTCCAAGCGTCGCCGTAGCCCCACATGTTCATACCGAACTTGACCTGCAGAGCAGGATCAGCGGTGATCTCATCGGGAGTTGCTTCGATGGTGGCTGTGTACTCGTCGGTGTTGTAGCTGCTGACAACGCTGTCAATGATTTCCTGAGCGAACTTCTCGCCGGCTGCGTCAACACTTGCCCAGAAAGCGGTCTGAGTGGCTTCGTCCCAAAGGGTGAAGTCGGTGTTGTCACGGCCTGCCTCGGCAAGGAGCTTGTAGAGGTACTGCTGAGAATTGTAGTAGTCAGCCATGCCCTCGATAGGCAGTGCGTAAACAGTGGAGCTGCCGTCGTAGGACGGGTCAGCCATAACGTAGATACCGAAGATAACGTCATCAATGGTGGCGGGGGTGCCGTCGGAGAAGACGATATCGTCACGCATGGTGAGGTTGTAGTCAACGGAACCGTCATCGTTCTGAACGATGTCAACATCGCCCATGCCATAGTAGGTGTAATCGGTGCCGTTGTACTCAACGGTCTCGCCCTCTATGCCGTGGTGGATGATAGCGCCGCCGCGGTCAGCAGCAAGCAGACCGCCGGTGAAGTTGGAGACGACTTCTTCGTCATACGCGGTGGTATAGAAGAAGGGGCTGAACTTCTGGCCGAAGGTGGAGGTTGCATAGACCAGGGTGGATGTGTTCTCCTCGGCAGGAGCCTGAGTCTCTTCGGCAGGTGCCTGAGTCTCTTCGGACGGTGCGGGGGTGCTGGAGTTGCCGCATGCGCAAAGAGCAAGAACCATAACAAGAGCCAGAACAAGAGCGAGGATCTTCTTGATGTTGCTCATTTTCATTTTTCCTCCTTGATAGGATTTTTATTTATTAAACGCGGGCTTCTATAATTAATTAAGCCCTGCGGTTAATAACTGGATCAGATAAGCTTCGTCGCCACCGCCTGACGGCGGGAGAACGAGAGCGCGAACGCCGCGCAGAGTATCACGGCGCCGGCGGCAAAGGAGATGTCCGCCGCATTGAGCTTTTCCGGCGCGGCTATCGCAGTGATGCCTTCGGCGATCAAGGCGACCGCCGTGAGGATGATGCCGAATACCGAAGCCGAGGGGAGATTCCCTGCGACCTTCTCCGCCTCCGAGCGCTTGAGCTTATCGCCCGCGCGCAGCAGCTCGGCGACCGCGGAACTGACGTACCACAGCGGCACGGCCGCAAACACGAAGGGAAGGATCACATACATGAGCTTTCCGGCTCCGGACGGGAGCCACAGAGCCACGATATACGCAAGCCAGCCAAGCGCGGCGGCGGGAGCAAGGAGTCTGCCGCTCTTCTTCGCGGCGGCGGCATCGCAGAAGCAGAAATACGAACCGACATATATCGGCACGGATCTGACCCTGCCCTTTTCGTCGATAGTTTCGGAAATTTCGTAATCCCGTACGTATTTTTTCTTTGCCATGCGAGCTTTTCCCCGTCAGCTTCCTCCGGCGCAGCGGTCTGCGCCAGTGCAAATTGCTAAAGTTGGTTTACATATTGTGATATGTCATTATATCTGAAATATTACAATTTGTCAATGACATCCACATTTCAGATAGCACAAAGTCCACGGCTGGCGTACAAGTGTTTCTGTTGCACTGTACACAAAACCATCGGATTCTTCAGTTTCGTCATTAGCTTTTCTAATACATATACACTTTCGCCAGCGGCGGCTAAGCGCCCCCCGTTATTACAAATCGCAGTGATACCGCGGCTTTCCAAGGCTCTTGCGGCCATACTCTATCGCGCCCGTCGGGCAGTGACAGATGCAGGCCATGCAGTGCGTGCAGTTTTTGCCCCACACAGGCAGACCATCGACGATGCTGATGTCGTTCAGCGGACACAGCTGCGCGCATTTGCCGCAGCCGACGCACTTATCATCGGCGCGGAATTTATCCGCCTTAACGAAAAGCGCGTAGAACGCCGGATTCACGGCGGTGCTCATAAAGCGGTCATAGAGATTGTTCCGCGGCGCGGCAAACTCGAAGCCCTCGGATATCTTCCGCGCGGCCTCGTCTATCGAGGGAGACGCGGCCTCAATTATCCGCGCGGCTTCCGGCGCTTCGGGCGCGTCAAACATGGCGATATAGTTCTCCGGCATTATCACCTGCGCGGTGCCCATATAGGTGAAGCCCTTATCCGCGCACAGGCGCTTGTTGTACTTCGCCGCGTTGCCGATCTCGCTGCCGCAGTTCATCACGAACCACACCTTGCCCGCGCCGGAAAATTCTACTCTGCGTATCCACTCCTCGACCACGCGCGGGATGCGCCAGCCGTAGGTAGGCGTCACGAATATCAGGCGGCCGTCGGCGCGAACTGCCCCGGTATCGCCGCTTTTTATCCTGTCATTGACACTGACAAGCTCATCGCCGAGCGCCGCGGCAAGTCTGCGGGCTATATAGCGGCTGTTGCCCGTGCCGCTGAAAAAGAGGATCATACGCGTTCTCCTTTTCGTAGTATCGGTTGACAATGGCAAACCCGGTTTTGGCGGGCAGAAATGCGCCCATACTTCTTCAAAGTCCTTGACAATACAGCAAGTATTCTCTGCGGCCTTTTCATCGTCTGGCCACATTTCTGCTCCGTCAAAACTGCTGCGCACCTGACAGGGATGGATTTTTGAGTGATTTTTGTTTTTTGAGGCGCAGACGGGCTGCCGCCCTTCAAGACGAAAAGAACAAAAAGCGCCGAAAAGACGCACTGTCAGGCGTGTCTGCCCTTGTTAACCGATACTAAAAAAATATTAAATGCCGGAACCCCACACAGGCAGGCTTGCGGCATTTATTGATTTGATCTCAACTCTGAGAAATTTTACTCTATTTGCTCACGGCTGTCAATCAAAAAAGCTCGAAACTACGCGCATTTCCCCTCCGGCGGCAAAAAATCAGGGCACGGGATATCCCGTGCCCTGAAGCGTTTTATTTTGCGCAGGCTCTCTCGAATTCTTCCTGGATCTCCTTTTCGGGTTCGGCGGTGAGCAGGCTCACGACGACGATGAACACGCAGGATATCACGAACGCGGGCAGCAGCTCGTATATTCCGAGCATGCCTCCAAGAGGTGCGACGCAGTATTTCCACACGAACACCATCGCTGCTCCGGAGAACATGCCCGCAATCGCGCCCCACTTGTTGCAGCGCTTCCAGAACAGGGAGAACAGCATTATCGGGCCGAAGGTCGCGCCGAAGCCCGCCCACGCGAAGGATACCACGCGGAATATCGAGCTGTTGGGGTCGCTGGCGAAGATGACTCCGAGCACCGCAACGCCGACGACGGTGATGCGCGCGATGAGCATGGTCTTCTTATCGCTCATCTTCACGCCGAAGACGTCGGTGAGTATGTTGTGGGTGACGCCGGAGGCAGCAGCGAGAAGCTGCGCATCGGCGGTGGACATGGTGGCGGCGAGGATACCGGCGATTATGATGCCCGCGACGATAGCAGCGAGCGCGCCGTGCGTCGAGATGAGCGCCGCGGAGTTGACGATCAGGTTCTCCGCCTCGGCCTCGGAGCCGGGCATCGCTATCGCTCCGGCCTTGACCATGCCGAAGCCGACGATGCCGATTATGACCGCGGCGCCGAGAGAGATGACGACCCAGATGGAGGCGATGCGGCGGCTGAAGTTCAGCTTACTCTCGCTGCCGATGGCCATGAAGTGCAGCAGGATGTGCGGCATGCCGAAGTAGCCGAGTCCCCACGCCAGCGTGGACGCGATCATCAGGGGGCTGTAGCTGCTGGGGGTGCCGGTGAGGATGCTCGTGGACGCGGAGAAATCGAGGTAGCCGGGAATCTCCTTGGCGTTGGCGATGACGGCGTCCCAGCCGCCGGCGGTGTTGATGCCGAATATGAGCACTATGACGAGCGCTATCGTCATGACGATGCCCTGGATAAGGCTCGTGACGGAGGCCGCCATGAAGCCGCCGGTCGCGCAGTAGATAACGATGACGGCTGCGCTGATTATCATGGCGGTCATGTAGTCAAAGCCGAAGAGGCTGTTGAAGAGCTTGCCGCAGGCGGCAAAGCCCGAGGCGGTATAGGGCACAAAGAAGATTATGACCGTCAGCGCGCCGAGAGTCTCGATTATCTTGGTGTTGTCGCGGAAGCGGCGGGCAAGGAAATCAGGCACGGTTATAGCGTTGATGCCCGCGGAGTAGCGGCGCAGGCGCTTTGCGACGATGAGCCAGTTGAGATAGGTGCCCAGCGCAAGGCCGATGGCCGTCCAGCCCGCCTCCGCGACGCCGCAGAAGAACGCCAGTCCCGGCACGCCCATCAGCAGGTACGCGCTCATATCCGACGCCTCAGTGCTCATGGCGGTGACTATGGGGCCGAGCTTGCGGCCGCCGAGATAGAAGTCCTCGGAGGTGCTGTTGTTTGCATATTTGAAGCCTATCGCCAGCATGCCCAGCAGATAGACGACCACTGCTACAAGAATCCAGATCATTGCCGAAGTCATAATACATATCCTCGCTTTTCATAATATAGTCGGGATTATATATTATTTTTTTCGGAAAACAATATTATTTCCGCAGGTTTTCTCTTGATTTTCGCGGTTTTCGGGCTATAATATAAACGTCTCTAATTTTATTCATATTAAGATGAATTTATTTCATACAAGGAGTTTCCCATGAATCTGGCCAAGTATCAGGCGCTGCTGAGCGTCGTGGAATCCGGAAGCCTGACCGCCGCGGCGGCGCAGCTTGGGCTGACGCAGTCGGCGGTGAGTCACAGCATCAACAGTCTTGAGGAGGAGCTGGGCTTCGCGGTGATAAAGCGCAGCCGCGCCGGCGTGAAGCTCACGAACGAGGGCGAGCGGCTGCTGCCCGCGGTGCGCGGACTCTTAAACAGCGCCGAGCAGCTCAGCCAGGTGACGGCGGCGATACGCGGGCTTGACAGCGGCCTTGTCCGCATCGGGACCTTTACCTCCGTCGCCGTCCACTGGCTGCCGGGGGTGCTGAAGGAATTCCAGCGCGACTATCCGCGCGTCGAGTTCAAGCTCCTCAACGGCGACTACAACGACGTCGAGCAGTGGGTGCGCGACGGCAGCGTGGACATCGGCTTTGTGAACCTGCCCTCCCCGCTCGACTGCGAGTGCATCCCGCTGATGGAGGACCGGCTGATGGCCATTCTGCCGAAGGACAGCCGCTTTGCGAGCTACCCGAAGTTCCCGCTCGTCGAATGCGAGACGGAGCCGTTTATAAGCCTGCTTAAAAGCTCCGACCACGACGCGCGGCGCGCGCTAGAAGCCGCCGGCGTCACGCCGAACGTCCGCTTCTACACGAAGGACGACTACGCTATAATTGCCATGGTCGAACAGGGGCTGGGCATAAGCATAATGCCGGAGCTGCTGCTGAAGGGGCGGCACGACAATCTGCTGGTGCTGCCGCTCGTTCCGGAGGCGAAGCGAACCATAGGCATCGCCATCGCAGCGGGCGAAAAGGCCGGCCCCGCAACCCGCCGCTTTGCGGATTACGTCGTGCGCTATGTAAAGGCGCAGGCGTAGATCGCCGCGCGGCATCATCGGTAAATCTACACAAAGTGCGCGGCAAAGATTTGTGTACAAAGTCGATTTTGTATTTTGCAAAAACATTTTTCTAGACTTTTTTGTTTTTATGAAATACAATCATGCCATAGTGATGCGCTTCACACCCAGGAGTTTCCCTGCCGTTTCTCAACATGGCCAGTTGAGAGCGCGGGAACACAATGAAAAGTTGAGGTAAATCTATTATGGAACAATCAGCGAAAAGGAAAAAATATTGGCGAATAATAGCGATATGTCTCGCCGTTATGCTCCTTGCAAGCATTGTCTCCGCCGTTGTGAAGACCGACGGCGGGAACACGCTCATTCGCGAGGTGAAGATCAGCACCCGCGGCGGCACGCTTTCCGGCGTGCTCTACATCCCCAAGGACGCGCTTGAGAACGACGGCTTCGGGAACTACACTTCCCCGCGCCCGGCAGTAATTCTGAGCCACGGCTATCTGAACAGCAACCAGATGCAGGATCCGAACGCGATCGAGCTGTCGCGCCGGGGCTTTGTCGTGTTTGCAATGGATATGTACGGTCACGGCAACTCCGACCTCGCTAACGCCACCGATGACCCGACCGGCAGCGGCGCGGTTCTCGGCGCGCTGGACGCATACAACTATGTACGCACTCTCCCTTATGTTGACGCTACGCGCATAGGCATCGCGGGTCACTCCATGGGCGGCATGAACACCGGCAACGCCGTTGCGCTGACCGCCGGCTTCTACACCGAGGCAGATATGCTTCTGAACCTCCTGCATGACGAATTCGGCATGGACATCACGGCCGAGCAGGTTGCCGCGCAGGATCCCGACGCGCTTGCGGCAGGACTTTCCGACTATGAGCGCGGGCAGTATGAGCTGCGCTGCGAGGAGATACTTACCGAGGCAGCGCAGCGCCCCGTTGCGGAGCTGTTCATGGGCTCCGGCCCGGGCTTTGCGGGGCTGACGAAGGCGCATCAGGTCGAGGTTGCGGGCAACACCGTGTGGCGTGACCTTCAGGCAAACGTCGGCGTAAGCATCGGTCTGTACGAGGAAAACTGCTGGCTGATGTTCTCCGCAATCGACGACGGCATAAACTCCGCAAAGCAGATACCCGAGACTACCGTGGCACGGGTTCTGTTCGGAACGCTTGATGCCCCCGTTGAGCGCGAGACTTGGTATTCTCTCAATCTCTCCGACGGCGGCGCGCAGCTTGAAAGCACCAAGCTCGGCAGCTTTTACTCCACCGAGCCGAGCGACACCGCCCTGCGCGAGGCAATTGCCAACCGCAGCGCCCGCGTGATGATTCAGCCCGCCGAAATTCATGCCGGCAACCACTTCTCCTTCAAAACAACGAGCTTCGTTGTTCAGTTTTTCACCGACGTTATGAACTACAACAACGGTGAGCTTGCCGACGGCGCACAGTCCATCCCCGCGAGCAGCTCGGTGTGGCTCATCAAGGAGCTTGCAAACGGCGTGGCTCTTGCCGCAATGCTGGCTCTGGTGTATCCGTTTGCCGCGTTGCTGCTTGAGGCTCCGTTCTTTGCCGGTCTGCGCAGAAAGCCGCGCGAGGCGCTGATAGAGAAGAACGACCGTGGCTTCTGGATAATAAGCGTGCTGCTTGCCATAATTCAGGGCGTTAGCATTATCCCCTGCTTCATACTCGGCGGCGCGCCGACCACCTACGCCGGTGACAAGGGACCGATAGCGTGGAACTGGCTGTTCAGTCAGGAAATGCCGAACCGCACCATAGTATGGGCGCTTACGAACGCGGCAATCGCGCTCCTGCTGCTGCTCATCCGCCATCTGCGCGCAAAAAGCGACAAGCTCAGCTTTGCGGATCGCTACGGTATCAAAATTTCCGCAAAGGATTTCGGCAAGACCGTGCTGCTTGCGCTCATCGTTTTTGCCGGCTCCTACTGCCTTGCCGTGCTTTCGAGCTTCTTCTTTGCAAGATCCGACTTCCGTCTCTGGGTCATTGCGGGACGCGTCATGACCAAGACCCAGTTCCTCACTTGGGCGGGCTACCTTGTGTTCTTCCTCGTGTTCTACATTGTCAACAGCATGGTCGTCAACTCCGGGCGTATGCGCAATATGAGCGACGGCAAGAACCTGCTTATCTGCGCGCTGTTCAACGTGGCGGGCGTGTTTGTGTTTGAGCTGTTTGTGTACGCATTCGAGCTTATCACGGGGCAGATGGTGTGGTACGGCTTCGGCAAGGACTATTTCCTCTACGCCGTTGTGCTGTATCCGATGATAGTCGTGCTGCCGCTCGCAGCCGTATATGCGCGCAAGCTCTACAACAAGACCGGCAGCGCATGGCTCGGCGCGCTTATCAACGCAATGATCTTCACATGGTTTGTTGTGGGCAACACCTGCTATCACTACAGTATGCTGATTTCATAATTTGACTTTGCATCGGCTCGATGATATAATGATATATCAGCGTTAAAAAACCGCGAAATCTCCGCGAGGAATTTTATCAGCTTTATCGGGGCAATGCTGAAAGGCATTGCCCCGATTTTTATAGTAAAGGAGTCAAAAAACTATGGCAATGTCAGCCGAAACCTCATGGATGGGCAAATACCGCGATTTCGTGGAGAGCATTATTTATCTCTGCAACCGCTCCGCCACACGCTTCAATATGCCTCAGTACTACAACACCTCTTTCCGGCTGACCGCCATCCAGATACAGATAATCGAGTATACCCTTGAGGATAACAACGACAAAATGAGCGCCATTGCCGCGCGCTTGGGCATCACGCGCGGAGCCTTCTCCAACAACGTGACAAAGCTCGTAGACATGGGGCTTCTGGAGAAGTCGCACCGCGGCGGCAACAAAAAGGATCTCTTCATCGCGGTTACCGACAGAGGCCGCGAGGAATATGCGCGCTATGCGCAGTTTGTTTATGACAAGACGCTGCGCCATGTGTTCGCGCTGGCGGATGAGCTGACGCCGGAATCGATAGACGCCTTCCGCAAGATTTTAAATACCTTTGCGGATACGCTTGTATAACGGAAAAATAAATCGGAGCGCCCGATAAAGGCGCTCCGATTTTGTTATATTGCTTTTTATCAGATATCCGTGACCGTGCCGATGAACACCGGCGTCATGGTGGCGCAGTCGAGGATCATATACAGGAACGGGCGGTTCAGCGTGACATACTTTATCTCCTCTATGAACGCGCTGCCGCAGGCGGCCTCGACCGCCGTCGCGGCTCCGGCCTTCGTCCCCTGCTCGTTCACGGAGACATGGCACTTATGCAGCACCCGACTGACATAGAGCGGCATACCGTCATAGCTGCCGATGCCGCTGAGGTCGGCGGAATCCGGGTCGAAAAGCTCGGTCACGCCGAGCGCCCTCAGCACGTCCGAAAGCTCCGCGCTGTAAGAGCTGTCAAACTTCGGCAGGCTCGCAATCACCGTCGTGCGCTGCGCTCCGGTCAGCATCGCGCGCAGACTCTCGCCGCTGAGGCCGGCGATGTATTCGTCAAGCCCGACTCCTCTTTCCGGAAGCAGCGCGGCAAAGGCGTAACGCCCGCCCTGATAATATTTGATGAAGCCTGCGGCGCTGCCGTCGGAGATATAGGTGTGCTCCTCGGAATCCATGAAATCGACTATCCTGTCCTCGCCATCGGCGTTGGTGAAGCTCCCCTGCTCGACCTGATCGGAGGTGTACACCGTCTGCCACTTCGCGTCAAAGGCGACAGCGTTTATCAGATACAGCATCGCGTCGTCAGGGATCTTGTCCAGTATCCGGTCTATCATCCCGCCGGTATTTTTCTTCACCCACGAATTGATGCTGTCGAGCGTCCCGCCGTCGAACGGTGCGGTGAACACGGCGCTGTCGTAATATCCGGCGTTCTTCTCAATGAACGCGTCGTTTATCTTCAGCTTGTCGTCGTCCCGCAGCCACATGGAGCAGGCCGAGCTAAGCTTGCTGCCCTCGCTGTCATCCAGCGTCGCCAGAAACGCCGCCATATACGCGTTCAGCTCGTCCGCGCTCATGCCGAACAGGTCTTCAAGCTGGCTGAGGGTTTCGCCCTCGGCGCCGTTGGCGGTCATGGCCAGCGCGCAGAGTATAGAGGTCGGGGAAATCAGCGTGTCGCCGTCGGATGGGCAGCTTTTCAGCAGGCGCAGCGCCAGCTCCGTGACCGCCGTGTTCGCCTCCTCCGTCAGCGCGGCGGGGTCGGCGGCGATCTTATCGGTGTTTTTGGCCGTGATCTCGCTCACGGCGGGGCTTCCGCAGCCGCCAAGCAGCATCGCCATGGCCAGCAGCAGGCATATCGAAACATAAAACATGCTTTTCATCTCGTGCTCCTTTCATTCGATCTGCTTTTTTGACGCACGCCGCGGGAAAAGGTTCCCATAAAAATATCGTGAGAGATATTAAAACCTCTCACGATATGTAATATCAATGTCTTCCCCTGTATCCGCCGTGGCGTCCGCGGCGATTGCGGCGTCCGGCGTCGGATATCAGCTTCACCACGACAAGGATGACTATCAGCGCGACGATGCCGATGATTATATACTTGAACATGCCCTCGGTGAGCTGTATGCCCTTGCCCGTATACTCGACCTCGCGGCTGCCGGTATAGCCGCAGACGCGGCATGTCCCGCGCTCCTCGCCCGCCTGATCCTTCGTCGCCGCACGCACCAGCGTCCACTGCATGTCATGCGCGGCCTCGTCGGCCTTCTCGCCGCAGGAGCACTCATGCCAGTGGCGCTCCTCGTCAAAGCTCCATTTCTCAGAGAATTCATGCTCATGGTTTTCGTCCGCAGGCGAGGGGCTTTCCTCCGCGTCATCCGGCTTATCGTCCGGTTCCTGACTGGGCTCCGGAGTCGCCGTCGGTGCGGGTGTCGGGGTCGCTTTTGCGGGGTCGGCCTTCACGGTTATGACCGCGCCATAGCTCTCGCGGCCTCCGCCGGGATTGCTGAAATACGCCGCTATGCGCCAGCCGTTGAGTTCAAGCGGGATGTTATAGAGGTTCATCCTCGTCCCGCCGTCCGCGTCCGTCGTAAGGCCGGGGAACTTTTCGACCGCTTCCTCCATCGTATAGTACGACGTCGCGTCCGGATTATAGAGCCGCCAGTTTATCTTCTCGTAATACGCGCCGGATGCCGCGAAGGACGCGAAGCCGCCCTCGGTCACGGTCTCGGCCTCGGGGTGCTTGTAGATGTCAGGCGTCCAGATCGCGGGGGCATACTCGCGGCGCAGCGTCACGCTGCTGCCGTTCACGGTGTAGTCCACGGCGGAGTTATTCAGATACACACGCGCATCGGACGCGAGCGAATAGCCCTCGGCGAGCGAGACCACGATCTCGACTGTATAATTCTGCGTCCCGAAGGTGCCGCTGAACTGCGAGCCGGACGCGTCGTACCACACCAGGCTCTGCACGGAGCAGCCCTCGGTGCTGGAGCTGGCGGAAATGTTTCCGGCGGGCATATATGCTATCGGTGTTGTCGGCATGGCGACAAGCAGCTTGTCAAGAGTTACATCCGCGCTTGTGGCGGCGGGCAGCGCCAGACAGATGCAGGCGCACAGACACAGCGCGAGGAGGGCGGTGAGGCGGTTTTTCATGCTTCTGCGCATGTGAATTCCTCCTTTGAATGGATTTTCCGATATTCATTATATAATTGCATATTTTGCGGGTCAAGGAATTTGTTGAAAAATACATAAATTTCTGGCCGATTTTATATTTTTCGTTTGCTATCCGCCGCAGTAATGCTATAATAAAGTGTTAAATTTTGAAATTGGAGTTGGTTACATGGCCACATGCTATATATTCGCCGCAGGAAGCTTCTACGGGCTGACCGAGTACCCGTCCGACGGCGACTTCGTCATCGCGGCGGACGCGGGGCTGAAGCACTGCACCGAGGCGTGGGTCGCGCCCGACCTGATTCTCGGCGACTTCGACTCCCTCGGCGAAGCGCCGGAGGGCGGGGACGTCCTTCAGCTGCCCGTCGAGAAGGACGATACCGACACAATATACGCCATGCGCGTCGGGCTTGAGCGGGGCTATACCGATTTCGTCGTCTACGGCGGCACCGGCGGCAGCCGTGCCGACCACACGATCGCAAACCTTCAGGGGCTGCTGTTCCTCTCCTCGCACGGGGCGCACTGCCGCATGTACGGCGACGGCGTGGTCTGGAGCGTGCTGCACAACGAGAAGGTCTCTTTCCCCGCCGGCTGCGGCGGCACGCTGTCTCTGTTCTGCATGGACGGCGCTGCGCGCGGCGTGACCATCCGCGGGCTCAAATATGAGCTGGCGGACGCCGAGATACGCTCCGACTTCCCCATCGGCGTCAGCAATTCGTTCACGGGGGCGGCGGCGAGCATCGAGGTGCGGGGCGGCACGCTGATAATGATACATGATATTTTCGGGTGAGACAATGATAGAATATAAGGCAGGAAAATGCGATATTGCCGTTATCGGCGCGGGACACGCGGGCATTGAGGCCGCCCTCGCCGCCGCGCGGCTCGGCCTCGACACGGTGTGCTTCACGGTGAACATGGACAGCATCGGCAACATGCCCTGCAACCCCGCCATCGGCGGCACCGGCAAGGGGCATCTCGTCCGCGAGCTGGACGCTCTGGGCGGCGAGATGGCGCGCGCGGCGGACAAGGCCTGCATACAGTACCGTATGCTCAACCGCGGCAAGGGGCCGGCAGTGCACTCGCTGCGCGCGCAGGCCGACCGGCGGCGGTATCAGGAAGTGATGAAGCACACGCTTGAATTGCAGGAAAATCTCCGCGTCAAGCAGGCGGAGGTCGTCGATATCGGCGTCGAGGACGGGCGCGTCCGCTCCGTCACGACGCACACGGGCGCGGTCTACGACTGCAAGGCCGTCGTGATCGCGTCGGGCACATATCTCGACGGGCGCACAATAGTCGGCGAGGTTCTGCGTTCATCGGGGCCGGACGGTCTCGCCGCGGCCATCCCGCTGGCGGAGCGGCTGCGCGCGCTTAGGCTCAGCATGCGCCGCTTCAAGACCGGCACGCCGCCGAGAGTGAACGCGCGCACCGTAGACTTTTCAAAGATGGAGCTTCAGCGGGGCGACGATGAGATCGAGCCGTTCTCGTTCTCGACGGTCGATGCGCCGCGCAACTCCGCCGTGTGCTACCTGACCTACACCAACGAGCGCACGCACGAGATAATCCGCGCAAATCTCGACCGCAGCCCGATATATTCCGGCGTTATCGAGGGCATCGGCCCGCGCTACTGCCCCAGCATCGAGACAAAGGTGATGACCTTTGCCGACAAGCCGCGCCATCAGCTGTTCATCGAGCCGATGGGGCTGAACACCGAGGAGCTGTACATCCAAGGCTTCTCGTCCTCGATGCCCGAGGAGGTGCAGGTCGAGATGCTGCACAGCGTCGCCGGACTCGAGCACGCGGAGATGACGCGCTGCGCCTACGCGATAGAATACGACTGCATCGACCCGACAGAGCTTTATCCGACGCTGGAGACCAAGAAAATCTCCGGACTTTACGGCGCGGGGCAGTTCAACGGCTCCTCCGGCTATGAGGAGGCGGCGGTACAGGGCTTCGTTGCGGGAGTGAACGCGGCGCTGAAAATACTCGGCCGCGAGCCGATGATACTCCGCCGCAGCGACGGATACATCGGCACGCTCATAGACGATCTTGTGACCAAGGGCACGAACGAGCCGTACCGCATGATGACCTCGCGCAGCGAGTACCGCCTGCTGCACCGGCAGGACAACGCGGACAAGCGCCTTTCCGGCATCGGCCTGCGTATCGGGCTTGTCTCCGAGGAGCAGTACCGGCGCGTTCTCGACAAATACGCCGCCGTGGACGCGGAGCTGTGCCGCCTTGAAAAGACGCATATCGCCCCGAGCGACGGGATAAACGCGCTGCTCACGGCGCGCGGCACGGCTGAGATATCCACCGGCAGCTCGCTCGCTGATCTCATCCGCCGCCCGCAGATAAGCTACCGCGACCTCGCGGAATTTGACCCCGAGCGTCCGGAGCTTCCGCGCGCAGTGACGGAGCAGGCGGAGATAAGACTCAAATACGAGGGCTACATCAAGCGACAGCTCAAGCAGGTCGAGGAATTCACGCGGATGGAGAGCCGCCCCCTGCCCGCCGACATCGACTACGACGCGATAAACGGCCTGCGGCTGGAGGCGCGCGAGAAGCTGAAAAAGATCCGGCCTGAGAATTTTGGGCAGGCGAGCCGCATTTCCGGCGTGTCCCCGGCCGACATTTCGGTGCTGATGATCTACATGGAGGGCGGAAGATGAGCAAGATCGTTCTCGGCTTTTCCGGCGGAGTGGACTCCACTGTATCCACCATGCTTCTGAAAAAGGCCGGACATGAGGTGTACGGCCTGTATATGGACAACGCCGACGAGGCCGCGCGGCAATGCGCGATAGACACGGCGGAGTTCATCGGCGTGCCGCTGACGGTGCTGGACGTCAAGGCCGAGCTTGAGCGCAATGTATGCCGTCCGTTCACGGAGGCGTATCTGCGCGGCGAAACGCCGAACCCCTGCATAATCTGCAACCCCAGCACAAAGTTCAAAAATCTGCTCGCCGAGGCCGACCGCGTCGGCGCGGAGCTTGTCGCCACCGGGCACTACGCCCGCACGGAAAACGGCAGGCTCATGAAAGGCATGCCCGCCAATGATCAGAGCTACATGCTCTGCCGCTTAAGCCGTGAGCAGGTGCGCCGCACGGTGTTCCCGCTCGGCGGCTTCGAGAAAAAGCATGTGCGCGCGCTGGCCGAGGAATTCGGCCTGCCGGTCGCGCACAAGCCGGACAGCATGGAGATATGCTTCATCCCCGACAAGGACTATATCGGCTGGATATCGCGCCGAGCGGAGCTGCCGCCGGCGGGAGATTTCATCTTCCGCGGCGAGGTCGTCGGGCGGCACGAGGGCATACACCGCTACACCGTAGGCCAGCGCCGCCCTGGGCTTATCGACGGGCGCAAGGTCTACATCTCCCGCATCAGCGCAGCGGATAACACTATCGAGCTTGCGCTGTGGGAGGATATGTTCAAAACCGAAGTCCGTGCCAGAGACTTCAACTGGCTCATCGACCGCCCCGCCGAGTCGTTCCGCGCGAACGTCCGCGTGCGACACACGAAATGGGAGATGCCTCCCTGTACCGTATACCCTGAAGGAGACGGCGTGCGCATAATTTGCGACGAGCCGGTGCGCGCCCCCGCCGTGGGGCAGTCTGCCGTGCTTTATGACGGCGACTACGTCCTCGGCGGCGGATTTATATTCTAAGCGGTCAGGTGAACTCATTGGAAAAGAATCTTACAAACGGCAGCGTACTGAAAAACATAGCCTATTTCTCGCTGCCATATCTGCTCTCATACTTCCTTCAGACGCTCTACGGTCTGGCCGACCTCTTCATAATCGGCCAGTTTGAAGGCGTCGCCAGCACGACCGCCGTGTCCATCGGCAGTCAGGTCATGCACATGCTGACGGTCATGATCGTCGGCCTCGCAATGGGCTCGACCGTGTGCATAGGTCAGGCCGTCGGCGCGGGGGACAAGAAGCATGCCTCGGCCGCCATCGGCAACACCGTTACGCTGTTCATGCTGCTGTCCGTCGTCATCACGGCGCTGCTTCTGGCGCTTGTCAGACCCATCGTCTCCGTGATGTCTACGCCGGCGGAGGCCGCCGACGGGACGCGGGCGTATCTCACGATCTGCTTCATCGGTGTCCCGTTCATCACGGCATACAACATCATAAGCGCCATTTTCCGCGGCCTCGGCGACTCGAAAAGCCCGATGATATTCATCGCCGTGGCCTGCGCCGCGAACATCGCGCTTGACTACATATTCATCGGTGCCATGGGACTTGGCCCCGCGGGCGCGGCGCTCGGCACCACGCTGTCGCAGGCGATAAGCGTTGTATTCTCGCTAGTTGTGATACTGCGCAGGAAGTCCGGCATCAGCCTTGAAAGGCGCGACCTCCACCCCCAGCGTGACACGATGGGGCAGCTGCTGCGCATCGGCGTCCCCGTGGCGGCGCAGGACGGGCTGATCCAGATAGCTTTCATCGTCATCACCGTCATCGCCAACCGGCGCGGGCTTGACGCCGCGGCGGCAGTCGGCATCGTGGAAAAGATCATCAGCTTCGTGTTCCTCGTGCCGTCGTCGATGCTGTCAACGGTGTCGGCGCTCTGCGCGCAGAACATCGGCGCGGGGAAGCAGGCGCGCGCCGAGCAGACGCTGCGCTACGCGGTGATCATCGCGGTGAGCTTCGGCATCATTATCGCGCTGCTGACGCAGTTCATCTCCGAGCAGGCGGTCGGCCTGTTCACGCCGGACACGGTAGTCATCATGCTCGGCGGGCAGTACCTGCGCGGCTACATCTGGGACGCGCTCTTTGCCGGAATACACTTCTGCTTCAGCGGGTACTTCTGCGCCTGCGGCCGATCCGAGATATCGTTCATCCACAACATCTCCGCGATCGCGCTCGTGCGCATCCCCGGCGTGTATCTGACCTCGAAGCTCTTCCCCGATACGCTCTTCCCCATGGGACTTGCCACCGCCGCAGGCTCGCTGTTGTCGGTGATAATCTGCATCATCGCTTTTGCGCTGCTCAAAAAGCACAGTGTTAAAACCGCATAAAGTTTGCTCCGCATTTGGCGCATTATATGTGCTTTTGACGATTTTGTGATTTTGGCGTAAAAATCGTTGACAACGCGCGCCGGCCGGTATAAAATCCACGTCATAAAAAGGCAACGACGTCTGAATCCCTCAGGCGTCGTCGCCTTTTTTGCATTTCAGAGAGAAACAGGAGATGATTTTATGACAGTGGAATTCTGGTATTTGATCGGCGCGGCTTTGGTGTTCTGGATGCAGGCAGGCTTTGCGATGGTCGAAACAGGCTTCACGCGCGCAAAAAACGCAGGCAACATAATTATGAAAAATCTGATGGATTTCTGCATCGGAACAATAGTGTTTTCCCTGCTTGGATACTCGCTGATGATGGGGCAGGACTGCCTGCGCGGGCTTGTCGGGCTGCCCAACATGGATATGTGGTCATCCTTCAAAGCATTTATAGCCTCCCCCACAGACGGCAGTTTCACCGGCGCGTCCGTATTCGTATTCAACCTTGTTTTCTGCGCAACCGCCGCAACGATAGTTTCCGGCGCTATGGCTGAGCGCACAAAATTTTCCGCCTACTGCATATATTCGGCTGTCATCTCGCTGTTTGTCTACCCGATAGAAGCGCACTGGATATGGGGCGGCGGCTGGCTCAGTCAGCTTGGATTTCACGACTTTGCCGGCTCCTGCGCGATACACATGGTCGGCGGCATCGCGGCGCTGGTCGGCGCGATATTCCTCGGACCTCGGCTCGGTAAATATGTCCGCGACGAGAGCGGAAAGGTCATCAAGGTCAACGCCATCCCCGGCCACTCGATAACCCTCGGTGCGCTTGGCGTGTTCATTCTCTGGCTCGGCTGGTACGGCTTCAACGGCGCGGCGTGTAACGTCAGAAGAAGAGCTGCTCGGTCTTGACATAACGGAACACGGTCTGCCCAGTGCCTACCCCGATTTTGCTCCGTCGGTGAGCAAATACGCGGCATATGCCCCCGAAGAGGGCGTTACCGTCGTTACCGGCGACGTTCCGGCAGCCGAAGCGATTCCCGTTAAGGCAGTACGCACCGTTCCGGACGGCACACCCAAGTTTACAAAGGTCGAGATAATCTGCAAAGACTCGAAGTTTGACGCGCTGAAGAGCGCTATGTCGGCGCTCGGTATTACGGGCATGACCGTGTCGCATGTACTCGGCTGCGGCATACAGGGTGGACAACCTGAATATTACCGCGGCGTCAAGCTGGAATCCAACCTGCTGCCGAAGGCGCAGGTCGATATCGTAGTCAGCAAGATTCCGGTGCGCAGCGTTATAGAAACGGCAAAGCGCGTACTATACACCGGCCATTACGGCGATGGCAAGATATTCGTTTACGATGTGGAGAACGTCGTAAAGATCCGTACCGGCGAAGAAGGCTACGACGCGCTTCAGGATGAAGAATAAATTTTTTCCGGCAGCTGCCCGCTGCCGGAATTTTTCTTGACAAAGTGCTTGACTTGTCGTAACTGCAGGAGCTATAATGACGGCATAAGATATCGTTAAAATAATAACCGGTTTAATTCTGAAGGAGGCTATCATTATGGAACGCAAAGTCAGAGTAGTACAGTACGGAGCAGGCAAGATGAGCCGCTATCTCATGCGCTATGTGATCGAGCATGACGGTGAGCTGGTCGGCGCATTCTGCCGCAACAAGAACCATATCGGAAAGGATGTCGCCGAGATCATCGGCAACGGTTTCCCGACCGTCGGCGTCAATGTAGAAGACTCTGCGACCGCCGACGCACGCATCGGCGAGCTCAAGCCCGACGTGTGCATTATAGCCACCCGCAGCACCGTAGCCGAGCTTGAGGACATCTTCACCATCTGCGCCAAGCACGGTGTGAACGCCATCACCACCTGCGAAGAGGCGCTCTATCCCTGGAACTCCTCCCCCGCTCTCACCGCAAAGCTTGACAAGCTCGCCAAGGAAGGCAACTGCACCCTCACAGGCGTCGGCTACTGCGACCTCTATTGGGGCACTCTGGTCACGAATCTCGCCGGCTCATCCCATAAGATCACCAAGATCGAGGGCAGCAGCTGGTATAACGTCGAGGACTACGGCGTAGCTCTGGCCGAAGGCCACGGCGCAGGTCTAACTATCGACGAGTTCAACAAGACCATCGGCTGCTATAACGAGACCCCGTCCGACGAGATGAAGGAGCTTGTCGAGAGCGGCAAATATGTCCCGTCCTACATGTGGAATCAGAACGGCTGGCTGTGCAGCAAGATGGGTCTGCACATCACCTCCCAGACGCAGAAGTGCATCCCCTGCGTTGACAAGGAGGATCTGAAGTCCGAGACTCTCGGCATGGTCGTCAAGGCGGGCGATGCGACCGGTATGCGCGCCATCGTCACCACCGAGACCGAGGAGGGCATCACCCTCGTCACCGAGTGCGTCGGCAAGATCTACAATCCCGAAGAGATCGACCGCAACGTCTGGACGCTCCACGGCGAGCCGGAGACGACCTGCATTGTCAACCAGCCCGCGACCGTCGAGCTGACCTGCGCGACGCTAGTCAACCGCATCCCGCAGCTTATCGATGCGCCCGCCGGTTATGTTACGACCGACCAGTTCCCGTACAACGAGTACATGGTTCACCCGATGAACGAGTACGTCCACAGCAAATAAAGAGTAAAGCGCAAGACAACAAAAAGGCGTGACTTTAAAAGTCACGCCTTTTTCAGCTTGTCCAAAAAGTCCTCACAGGCCTTTTTGGACAAGCTTCATCCGCCGAGCATTTTGATAATATCAAAATGCTGCTTTGCTCCAAAAGTCATTGATGTATCAAGACTTTTGGACGGCGGTTTATTGTATTTGAGGCGGGCCTTTTCTCGCTGCGGCTCGGTCACGGCGCGGCTCTGACATGCCACCGGCATGTCA
>ERZ1673722.1663-NODE-1663-length-21093-cov-4.856878_pt1 | contig 21093 bp, 14 predicted proteins | sample MGYA00580222_ERZ1673722 | MGnify/ENA primary metagenome ERZ1673722 (study PRJEB41218, sample SAMN15661750) | gut metagenome | host: Homo sapiens | place: Canada: London | collected 2015-08-20/2019-03-30 | study: EMG produced TPA metagenomics assembly of...
CGGATAGTGAAGCGTTGCGATGATGCTCTCGCCCGTTTGCAGGGCGGTGAGGTCCTCGTCGCTGATGACGTGCTCGTCCATCACCTGTTCCACCATGCCTCGCTGCACGCTTGAGCGGTAGCTTTCCACCGCGCGGTGCCGGCCGTAGAGGCTCTTGACATAGGCGCGGCTTTCGCGGTCCCAGAGCCGGAAGGCCACGGTGGCGCCGATCTGCCCCAGCATGGGACCCGACGCGGCCTGATAGCGCGCCTTGATGGCGCCCACGCCGGTTTCGGCCATCAGGATGCGCAGGCCCCTGGCGCGCCCCAAAGAAAGTGCGTCCTCCAGATGCGGCAGGCGGCCCAGCACGCAGGGCCCGTCCAGCAGGAGGGTTACGTTCCCGTCGCGCTCCACGCGGCTGAGGGCCTCGGTCAGGCACAGATCCACCAGCGCGGTAAAGACCTGGCGCGTCAGCGGGCCGCGCGCCGGGTCATAGCAGATGAACAGAATGCGGCCGCCGCGCGTACGCAGCAGCTTGCGAACCCCCAGCGTGCCCCGGCTGCCGAAGCGCCCGGCCAGCAGCTCGCGTGCGGCTTGCTGCAGATGGGCTACCACGCCCTGCGCGCGCTCGCCGTCGCCCAGATAGCTGGCAAAGGCGCGGAACTCCGGCGCGGCGTCGAGAATCTGGCACATGCTTTCCATGTCGAAGCCGTCGATCAGCTCGCGCAGCGCCTGGCAGGTACACAGCTCGCTGTCGCCCCGGCGCTTGAGATAGACCGCCAAAGCCATGATCAGGTCGCGCGCGGCGGTGGGGTAGAAGGGGTGCGCGGCGCTCTGGATGCGGTCCTCAAACAGCAGGCCGAACAGCGCGGATGCATCCTCGATCAGACGGCTGTCGTCGGTGAGCTCCTCAAACAGGTTCCAGCACTCCGGACCGTCGGGGCCTGTGGCGCGCTTGTCGTCGGCAAAGACCACGTCGCCCTTTTGGTACAGGGCGTTATAATACTCGCCCGTGGGGTCCAGGATGACCAGGGCGTCGTTTTCGGTCAGGTTGGCGCGAAGCCCGCGGGCCAGATGCAGCAGCATGTTCGTCTTGCCGGTGGCGGGGCTGCCCAGAATCAGCATATGCCGGTCGATCAGGCTGGCGCCTACGGGCAGGTAGACGCTTTTGCCCATACCGTCCGTCCCGCCCAGCGCAAACAGCGCGTCCGGTTCGCGGTAGGGAATATCACGGGCGATTTGCAGCCCCTTGAGTACCGTTGCCATAGCACACCTCCGGCGGGTCAGGCCCGCCCGTCAGCTTTGTTGTCCCTGGTATCCTTCATAAGCCGGGCCATCATGCCGGGACGGGCCTCGCCTCTGGCCCCCGTCAGCTGGGAGAGCGACCGCACGACATACGGCGCAGACGCTTCGTCCGGTTTGCCGGGCCCGGCAGGAACGGGCGGCAAGGCGTCCGCCGCGGCCTGTTCCACCGCCGTAAACATGTCGATCTGTTCAAAGCGAGGCATGGAAGCACGCGGCGTTTTGACGGCCTTTTTGAGCTTGACCCGGCGCGGAGACTTACCCGGCTTTGCAGCGGGTGTGGCCTCCGGGGCGGAGGACTCCGCCTCGGCGGGGGTCGCTTCCCCCGCCTCACTGCGGGCGGAGGGGGCCGGGGCGGCGGGCGGCGCCTCTTTGGAGGCGGGCGGCTCGGCGGCGTCCTGCTCCGGGACGGGGAGCTCTGCGCCCTCTTTTTCCGATGCGGACGCCAGCTCGTCCTCGGGCGTTTCCGTCAGCAGGTCCGCAAGGTCGAAGGTGCGGACGGCGCTGCGCATGGCGTAGCCGCTTTCAATGCACTGTTCGCGCAGCGCGTCGGGCGCGAAGAGCATCCCCTCCTGCTTCTCGCCTTCGGGAACGCCCTCGCGGTGCCGCCACATGCGGCGCAGGTAGTCGATGTCGGCGTCATAGCCGCTGAGCTGGCCTGAGGGCAGAGAAACGGCGGCGCGCTGTGCCTCACGCTCGATGGCCTCCACGCGCCGGGTAAGCAGATCGTTGGCGCGGTCATAGGCAGAGGTTCCCACCTGAATCTGCGACAGAGCGCTTTCGCGGCGGTAGAGCGCATCCACCAGCCGGCCCTTCCATTCCTGCCAGCGTGCCATGGCGCGCATGCGCCGATAGTCCTCTGCGCCGACGGCGGTATTTTCGCACGTCAGGGACGTGGGTTCCAGCGCCAGACGGCGCTGACGCAGCAGCTCGCGGCTGTCGGGCAAGTAGACGAGCTTGTTGAGCATGCCCAGAGGGTTCATGCCGCTGCCATAGGCGGGATTGTTCAGCGCGTCGGCCACCAGAGGGCGCAGCTCGCGGTCGCGCACGGCGGCCACCCGCACCACGGTGGGATATCGCCCGCCGCGTGTGGCGGGGTCGTAGGCGGGGGCGATCTGAAACCCTTCGCACAGGGCGCGCACGTCCAGCGTCATGCGCTGGCGGTCGATATACTCGCCCGCATCCTGATAGGACACCCACAGATCGCCCGGCGCGGCATCCTCGTCGAAGGCCAGCTGGAGCAGGCGCGAGGTGGCGCGCGTGACGGGCGATTCCTCGAAGGTATCGCAGGCATAGCGCCAGGGCGCATACTGACGCACGCCCTCGGCACGCTTGGCGTTAAGGGTGAAAAGCCCCTTCTCCTCGGGCACGCCACCATCCAGCCCGCGCAGAATGCACAGGTCCTGCATCGCGCGGCCCAGCTCCTTCTGGCGCACGCACACGGCGCTTAGGCCGTTCAGACGCAGGTAATCCTCCTCAAAGCGCACGGGATCGTATTTTTCGCCCATTTTCAGGCGGGTTTTGAGATAGGCCATGTAGTGCGCGCAACGCGCCGTGACGCGCAGTTCCCGTTCCGCGCCCTCCAGAATTCCGCCGCCGCGGGGAAAGATGCTTTCCGGGACGGCCACGGCCTGATGTCCCCCGCCGATCATGTGAATAACCAGACGTTCGCCCATAAAGGGCTGATATTGCGGAAACAGCGTGGCCCAGGCCCTGTCCACCGTCACCGCGCCGCCGCCCCGGTAGCGGCCCTCCGAATCGAAATTGCGCAGGGCATTTTCACCGGTGTACAGTTCGGGCAGCTCGGCGCAGAGCAGGCGGTGGTATTCGTCCGGATCGGTGGAAAAGCCCGCGGGCGATACCCTGGCCAGGTTGCGTTCCCGGCGGCCCACATAGCTCATATTTTGGACCAGCTCGATCGGAAAGATAGGCAAAAAGGACCGGAACCGGTCGGGCACGGGTTCGTCCGACTGGGCGAACATGCGCTTGGCGGCGGCCCACAGCGCGCCCTCCTCCAGACCGGCGTAGCTGATGATTCCCGTTTGTCGCGTGGTGAGGCGCATGGCCGCACTTCCTTTCCGGCAGGAGCGTCAGATGTCGTAGACGAATTGCAGCTTGGGCAGAAGGCGGTCCACGCCCAGCTTGAGGTGCAGCGGCGAGGGGTCGCCCGATGCATGCTGGATGAACGCCTGCCCGTCCTCGGCGCTGAGCATGAGCAGAAGCGGCTCCGCGCCGTCGCAGGTGGCAGCCATGCAGTAGGCCAGCGGCAGGGAGGGATGCTCCCTCAGATAGAGCCCGGCCTCCTCAAAGGCGCGCGCAGGAGGCGCGGATTCCGTGTTCTTGTAGGTTTCAAAGGTGCGGTTGTACAGAAAGCTCAGCGGGCTGTTCATGTGCGCCACCGGCAGGTGGAAGTGAATCTCCAGGAACTGGCACATGGACAGGTATTCCACGATGCTGCGGTGGAATTTTCCGGCCAGCGGTCCCAGCGGCACGTTTCCGTCCTGCCAGGGGATGGGCTGCCAGAAGGCGTAGCCGGGCCGCTGGCAGCCGGGCAAAAGCAATTTTTCATCCAGCGGGGTGCGAAGAAAGGTGAGGGGCCGGCGGCCCGTTTCCTTGATGGCCGTCTGCTGAAAGCGGATGAGATAGTCCCGCATGATGGGCGCAAGCGCCGTCTGCATGGTGGTTCAACTCCCTTTGGTATGGCGGAGAATCAGTCCTCCGGTATGTAAGAAATCAGCGCCGCCGACTGGCCGGTATACGGGTCGGTGGAGAGGAGCAGCTCGCCGAAGGGACAGCGCACGCGCACGCAGCCCATGGTGTCGGGGCATGGGTCCTTGAGGTGCAGGCGGCGCGTCAGAAAGGCGCGCTGACGGTCCGCGCCGGGCCGCTCGCGGCCGCCTGCGGCGCTCACGTACAGCGTCACGGCCACCAGCGCCCCCTCCTGAAACAGGCAGACCGGAGCCAGCACGCCGCCCGTCACGGGGCAGGGCTCCAGAAACAATTCCCGGTCGCGCAGGGTGGCATAGCGGCCCGAAAGCGCCGCCGGGGCCATCAGCGCCTCCAGACGCAGGCCGTTTGAAAAGGTGAGGGTTCCCGTATCTATATCCAATAAAGGCGTCATGTGCATCCCTGCCTTCACGATGGCTTTTTGAACGCTTTCGCTAACGCGCGGCCCAAACCGCTCCACCTTAGAGTCTATCATCCGCCGGAGGGGCTGTCAATCATTCCCGCGCGGTTTTTCCAGGTTTGACAGAAGGGCCAAAAGCGGCTATGATGGCTTTGAATGGAAGGCGGGGAGGAACGGCCATGCATAACCGGCTGGACTGGCAAAAACAGCTCGTGCGCGCGGCGATGTGCGCCATCACCGTGCTGGCGCTCGCCCAGGACGCCCTTCCGGCGGCAGAGGGGCCGGTGCTGCCCGGCACGGCCCTGTGGGCGCTGGCGGCGGGCGCGGCGTGGACGCTCTATGGCGCGCTGCTCAAATTGCGGCGGCCGTTTGCGCCTGCGCGGCTGGCTGTGCTGGCCGCAGCGCTGGCCGGGGTGGTGGCGCTGGGGCAGAGTTTTGCCGCCGTGGGCACGGCGGAGCTTGTCACCGGACGGCTGATGCGGACGGGGCTGGTTCTCGCGGGATATGCGCTGCTCGTTTTTGCGGCCATGCGGCTGCTGCTGGAGGCGCTCTCCACGCCCCGGGAAGCAAGGGAACAGCGTTTCCCGCTGCCCGGTCCTGCGCCGGTGTGGCTGGGGGCGCTGCTTTTGGCGTGCTGGCTGCCGTGGTATGTATGCCTCTATCCCGGCACGGTGAGCAACGACAGCATCAGCCAGCTCAAGGAGATCATGGGCCTTGTGCCCATGTCCAACGCCAATCCCGTGTTTCAGACGTGGCTTTTGGGCGCGTTCCGTCAGGCGGGGCTGTGGCTGGGCAGCGCGGACGCGGGGGTAGCGCTGTACTGCGTGACGCAGGCGGTGCTGATGGCCTGGCTGCTGGGCACGCTGCTCGACGGCGTGCGCCGGAGCGCGGCGCCGCGCTGGCTGTTTTGGACGGCGCTCGTGTTCTATGCGCTGTGCCCCATCTTTCCGGTGTTTGCGTTCTGCGTGGGCAAGGATACCAACTTTGCCATGGCGGTGCTGTTTTTGTCGCTGATGGTCAAGCGCGTGGTGGACGAGCCGGACCGGCGCGGCGCGGCGCGCGCCGCCGGGCTGTGTGCGGCGGCGGTGCTGTGCGCGCTTTTGCGCAATCCGGGGATATTCCTGGCGCTGCTGACCCTTGCGCTGCTGCTGGCGTGGACGCTGCGCCGCCGCTTGCGCCGGGAGACAGGCGCGTGGCGGCTGCCGGCGCTGGCGGCCGCGTGTGTGCTGGGCGTCTATGGCGCGCTGCATCTGCTGGTACTGCCGGGGCTGAACATTGCCCCCATGCCGGAGAGTGAGAATTACTCCCTGCCGCTGCAGCAGGTGGCCCGCGTGGCGGCGGGCGGCGGGCTGACGGAGGAACAGGCGGAGGCGGTCGCAGGCGTGCTGCCGGTGGAGGAGCTCAAAGCGGCGTACAACGGCGAATTGAGCGACCCTGTCAAGGCCCTGTGGCGCGAGGATGCGACCCCGGAGCAAAAGCGCGCCTTCTGGCGTGCATGGACCGAAATTGTGATGGACCATCCCGTGACCTGCCTGAGCGCCACGTTCCATAACACCTATGGCTATCTTTACCCCGGCTACATGAGCGTCATCAAGCCCACGCTGCTCATCGGGGATCAATCCACCCGCACGGCCAGCGTCAAGGGGCTGTATGATTATACCGTGAATCCCCTGAGCGAAAGGCTGGAGGCGTTTACCGGCCGGCTGGCCCAAAACCTGCTGTACCGGCTGGTGGTGTCGCCGGGCCTGTATGGCTGGATCGTGCTGATGAGCGCGGTATGGCTGCTGCGTGGAAACAGGGGACGGCTTCTGTGCGCCGTGCCCGCGGTTTTCACGCTGGCAGGCTGTCTATTATCCGCCGTGAACGGGTATTTCCGCTATGCCATGCCGCTGTACCTGTGCGCTCCGCTGCTTTTGTGGCTGACGGCGAAGGGCAGGGAGCAGCGGCAGCGGTAACCTTGCGGTTTTTTTCGTCCAACCCATTGACAAGGTGGCAGGGATGCGATATACTTTGAGTACTGAAACGTTTAAGTGAATCTGCTCCCGCTGTTTTGAAAGGAGCTGTCAGGCCCATGAAGCGCGTAAGCATCAAAGATGTTGCCCGTGAAGCCGGCGTATCGGCCACCACGGTGTCTTACGTGCTCAATCAGAATCCGGGAGAGACCATCAGCGCCGAAACCACCCAGCGCGTGCTGGAGGCGGTGCGGCGATTGCACTATGTCCCCAACCTCAACGCCCGCAGCCTGTCCAGCCGCCGCTCCAACCTGATCGGCGTGCTCATTCCCCAGACCGAGCCGGGCAAGGAATTCATGTTTTCCAACCCCTTTTACGGGGAGCTGCTCAGCGCCATCGAATATACCGCCCGCAAAAACGGCTACCATCTGCTGCTCAGCGGCACGCAGGAGGATCAGAGCTATGTGAACGTGGCGCAGAACCGCGGCGTGGACGGCATCATCATCGTGGGCGCCTATCCGGGCCGGAATCTGGAAGAACTGCGCGGCATGAACGTGCCCATCGTGCTGGTGGACAGCTATGTCAAGGACGCGGCCTTCCACACCATCGGCATCGAGGACCGCGAGGGCGCGCGCATGGCCACCGAATACCTGATCGCCAAGGGACATCGGGACATCGCCTTCGTCAGCGGCTCCATCCGCGAGCACGGCGTCAACAGCAAGCGCTATCAGGGCTACTGCGATGCGCTGGCGGCGGCGGGCATCGCGCCCGACGAAAACGCGCTGTATTCCGATACCGTATCCTATGAATACGGCGTAGTCGCCGCGGGCGAATACGTGCGCCGCGGCCGCAGGCAGACCGCCGCCTTCGTCACGGCGGACGTGCTGGCGGTGGGGCTGGTCAAGGGCCTTTTGCAGCATGGCTTGCGAATCCCCGAGGACCTGTCGGTCGTGGGCTTTGACGACGTGTATCTCTCCCGCATCTGCTATCCCTCGCTGACCACGGTCCATCAGGACATCGCGCGCAAGGGGGCGGAGGCGGTGCGCTTGATCATGGAGGCGGCGGCAGGCGTGCAGGAGCGGATGGAATGTATCTTGCCGCTGACGCTGGTGGAGCGGGACTCGGTGATGGAAAGGAGGGCGCGGTGATGCTCAAACACCTGCCGGAAGGGCTGGTTCCCTTTGAAGATTGCGGCTTTGCCCGCCATCCCTTCGCGCCGCTGGCCATGGAGCCGGTACGGGTGGACTGCCGCGTGGACGCCGAGGACGGGCGGCCCGTGCTGCTTTTGTGTGTGGACGGGGGCCCGGAATGCGAAATCGCGTCCGAGAGCGCGGACGGACGATACCATCATTTCCTGCTGGGCGGCTTCGCGCTGGGGCAGAAGGTCCGCTACCGCATCGTAACCCGGCGAGAGGAAAGCCTTGTATTCGCCTTTGAGCCGCTCCGGGAGCGGCAGGCGGTGCGGCCGCGGGCCATCCTGGAGGACGGCAATCGGCTGCATGCCGTATTTGACGGCTTTTCCGTGACCTTTTCGCAGGAGGACGGCGCGCTTTGCATGGAGGCGCATACCCGGCCTGTCCGCGGCATGCCCCGCGAGGCGGCGGAGTGGCCGCTAGGGGAACATTTTTGCTTATCGTTGGGACAACAGGTGTCTTTTTGTCAACTGAAACGTTTAAGCAAACCGGTTTTATCCATGGACCGCTACGTGCTGCGCGAGACGGCGAAGGGCCGCATCACTTCCCTGCGGCTGGAGGGACAGCTTCCATGCCGCTATGTCTGGGGCACGGGCGAGCGCTTCGACCGCGTCAACCAGCGTGTGGGCGGCAGCAACGGCCGGGTGGTGGAAAAATTCACCCAACAGGGGGACCAGACCTATCTGCCCATGCCCTTCTTCATGACGGAAACCGGCCTGGGCTGGCATTGCGAGGGCGACATCCCCGTGGAGCTGCGCTTTGCGGGCGGCCTGTCCGTGACCCGGCAGACGCAGGGCGAAACGCTGGGCCGAGACCGGCTGTTCTTCGGCGCGCCCGCGCAGCTGCTCCGGCATTTCATCGAGCGCACGGGCGAGCCGGCGCTGCCGCCGGAGTGGGCCTTCGGCCTGTGGATCAGCGCCAATGGCTGGAACTGCGACCGTGAGGTGGAAGCGCAGCTTGCGGCGCTCAAGGAACACGGCTGCCCCGCCGACGTGATGGTGCTGGAAGCGTGGAGCGACGAGCAGACCTTCTATCGCTGGAACGGGGACGGAAGCTGGAAGGACCCTGCCGAAACCGTCCGGCGCATCCGGGAGAGCGGGCTGCACCTGGTGCTGTGGCAGATTCCCGTCATTAAATACGAATGGAACGGCACGCCCTGCGAGGCCCTGCGCGACGACGAACGCGAGGCCATAGAAAAAGGGTATTGCGTGACAAACGCGGACGGCACGCCCTACCGCATCACGGAAAACTGGTTCCACAACAGCCTGCTTTTGGACTTTACCAATCCCGAAGCCGTGCGCTGGTGGTTTGACAGGCGCAAATACCTGCTGGACATGGGCGTGGAGGGCTTCAAGACCGACGGCGGCGAGTTCCTCTTTCCGCAGGACGCGCGGCTTTATGACGGCACGGACGGATTGAGCGGGCATAACCGCTATCCGGCGCGCTATGTGGGCGCGTATCACGACTTCCTGCGCGCAAACGGGGTCGCGGGCGTCACTTTCAGCCGGGCGGACTTCACCGGCGCGCAGACGCGGCCCCTGCACTGGGCGGGCGACCAGCTGAGCCTCTGGCCGGAGCTGAAGGCGCAGCTTTCGGCGGGACTGAGCGCCGGGCTGTCGGGGGTGCTGTTCTGGGGCTTTGACATCGGCGGCTTTGCCGGCGAGCTGCCCACGGCGGAGCTGTACCTGCGCGCGACCGCCATGGCCTGCTTCTGCCCCGTGATGCAGTGGCACGCCGAGCCGCGTTCCGGCCAGTTCTACGCCACGCATGAGGACGGCTTCAACAACGACCGCAGCCCCTGGAACCTGGCCGAAAAGCTGAACGCGCCGGAGGTGCTGGAGGTAGCGGTACACTACGCCCGCCTGAGGCGCAGGCTCCGGCCCTATCTGGTGGGGGAAGCCGCCAACTGCGTGAAGGCCCGGCGCCCCATGATGGCGCATCTGTGCCTGGATTTTCCCGACGATGAGCGGGCCCTGGGCTGCGAGGATGAATACATGCTGGGACGGGACCTGCTGGTGGCGCCCATCGTGGAGGCGGGCGCAAAGGGCCGCGCCGTATGGCTGCCGGCGGGCACGTGGCGCGACTTCTTCACCGGCGAGACGCTTTCTGGTGGAAGGGAGCACGACGCCGAATGTCCGCTGGCGCGCATTCCCGTATACGAAAGGGTGAGGACCGATGGCTAAGGTGCGCATAGAGCCATGGCGCATTTCGCTGGACGGCCCGGTGAGCGATTATTCGGAGTCCCTGTTTGCGGTGGGCAATGGGCATCTGGGCATGCGGGGCTTCAGCCTGCAGACGCCCAAGCGCCGCCCGTACGATCATGCCGTGTTCCGTGCGGGATTCTTCGAGCCCATCCGTCCCGGCGTGACGGATATGGTGCAGCTGCCCGACATGCTGGGGCTGCGCGTGGTGGGGGAGGAGCCGGCGGAGGTTTCGCAGGAGCTGGACCTGCGCACGGGGATATTCACCCAGCGCTGGCGCGGCAGGACCGTGGCCGTGGAGGCGCAGCGCATGGCCAGCATGGCGGACCGGCAGCTGCTCTGCGTGCGCCTGACGCTCACGGCCCTTGCGGATACGCAGGTCCGGGTGCAAAGCGCCATGGATACGCAGGTGTGCAACCTGCCCGTGCATGACGATCAGATGGTGGAGGAAACGCAGACGGTGCGCCTGCTTACGCCCGTGCGTCAGAGCGGGCGGGAGCTGGTCATGCGGGCGGTCCATACGGGGCGCGAGCTGCGCATCCTCTGCGAGGGATCGGAGGAAACCTGCGCCGCTCTGCGCGCGGGCGAGCGCCTCACGGTGGATAAGCGCGTGCGCGTGCTTTTGGACGGCGAAGCGCCGGGCGCCGATGCGCAGGACCCCTGGGCCGAAAATGCCGCGGCGTGGGAGGCCCTGTGGCGGGACTGCGACATCCGCCTCGACGCGGACGGGCGCATTCAGGGCGCGCTGCGCTACAACATCTTTCAGATGCTTTGCGCCAACGCGCCGGACGACCCCGGCGTTTCCATCGGCGCGCGGGGACTGACCCACGGGCGCTACAAGGGCAACATCTTTTGGGATACCGACGTGTTTTTGCTCCCCTTCTTCTGCTGGCACAGGCCCGGCGCGGCGCAAAACCTCGTGCGCTACCGGCTGGACCGTCTGGACGCGGCGCGCGCCCTGGCCCGGCGGCAGAACCTCTGCGGCGCGCGCTATCCCTGGATGAGCGGCGAGGATGGGAGCGAGCAGTGCGAAAGCTGGGATATCGGCCTGTGCGAAACGCACATCACCGCCGATGTGGCCTACGCGGCGGACCGCTACCGCGAGATTACCGGCGACGACACGCTGGACGGGGCGCTTTCGCAGATGTATCTGGAAACGGCGCGCTACTGGCTCAGCCGCTTTACCTGGGAGCCGGGGAAAAACCAGTATTCCAGCTTCTTTGTGAAAGGCCCGGACGAGTACTGCGGCGCGGCGGTCAACAACACCTTTACCAACTATCTGGCGCGGCACAACGTTCGGCTGGCGCTGCGGCACGCGGCCCTGGACGGGAAGGAGCGCGGGCGCTTCAAACACTTTGAGGAGCATGTGGCCCTGCTCTACGACCCGCAAAGGAGCCTGTACCTTCAGGATGAGCTGTTTGACCGGCTGGAACCCCTGCCATCTGGGCATGAGCAGGGCGAGCCGCTGTACAAGAGCGTGTGCTTTGACCGCATGCAGCGCTACCGCGCGCTCAAGCAGGCCGACCTGGTGCAGCTGATGGTCCTCTTCCCGGAGGATTTCAGCGACGGGGAAAAGCGCGCCGTGTGGGACCGCTACGAGCCGCTCACCGTGCATGACAGCTCGCTGAGCTTCGGCATCCATGCACTGCTGGCCTTCCAGCTGGGGCTTGAGAAGGCGGGCTGGCGCTACTTCGAGCGCTCGCTGTGCTTTGACCTGAACGACGAGCTGGGCAACACCGGCCGCGAGGGCATCCACATGGCGGCGCTGGGGGCGAGCTGGCAGGCGCTGGTCTATGGCGCGCTGGGCCTGTGGAGCGACGGCGGGGAGCTTCGCCTCACGCCCAGGCTGCCGCCGGAGATTCGCGGCGCGTCCCTGTGCGTGTATCACCGGGGACGGCGCCTGAGGCTGACCGTCAGGGACGGAGAGGGACGCATCGAACAGGAGGGATGAGGGATGTATCTACCCGACAAAGCGGGGCGGAGACGCGCCACGGCGATTTTTCTGCTGCCTTCTCTGGTGGGCATCATTGGCTTCTGCCTTCTGCCCATCGCCGGGTCGCTGTTCTTCAGCCTCATGGACTACGATCTGCTCAGGCCCATGGAGAGCATGACCTTTGTGGGGCTGAAAAACTTTGTCCGCGTCCTCACGGGACGCGAGTTCCGCGGCGTGCTGGCGCACACGTTTACCTACCTGGGCCTGTACCTGCCGCTGATCATGGCCGCCTCCGTGGGCGAGGCGCTGATCCTCAACAAATCCTTTCGCGGCCACGGGCTGTTTCGCACGGTGTGCTACACGCCCGTCATCACCTCCTGGGTGGCGGCGGCGGTGGTGTGGCAGTGGGTGCTCAGCGGCAAGTACGGCCTGCTCAACCAGCTGCTGGCGGCGGTGGGCATTCAGGGCCCGTCCTGGCTGTCCAGCGCCACATGGGCCATGCCCGGCATCGTGCTGGCCTCCGTGTGGAAGGACACCGGCTACTACGCGCTGATGGTGCTGGCCGCCCTCAAGTCCATTGATTCCGGCTACTATGAGGCCGCCGACCTGGACGGCGCCAGCGGCGCCAAAAAGTTCTTTTCCATCACGCTGCCGCTCATCTCGCCCACGCTGTTTCTGCTCATCGTCATCAACATCATCTACGGCTTGCAGGTGTTCGATTCCGTGCTCATCATGACCGACGGCGGCCCCGGCGGCGCGACCACGGTGTTCCTGGAACGCATCTACAAATACGCTTTCGTGCAGTACAAGATGGGCATGGCCAGCGTCTATGCCTGCATTCTGTTCGTGGTGCTGCTGCTGTTTACGGCCGTGCAGTTCTGGATGCAGAAAAGGTGGGTGAATTACGATGCGTAAATCCTCCCGCATGCGGCTCGTCCGCGGAACGCTGTTTTACCTGATGCTGGCGGTCATTCTGCTGATCACGATCCTGCCGTTCCTGTGGATGATCTCCTCCTCCTTCAAGGGGCAGGAGGCCATCCGCACCATCCCCATCCGCTGGATTCCCGAGCGCCCCACGCTGGAGGGCTACGAGCGCGTGTTCAACATGCAGGGCTTCTCTTTCGCGCGCGCCAGCCTCAACAGCCTCCTGCTGGCCGTGGGCTGCACGGTGGCGGAGGTGGCGTCCTCGGCCATGGCGGCGTTCGTGTTCGCAAAGCTTCCCTTCAAGGGTTCGGGCAAGGTGTTTGGCATCTACCTGGCCACGATGATGATCCCCAACACCGTCACCATGGTGCCCAACTACATCATCCTGCGCTCGCTGGGGCTGCTTGACACCTACACAGGGCTCATCCTGCCCTACCTTGGCAAGGCGTTCAGCGTCTTTCTGATGCGCCAGAGCATGCTGGGCGTGAACGATGCCTACCTTGAGTCGGCCTTCCTGGACGGCGCCTCCCTTTACCGCGTGTTCTGGAAGATCATGCTGCCCATGGTCACGCCCACGCTGGCGACCCTCACCCTCATCTCCTTCATGGGCAGCTGGAACAGCTACCTCTGGCCCCTCATCGTGCTCACCTCCACCGACAAGCAGACGCTGCAGGTGGTCATGGGCAACATGAAGGGCATGTACAAAAACAACGAGCACGTGCTCATGGCGGGCGCGGTGCTCACGATTCTGCCGATCCTGGCGGTGTACCTGGCCACGCAGCGGTATGTCGATCAGGGCATCAGCCTGGGCGGACTCAAGTGATTTCCCCGTACGCCGGCGCGCCAAGGCGCGTTTGCAATAAAGAAAAACGAACGGAGGTATCCTACATGAAAAAACTCATTTCCCTTCTTCTGACGCTCGCTGTGGCGCTGTCCCTTGCCGGTACGGCCTTTGCCGAGGAGCCGGTCACCATCACCTACGCCACCTTCTCCGCCTCCGGCGCACAGGAGGAGACGCTGAAAAAGATGGTCGAGGTCTTTGAGGAAAAGAACCCGGATATCAAGGTGGACGTGCAGCTGACCGGCTATGACGATTACTTCACCAAGCTGGCCACCACCGTGGGCGGCGGCAACGCGCCCGACGTGTTCGAGATGAACATGGAAAACTTCCTGGCCTACATGCTGCGCGGCGCGTGCGCAGACCTGACCGGACTGGTGGACCCCGCCAGCTACAGCGAGGGCACCCTGTCCGCCGTGAGCTCGGACGGCAAGCTTTACGCCGTGCCCATGAGCTTCTCCACCTGCGTGCTGTTCTACAACAAGGCGCTGTTTGATCAGGCGGGCCTTGAATACCCGGACGATACCTGGACCTGGACCGAGGCGCAGGCGGCTGCTGAAAAGATCCGCGCGCTGGGCGACGACATCTGGGGCTATTATCAGCCCATCTCCTACAACGAGTTCTACAAGTCCGTCAAGGGCAACGGCGGAAGCCTGCTCAATGAGGACTACACCGCCTTCACCGTCAACACCCCCGAGAACGTGGCCGTGCTGGAGGCCATGCTCGCCCGCGTGCGCGGCGAGGACCGCGTGATGCCCAACGCCGAGGACATGGCGGGCCGCGGCGACTGGAACCTGTTCAGCGAGGGCAAGCTGGGCATGCTCGTCACCGGCATCTGGGGCTTCCAGACCTTCGCCGACCAGTGCGACTTTGACTGGGACATCACCGTGGAGCCCGGCTTCAAGGACAAGAGCACCTTCTTCTTTGCCAACGTCAACTGCGTATCGACCGAAAGCGACAAGCAGGAGGCCGCCGCGCGCTTCGTGGACGCCATGGGCTCCGATCCCGACATCGTGCAGCTTCGTCTGGACGCCAGCTGGGAGCTGCCCACCATCGCCGATCAGACCAAGCTGACCCAGTACCTGGAGGTGACCCCGCCCGACAACCGCGAGGCCGTGTTTGACAGCATGGACTACGCCGTGGCGCCGCCCGCGCTGCTGGAGCAGGGCGCGGCGAGCGAGATCATCGGCAACGTTCTGGGAACCCTGGAAACCAACGACATGACCGCCCAGGAGGCGCTGGACGAAATTCAGGCTCAGCTGGAGGAAGCCGACCTGCTGTAAGCGAATCTTCTTTCCATACGCATGGGGAGGCGCGCCCGCGATGCGCCTCCCCTTTCTTTATGAGACGACAGGAGGAGAGCACATGCCCGCCTATCAGGTCACGGGAAACGAATATCTGTCCCTGCCGGCCATCCGTGAGGACACGGGGGCCGTCGAGGGGCTGACGGTGCTGCACATGGGCGCGAAGGGACTTTTGGAACTAAGCGGCGGAGACGGGCCGCTCATCGCGCCCGTGTGGCGCATCAACGGAGCGGAGCGGCCCGCGGCGCTTCGCTGGCGGAGAGAGAACGCCTGGGTGCCCGTGGCGCAGGGAGAGGCGCAGGGCGTGGGCGTGACGCTGACGTATCTGTGCCCGCTGGGCGAGCGGGCCTTCTTTGTGCGTCTGGAGGCGGAAAACCGCTGCGACGCGCCGCTGGAGGTCTGGCTGGGCGTGCGGGGACAATGGACGCGCACGCTGCACGAGGTGAACGAAACCCTCGTGCTGGACGGGCGGCGCACGCAGGAGGCCAGCGGCTGGAACAATGCTTTCGTGATGCAGGAGGTGGCGGGCCTGCCGCTGTGCGCCTTCGCGCCCATCGCGGAGGCAGACGTATCATGGACGTGGGAAAACATGGCCTTTGAGGGCGGCCGCGGGGCCCTGCTCGCGCCGGGAGAGCGCATGTGCGCGGAGCTGATCTTCGGGGTCGGCGTGGAGACGGTGGCGGCGGCAACCTCGGCCAAGCACCTTCTGCGCCTGGGTTACGGGCGCTGCCTGCGCGAGACGCTGGAATGGCTTAAGAAGCGCATGCTTCCGGCGCAGGACGCTACGGTTGCGCGAATGATGAACGAAAATCTGTTCTTTTCATTCTTCTTTGCCAGCGGCCGCGCGCTGGACACGGAGGAACTGTGCCTGATGACTTCGCGCAGCCCGCGCTACTATGTCTCGGCGGCCTACTGGGACCGCGACAGCCTGCTGTGGAGCTTCCCGGCAATTGTGCTCACGGACGCGGACTACGCACGGGAGATCCTTCTGCACGTGTTCACCCGGCAGATCCGCAACGTGGGCCAGCACAGCCGCTATATCGACGGCACGCTTCTGGAGCCGGGCTTTGAGCTGGACGAGCTGTGTGCGCCGGTGATCGCGCTGGAGGGCTATCTCGAGCGCACGGGCGAGCGGGCGCTGCTTCAGGAACCGTGCGTGAAAAGCGGCCTTCTTCGCATCCTGTCGGTGCTGGAAACCAAGCGCCACCCCGAAATCGAACTCTATGAGACCTTTTTGCAGCCCACCGACGACGAGATCGTCTACCCCTATCTGACCTATGACAACGCGCTGGTGTGGCGCGCGCTCACCGCGCTGGCGGACTGGCTCGGGCGGCCGGACCTGGCCGGGCGCGCGCAGGCCGTCAAGGAGGCGGTCTACCGCCATTGTGTGAGGGACGGCCAGTTCGTCTGGTCCACGGACCTTCAAGGGCATTTCGACATCTATGACGAACCGCCGGGCAGCCTGCAGCTCCTGCCCCATTACGGCTTCTGCGCCATGGATGACCCCGTGTGGCAAAGCACCGTGCGCGCCATCCGTTCGGAGGCGTACCCGCTGTCCTTCGCGGGCAGGCCCATCGCGGAGATCGGCTGCCGCCACGCGCCGCACCCGTGGGTGCTGTCCATCTGCAACAGCCTGCTTTGCGGCCATGCGGACACGGCGCTGGCGCACCTGGCCCGCACCCGCATGGACAACGGCCTGGCCTGCGAAAGCGTCAACGAGGACACGGGCGAATGCGAAACCGGCGCGGCTTTCGCCACCTGCGCGGGATTTCTGGCCTACGCCCTGTGGAGCGCCGCGCGTTGACAGCCGGCAGGAAACAGGGTATGATAGCCATGGCGGAAGGAGGAACGAAAGATGAACATTGCAGTCGTCGGCATCGGATATGTGGGACTCGCCATGGCGGTGCTGCTGTCGCAGCGGCACCATGTGACCGCCGTGGATATAGACGCTGCGAGGGTGGACAAGCTTGGCCGCCGTCAGGCGCCGATTCAGGACGCGGATATCGAGGCGTATCTCTCCGGATGCGAGCTGGACCTCACCGCCACGCTGGACGCGGCGGAGGCCTACCGGCAGGCGGACTGGGTGGTCATCTCCACGCCTACCAACTATGACCCGCACCGCAACTATTTCGACACCTCCTCCGTCGAGGGCGTGATGGAGGCGGTTCTGGCTGTCAATCCGCGCGCGTACATGGCCGTCAAATCCACCGTGCCGGTGGGATTCACCCAGCGCATGCTGGAAAAGCATCCCGGCGCGCGGCTGGTGTTCAGCCCGGAATTTCTGCGCGAGGGGCACGCCCTGCGCGACAACCTCCACCCCAGCCGCATCATCGTGGGCGCGCCGGATGAGCCGGAGCTGCGCAAGGCGGGCGAAACCTTTGCGGCGTTGCTCAAGGAGGGCTCGCTGGACCCGGACGCGCCCGTGCTTCTCATGCGCCCCACCGAGGCGGAGGCCGTCAAGCTCTTTGCCAATACCTACCTGGCCCTGCGCGTGAGCTTTTTCAACGAGCTGGACACCTATGCCGAGGCGCGCGGGCTGGATTCCCGCTCCATCATCGACGGCGTGTGCCTGGACCCGCGCATCGGCAGCCATTACAACAACCCTTCCTTTGGCTACGGCGGCTACTGCCTGCCCAAGGACACCAAGCAGCTTTTGGCCAATTACGACCAGGTGCCCAACAACATCATCGGCGCCATCGTGGACGCCAACCGTACCCGAAAGGACTATATTGCCGACCGGGTGCTGGAACTGGCGGGCTATCCGGCCAACCCGGACCCGCTGGTGGGCATCTACCGCCTGACGATGAAAAGCGGCAGCGATAACTTCCGCCAGTCCAGCATTCAGGGCGTGATGAAGCGCATCAAGGCCCACGGCGTGCGCGTGGCGGTGTACGAGCCTGCGCTGAAGGAGGATACCTTTTTCAACAGCCGCGTGGAAAGGGATCTGGCGCGCTTCAAGCGCGAGTGCGACGTGATCGTGGCCAACCGCTACGCCGACGAGCTTTCCGACGTGGCGGAGAAGGTCTACACCCGCGACCTCTACCGCGCCGACTGACCTGCCTCACTCCAAAGCCCGAAGGTTTCGCGCCTTCGGGCTTTTGCCGTCCATGCGCGGCGTTGACAGAAAGCGGGAAAAACGGTATGATAACGTTGGTTTGTTGTGTACACCAGACGTAAGGAAGGGCCTGCCAATGAAGCTGATCATTCAGATTCCCTGCTATAACGAGGCGGAGACGCTCCGCGTGGCGCTGGACCATCTGCCCCGTCATATCGACGGGGTGGATGAGATCGAAATCCTGATTATCAACGACGGTTCCACCGACCGCACGGTGGAGGTCGCCCGCGAATGGGGCGTTCAGCATATCGTGTCCTTTAAGCAGAACCGGGGCCTTGCGCGCGGGTTCATGGCCGGCATCGATGCCTGCCTGCACCTGGGGGCCGATATCATCGTCAACACCGATGCCGACGACCAGTACCGGGGCGAGGATATCGAGCGTCTGGTGCGGCCTATTCTGGAAAAGAAGGCCGATATCGTCATCGGCGAGCGCCCCATCGACGAGACGGAGCATTTCTCCAAAAAGAAAAAGATGTTTCAGCATCTGGGCAGCTGGGTGGTGCGTGTGGCATCTAACACGGAAATTCCCGACGCGCCCAGCGGGTTTCGCGCCTACAGCCGCGAGGGCGCGCTACGCCTGAACGTGGTCAACGACTACTCCTATACGCTGGAGACCATCATTCAGGCGGGCTGGAACCGCATCCCCATGACCAGCGTGCCTGTGCGGACCAATCCGGAACTGCGTCCCTCGCGCCTGTTCAAGAGCATGTGGCGCTATATGAAGCGCTCCTCGTCGGTCATCCTGCGGGCCTTTGCCATGTACAAGCCGCTTCGGTTCTTCGGCATCATCGGCGGGGTGTTCTTCGGGCTGGGCGTGCTGCTGGGCGTCAGGTTTCTCATCATCTTTTTGAGCACAGGGTCCGGCAGCGGGCACATCCAGTCGCTCATCCTGTGCGCCGCGCTTTTGATGATCGGCGTGCAGGTGATCGTCGCCGGCGTGCAGGCCGACCTGATCAGCGATAACCGAAAGCTTCTGGAGGACGTGCAGTACCGCGTGCGCAAGATGGAGATCGACCGCGCGAGGGAGGAAGGCAAGCAATGAAGGCCATGATCTGCTTTACTCACCCGGCGTGGGTGCATCAGTTTCATCATATCATCTGGCGCATGCGCGAGCGCGGCGACGAGGTGCTGTGCTTCGTGGCCGAGAAGGACGGCAACTCCACACTTCTGGAGCGTTACGGCATCCCCTATGTGCGCTGTGCCAGATCCACGGGCAAAAATCCCGTGGAAAAGGCGTTGCTGTTTCTGAAGCTGTCCGTCCAGTTTTCCCTGGCGGCGCTGAAATGGAAGCCTGACATCATGATCGGCCGGGCCGCGCCCATGCTGGCGGTGGCGGCGTGGGTGAGCGGAAAGCCCCACCTTATCTATGAGGATACCGAGGTCAGCAAGTTCGCGCTGCGCATCTGCAAGCGCCTGTCCACCAAGATTTTGACGCCGCGGACGTTTTTGACCGATCTGGGGCCCCGCCAGGAGCGGCTGGATACCTACAAGGAATTATTCTATCTGCATCCCTCCGTGTTCACGCCGGATAAGCAGGTGCTGCGCGACTGCGGCTTCAACCCGGACGAACCGTATATCCTGGTGCGCTTCGTGGCCTGGAACGCCAGCCACGACATCGGCAAGCACGGCCTGGACGACGAGGGCAAGATCCGGCTGGTGAAGCGGCTGGAGCGCTTTGGCCGCGTATATGTGAGCGCCGAGGGCGACGTGCCCGAGGCGCTCCGGCCCAAGCTGCTCAAAACGCCCTATGAGCTGATTCACCATGTGCTGGCGTTTGCACAGCTGGTGTTCAGCGAAGGCGCGACCATGGCCAGCGAGGCGGCGGTGCTGGGCACGCACGCCCTGTATGTCAATACCATTGTATCCGGCAGCACGCGCGAGCAGAGCGAGCGTTTCCATCTGCTCTACTGCTTCAACGAGGGCGAGGACCGCTACGAGCGGGCCGCGGCGCAGGCCGAAGAATTGCTTGCCATGCCGGACCTCAAGGCGCAGGGGCTGGAAAAGCAGAAGAAGCTCCTGAGTGAAAAGGTGGATATCAACGGCTATTACATGGCCGAGATGGACAGGCTGGCCAGGGCCGGGAGGAAGGGCTGATGACATGGCTTGACATCGGCAACGGCTGGCGCAACATCTTCCTGCTCTCCTGCGCCTTGCAGGCGCTGGCGCTGGGCGTATGGTTCTGCCTGCGGGGCTGGTTCAGTCCCCGGCATCGGGTGGCCTGCTTCCTTACGGGCGTGGCGGCTACGCCCCTGTGCCAGTACCTGTGGATGCTGCTGCTGGCGCTGCTGTGGCCCCAGGCGCCAAGGTGGGTCTATATCGGCGCGCCGCCGGTGGCTGCGGCGGCGGGCCTCGCATGGATGACCCTCCGCCGCGTGCCGCGGCTTTGGGCGGCTTTGCGCGGGGGCTCGGCCGTGCGCGCCGCCGGGCAGGGGCTGCGAGCGCTTTTGCGCATGGACCGGGCCACGGTGGCCGCGGCGTGCTTTGCGGCATGCGTCGTCATTTTGCTCATGCCGGTGTGCGTGCGCTACATGTCCAGCATGGAGAGCGTGCGCGGGGGCGATGCGGGCGAATACCTGGCTCTGGCGCAGCGCTACTGTGAGGACCGCGACCTGGGAAACCTCCTGGAAAAGGACGATTCTACTGGGCATTTCCGCGGGCACAGCCACTTCCCCTCGCTGGAACTGTACATGAGCTACGGCCTGTTCCATACCGGCGGCGAGGTGGGCTATCCCAACGACAAGGCCGTCTTTACGGGCCTTGGCATGAACACCTTCTATATGGCGGCGGCGTATCTGGCGCTGCTCATCGTGGCGTGCCGGGGGCGCAGGCGCTGGGTGCTGCTGGGCGTGGTGCTGTTCAACCTCGTGCCGGACCTGTTCTTCTCCGTGGAGAGCGCGCCCAGGGACATCTGGCGCATTCTGGCGCTTCTGTGGGCGATGCTGTTTTTCGCGGGGCTTGAGCCGCGCGGCTCGCGCAAGGCGTATCTGGGCAAGCTGATATTGTGCTTTGCCGTGTGCTTCACGGTGATGAGCGCGCATGTGGTATGCTTCGTGGTGCTTCCCTTCATCGTGGCGGCATGGGTGGTCTGGCGGTGGCTGGAAGCCCGCATGACGCAGCTCAAGGGCGCGGCGGGCGTGCTTCTGCGCTCGGTGGGGCTGGCGCTGGCAGGCGCGGCGGGCACGCTGCTGGCGTTTTCGGGCAACCTGTGGTGCTACTTCAAATGGG
>ERZ1673722.1678-NODE-1678-length-20938-cov-15.476033_pt1 | contig 20938 bp, 18 predicted proteins | sample MGYA00580222_ERZ1673722 | MGnify/ENA primary metagenome ERZ1673722 (study PRJEB41218, sample SAMN15661750) | gut metagenome | host: Homo sapiens | place: Canada: London | collected 2015-08-20/2019-03-30 | study: EMG produced TPA metagenomics assembly of...
CCCACCCCTCAAGAATGAGGGGCAGGGGAGTTGAAGTGTCGAAGACACTTTTTTGCATTTTAGAAATGAAAATAAGATCAGAGAGGAGAGATAGTATATGTTAAGTAAAATCATATCTGATGTGGATGCTTTTGTATGGGGACCAGTGATGCTGGTGCTTCTCGTGGGAACAGGAATCCTTTTAACAATTCGATGCAATTTCCTAACCTGGAGAAACCTTCCTTGGGCGATTAAAAAGACATTAAGTAAAGAATCCAGAACAAAAAACAGAGGAGAGGGTGATGTATCACCATTTTCAGCATTGACAACAGCACTGGCGGCAACGATCGGAACTGGAAATATCGTAGGAGTAGCGACAGCAATGGTTTCAGGAGGTGCTGGAGCATTGGTGTGGATGTGGATTTCTGCATGTTTTGGATTATCATCTAAATTTTCAGAATGTATGTTGGCGATCAAATACAGAGAAGTCAATGAAAAGGGCGAGATGTCCGGTGGACCAATGTATACAATGAAAAAGGCACTCAAGAACAAAAAGCTTGGAGCCGTACTTGGATGGCTGTTTGCTTTATTTGCCGTGATCGCATCCTTTGGAATTGGAAATATGACACAGGGAAATTCAATTTCAACAGCAGTTCATGAGACATTTGGAGTATCGGTTAGTACTGTTGGAGCAGTGATCACAATTTTAGCCTTACTGATCATCATCGGTGGAATAAAAACGATATCAAAAGTATCTTCTGTCGTAGTTCCAGTGATGGCAATCTTTTATGTGATCGCAGGAGTCATCGTCATTCTTGGGAATATCAGTAATCTTCCAGCAGGACTTTCTATGATCTTTCATATGGCATTTAGTGTGAAAGCAGTAGGTGGGGCTCTTTGTGGAAATATCGTCGCATCTATGATGAATGCAGCACGTTACGGAGTTGCCAGAGGATGTTTTTCAAATGAAGCTGGAATGGGATCAGCAGCGATCACAGCGGCAGCAGCAACAACAGATCATCCGGTTCGGCAGGCATATATCAATATGACAGGAACTTTCTGGGATACGATCGTTGTCTGTACGATCACAGGTCTTGCGATCGCAAGCTCCGGAGTGCTCGGACAGATCGATCCGGCAACAGGAGAGATGTACATAGGTTCTGCATTAACGATTGCGGCATTTTCCACAGTTCTTGGAAAAGTTGGAGGATATCTGGTAACGATCGGAATTGCACTTTTTGCATTTTCCACAATTCTTGGATGGGAGTATCATGGAGAAAAGGCGTTTGAGTATCTGATGGGAACTCATAAGTTCAACATGATCTACCGAATTATCTTTTCTCTGGTAGCTTATGTCGGGGCAACACAGACATTGGAGCTTGTATGGAACTTCTCAGATATTGCAAATGCATTGATGGCAATCCCAAATCTGATCTGTATGCTGTTATTAAGCGGCGAGATCGCAAAAGATGTGAAAGAATTTCAGAAGACCATAGAAGAAGAGAAAGCGAGAAAATAGATATAAGATAACTTAGAAAAAGAGATCATCCAAGCAAAATCTCTTTTATTCAGAGTGAAAATAGATTATGATAAGATTAAGTACTTGATCAAAGAAAGTAATTGGAGGATGTAAAATGTCATATGAAATGAAGCTGGAACAAGGCTTGTCACAGCAATTAAATCAGTTTCAGGTACAATCATTAAAGATCTTATCGTTTGATAATTATGAACTTGAGAAGTTTTTGCAGGATGAATATGCAGAGAATCCATTGATGGAACATAAGGAATCTGGAAAGGAATTCTTTACATTGCATGGAAATGCAGGCGGATATCAGGATATTGAGCAAAGTGATATTGAAGATAAGAAAATCGAAGATCCCGAAGCCTTCTTTATGGAACAGTTAAATGCAAAAGATTATACAAAGAAAGAGTGGAATGTTATGAAATACATGGCACAATGCCTAGAGGAATCCGGGCTTTTGCTTGTTTCCACAAAAGAGATCAGTCACAAGCTTGGAATTGAAGAAAAAGATTGTGAAAGGCTTTTAGATCATCTCAAGCAATTAGAACCAGCAGGTGTATTTGCAGAAAGTGTATCGGAATGTCTCCTTCTTCAGCTTGAAAGAGAAGGAATATTAAATGATGACCTGCGATATATCGTAGAAAATCACCTGGAAGATATCGCAATGGGACATTTATCGACTGTTTCAAGAGCACTTGATATTAAGACATCACAGGTAAGAAAGTATATTTTTAAAATTCAAGAATTAAATCCAAGACCGTTAAGTGGATATACAGGGGGAACCGATCAGTATATCGTCCCAGACATTTTAATGGAAAAAGATGGAGAAGAACTAAAGATTCGTTTAAATGATGACTGGATCGGTGATTATTCAATCAATGATTATTATGTCAAAATGATGGAACAGGCAGAAGATTCTGAGCTAAAAGAATATTTCAGAAAGAAATATGAGAGATGTCGTTTTATCATTACAAGTATTGAACAAAGAAGAGAGACGATGCTTAAGATTTCAAATGCAATCCTAGATTGTCAGAGAGAATATTTTATGAACCATAAGCAGTTGAAACCAATGACTATGCAAAATATAGCAGATGATATTGAAATGCATGTATCAACGGTAAGTCGCGCAGTCAAAGGAAAGTATATTCAATATCCAGGTGGAACGATCGGAATGAGAGACATTTTTAATAATACACAGACATTTGGAGACCAAGATTCGACGACAGAAGAGATTAAGGAAGAAATCAGACGGCTTGTGAAAGAAGAAGATAAGAAAAAACCATTAAGTGACAGTAAGATCGTAAGTTTGTTAGAACAAAAGAATATGAAGATTTCAAGAAGAACCGTAGCAAAATATCGTGCACAGCTTGGAATTGCAGGAACGACACAGCGAAAAATTCATGAATAAATGCAGCGACATTTATCATCTTTTGGCAAAAAAATGAAAAAATGTAAATGAGATTTAATAAAAATTTAACAATTGAAACACTTGATTAACAAACTACCCTCTGTTATAATTAATAACTGATGTATTATGTCAAAAGCAGAAGTTATCTGGAGGGTACTATGAGATTGAACAAGATGACTGGCAGAGTGATCGCAACGATGGGGATCGCAGCAATGATGATGACACAGACAGCAGGGGTTATGGCTGCAGAGCAGACAGAGAACAAGCAATTAAAAGTTGTTTATTATAATCAGGCAGATTATCCGGGAAAGAAGATCGGCGGAAGTACGATTCAGGCAGCAGGATGCGGACCAACCGCAGTTGCTGTATGCTACAGTTCTTTAACTGGAAAGAAAGCTGATGTTCCAAAGATGTGCAAACAGGCATATAAACATGGATGGTATTACACAGGACAGGGATGTTCTCACAGCGTAGTTCCAGGATTATCCAAATTATACGGAATGGAGTGTAAAGGTCTCGGAATGGATAAAGATGCTGTAGAGAAAGCATTAAGAGCAGGACATCCAGTCGTGGCACTGATGGGGCCTGGAGATTTCACAAAGAATGGACATTTTGTTGTATTAACAAGAATGGTCGGCAAAGATAAAGTAAAGATTGCCGATGTAGGAAGCAGAGCCAGAACAGCTGAGACGTGGTCGCTTAAGAAAGTGATCCGACAAGGCAAAGAAGGTGCTAATGCAGGGGGACCATTCTGGGAGATCAGTGTGAAAGAAGAGAAGCAGGAAGAACCAGATTATAAACAAAAGATGTTAGATGGTCACAAAAACATAGATGCTGTGACAAATGCGATCGATAAGATTGCGGATTAGAATTAAAAATAAAAAAGAACATTTTATAAATGAGATATTTTGTGGAATGTTCTTTTTTGTTGTTATGGAAATTGCATAATGATCAACAAGCGAACGGAAAGATGCAATAGGAATAATGATCCTGTGTATTGTATACAAAAAATAAAATGTAAAAATTACGAAAAATACACAAAATTCATAGATTCGTCATAATGCACAAAAAAAGTTTGTGAAATTAGAATAAATGACGAAAATAGAAAAAACAATGGACAAATAAAAAGTTACCTGATATTATAATAGCAGTAAGTTTGTTATTACGTAATGGTAAGCAAGACTGTTTATGACATAGGAAGAGAAGTATGTCTTAAGCAGTCTTTTTTTATATCATAGGAAATTCCGATGGAATCCCTTATGATATGAAAAAGAGCTCCGGGCAGGATCGCACTGCGGCGGAAGGGTAATATGTCGCAGAAGCGACCCGCCGCAGGCGGAGAATCCTGTAAAGCAGGATTCTTTCTTGTACATTTATAGAGATACAAAAAATGATGAAAAACTTAGATAAAATTAGAGGAGAGGATGAACGTGAAAATAATCAGAGTTCTGAATACAAATGCTGTTGTCAGTGTAGATTCACAAGGAATGGAATTGATCATGACAGGTCCGGGAATTGGATTTAAAAAAAGAAAAGGTGAAAATATTGATCAGTCTCTGGTAGATAAGACATATCATCTAGAGAATAAAGAAGAAAGCAAGAGACTACAGGAAGTAGTAAAAGAGATTTCGGAAGAATACCTTGGAATTGTGGATCGTGTAGTAAAAGAGGCAAAAAAAGAAAAATTAGAAATAAGAGATTCCTTATATGTGACACTGACGGATCATATCAATTCAGCAGTCGCTCGTTATCGAGAAGGAATCGCATTAAAGAATATGATGAAAATCGATATTCGTAAGTTTTATCCAAAGGAATATCAGGTTGGTATGCATGCGATTGAATGGATTAAAGAACAGACAGGAGAGGATTTGGGAGATGATGAAGCTGCATTTATTGCAATGCATATCGTGTCTGCAGAATTAAATGCACAGAATATAACCGATGTGAATCAGATTACAGAGTTGATCAATACAGTCTTACAGATTGTAAGGATTCATTTTAAGATAGATTTAAATGAAGAATCTATTTCGTATGAGAGATTTTTAACACATTTAAAGTTTTTTGCGGCAAGAGTCTTTGACCATATGGAATATAAAGATACGATGCAAGAAATTTATAAAGTGATGGTAGAACAGAATGAAAATGCTTTTTCAGGAGTAAAAAAAATTGCAGAATATATTAAAAAGCAATATAACTATAAATTAACAATTGATGAACAATTATATTTATTAATTCATATCAAACGAATTTTAGATGAACAAACAAAATAGTCATAGGTTTGTTATTATTAAGTTAAGCAAGACCTGACAATAGATGAAATAACCCCGGGAATTATTTTATCTATTGTCAGGTCTTTGTTATATAAAGAAAAATGAAAATTTTTAAATCCAGAAAAAAAGGAGGAAAACAAAATGGATTATGAAAATACAGCAAAAAAGATCCTTCAAAGAGTTGGAGGAAAAGATAATGTCATCAATCTAGTACATTGTATGACAAGACTTCGTTTCACATTAAAAGATGAATCCATCGTTGATGATGAAGCAGTAAAGAAAACAAAAGGTGTTATGGGAATCATGAAAAAGGGCGGACAATATCAGATCATTATTGGAAATGATGTTGGAAACGTTTTTAACGAATTAAATAAACTTGGGAATTTTTCTAATGAAGTAAAAGAAGTACCAGCAAAATCGAATGAAAAGAAAAATATCTTTACAATGCTGATGGATACGATTTCAGGTATCATGGCACCTGTTATTCCAGCAATCATTGGTGCAGCTATGATCAAAGTATTGCTTACATTACTTCCTATGATCGGTGTGTTAAGCACAAATGGGCAAACATATCAGTTATTGAGTGTTATTGGAGATGGTGCGTTTTTCTTCATGCCAGTACTGATTGCAATTTCAGCATCCAAAAAGTTTGGAACAAATATGTATTATGCAGCAAGTATTGCACTGATCATGTTACATCCAAACTTGATCACACTGATGAATACAGCACATGATGCAGGACAGACTGTGAAATTTTTGAAATATATTCCGGTAACTTATGCATCCTATTCTTATTCGGTTATCCCAATCATTTTGGCAGTATATTCTCTAAGATATGTAGAACGTTTTGTAGATAAAATCACACCAGTTGTCACAAAGAACTTCTTAAAACCAATGTTAGTTGTTTTAATTGAAGCACCGATCGCATTGATCGTTCTTGGACCTTTAGGAGCTATTTGCGGTAATGGATTATCAACAGTAGTTTATGCAATTCATGATAAATTAGGATTTATTGCCATTGGTCTTGTAGCTGGTGTTTATCCATTCGTTGTTATGGCAGGTATGCATCATGCATTTACACCGATTAAATTAGGGATGATCGCCACAACAGGATATGAGAACTTTATCTGTATCGGAGAATTATGTTCTAATATGGCACAGGGTGCAGCCTCCCTTGCAGTTGCGCTTCGAAGCAAAAACAAAGACTTTAAACAGATCGCAGGATCTTCTGCGTTTTCAGCATTATTTGCTGGTATCACAGAACCTGCACTTTATGGTGTAACACTTCGTTTAAAACGACCAATGTTAGGAGCATGTATTGGTGGTGCTGTTGGTGGATTAGTCGGTGGATTTTTCCAAATGAAATGTTTTGGAATTGCAACACCAGCAATCGTAACGATTGTTCAGTATGTAGAAAAAGGAAAACCACAGACATTATTATTTGCAGCACTCACAATTTTGGTCACAGTAGTTGTTACATTTGTTGCAACACTGATTATTGGCTTTGAAGATATTGTAGATGAAGATGATGATTTAGATTTTGTAGAAGAATCTAATGCACAGTTATTAGATAATGAGATTAGCATTACAAGTCCACTTGAAGGGAAAGTGATTCCTTTAACAGAAGTGAAAGATCCAACATTTTCGCAAGAAATTTTAGGAAAAGGAGCAGCGATCATTCCTGAAAAAGGAGTTGTCTATGCACCATTTGACGGAAAAGTAGATGCTGTTTTTGAAACAGGACATGCATTAGGATTAGTAAGTGAAGATGGAGTAGAACTTTTGGTACATGTAGGAATCGATACAGTAAATTTAAAAGGAAAATATTTTACTCCAAAGAAAAAATCTGGAGATACAATGAAAAAAGGGGATATCTTACTAGAATTTGATATTGACAAGATTAAAGCAGATGGATACGATGTAACAACACCGATCATTATTTCCAATACAGAACAATTTGCAAAAGTTAAAGCATGTGAAGATAAAGTAGTAACAAAGGAAAGTAAATTATTAAGTGTACAGTAGCAGAAAGGAAGCGTAACATTTATGGAAGAAATGAAAGTTACAAAATTTCCAGAAGGATTTTTGTGGGGAAGTGCTTCAGCTGCCTATCAGATTGAAGGCGGCTGGAGAGAAGATGGAAAAGGAATCACAAACTGGGATCAATTTGTAAGGATTCCAGGAAAAACATATAAAGCGACAACCGGAGATGTTGCAGTTGACCATTATCATCGCTACAAAGAAGATATCGCGTTGATGGCGGAAATGGGATTAAAAACTTATCGTTTTTCTGTTTCATGGGCAAGAATCTATCCGGAAGGAAGAGGAGAGGTCAATTCCAAAGGAATTGAGTTTTATGAAAATATTATTGATGAATGTTTAAAATATGGGATTGAACCAATGGTGACAATCTACCATTGGGATCTTCCTCAGGCATTAGTGGATCTCTATGGAGGATGGGAATCTGAGGAGATCATTGAAGATTATGTAAATTATGCTAAGACTTTATTTAAGGCATATGGAAGTAAGGTAAAATACTGGATTACATTTAATGAACAAAATATTTTTACATCACTTGGATGGCTGACAGCACAGCATCCTCCAGGAAAGTTTGACGATCAGAAAACATTTTATCAAGTGAACCATCACGTCTTTATGGCACATGCAAAGGCTGTTTTGGCATATCGCGAGATGGGTGGAACAGGAAAGATTGGTGCAAGCTTTGCTTATACACCATCTTATGCACTTGATTGTAAACCTGAAAATGTTATGTCAAAACATGATTATGATGAACTGAAGAATTTCTGGTGGATGGATGTTTATGCATATGGAAGATATCCCAAAGCAGCCATGAATTATTTAAGAAAAAAAGGATTTGCACCAGTTGTCACAAAAGACGATCAGAAAATTTTAAAGGCAGCAGCGGCAGAGATTGATTTTATGGGAGTTAATTATTATCAAAGTTGTGTATGCGAGTATAATCCGATGGATGGAGTAACACCATATGGTACAATGAATACAACAGGAGTGAAAGGTTCTGCGCAGGTACTTGGAGTTCCTGGAATTTATAAAAATCCAGGCAATCCATATTTAATAACAACAGACTGGGATTGGAGTATTGATCCAGTTGGGCTTCGCTATTGTTGTCGTGAGATCACAAGTCGTTATGATCTGCCAATCATCATTTCGGAAAATGGACTTGGAGCATTTGATAAGAAGACGGAAGATCATAAGATTCATGATGAATATCGAATTGATTATCTAAGAGAACATTTAAAAGAATTAGGAAAAGCCATCGAGGAAGGCTGTGAAGTGCTTGCATATTGTACATGGTCTTTTACGGATTTGTTAAGCTGGCTGAATGGATATCAAAAACGATATGGATTTGTGTATGTAGATCGCGAAGAAGAAGAGGGCGCTACATTAGATCGATATAAGAAAGATAGTTTTTATTGGTATCAAGATGTGATCAAACAGGATGGAGAGAATCTGTTTAAAGAATAAATAATTAGAAATTTTGGATAAAGAAAAAAAGAAGCAGCAAAAACCAGACTATAAAAAGAAAACATTCTTAAAAAAACTGAATAACTTTGATATAAAAATGAAATCCTAGGATCTTTTCAGTGAAAAGACTCTGGGATTTTTTATATATTGTATACAAAAAATAAAACACAAAAATCGTTAAAATAAGACAAAAATAACAGTATAAATTGCATCGAAAATCATGTAAATGTGCAGTTTTTATAATGAAAAACGAGAAAAATGAAAAAAATTATGTAAAATACACAAAAAAGTTTTGCAAAATCTGAAATTTGTGGTACAATAAGTTCAATGACATATGAATGTGACATAATTAATTTTAGGAGGTATTGACATGGCAACAAAATGGGTCTACAAATTTAGTGAAGGAAATGCCGAAATGCGTAACCTTCTTGGAGGAAAAGGTGCAAACTTAGCAGAGATGACAGGACTTAATTTACCAATTCCTCAGGGATTCACAGTTACAACAGAAGCGTGCACAAACTATTATGACTGCGGTGGAAAGATCAGTGATGAAGTAGCATCACAGGTAATTGAAGCAATGAAAGACTTGGAAGAGATTCAGGGAAAGAAGTTCGGAGACCTTGAAGATCCTCTATTAGTATCAGTAAGATCAGGAGCAAGAGTATCCATGCCGGGTATGATGGATACGATCCTTAACTTAGGATTGAATGATGAAGCTGTCGAAGGATTTGCGAAGAAGACAGGCAATCCTCGTTTTGCATATGATTCTTATCGTCGTTTTATCCAGATGTTCTCAGACGTTGTAAAAGAAGTGGATAAAGCGAAATTCGAAGATGTCTTAGATGACATCAAAGCAGAGAAAGGTGTGAAGTTTGATACAGACTTAGATGCCGATGATCTGAAAGAAGTGATCAAGAGATACAAAGGTATCTATCGCAAAGCTTTGAATGAAGAATTCCCTCAGGATCCAAAGGACCAGTTATTTGAAGCAATCAAAGCGGTATTCCGCTCTTGGGACAACCCACGTGCTATCTATTATCGTCGAATGAACGACATCCCAGGAGACTGGGGAACAGCTGTTAACGTTCAGACAATGGTATTTGGTAACATGGGAGATACATCAGGAACAGGTGTGGCATTTACAAGAAACCCATCTACAGGTGAGAAACAGATCTACGGAGAATACCTGATCAATGCACAGGGTGAAGACGTAGTAGCTGGTGTTCGTACACCACAGCCAATTACTAAACTGGCAGAAGACTTACCAGATTGTTATAAACAGTTTATGGACATTGCTCATACACTGGAAGAACATTATCGTGATATGCAGGATATGGAATTTACAATTCAGGAAGGAAAACTGTACTTCTTACAGACAAGAAATGGTAAGAGAACAGCCCCAGCTGCACTCCGTATCGCCTGTGAATTAGTAGATGAAGGAAAAATCACAAAAGAAGAAGCAGTTTCAAGAATCGATGCGAAAGCATTAGATCAGTTACTGCATCCAAACTTTGACCAGGCAGCATTGAAAGCCGCTCTTCCAATCGGAGAAGCACTTCCAGCATCTCCAGGAGCTGCTGCTGGTAAAGTATATTTTGATGCTGAGATGGCGAAACTGCATCATGAAGCAGGACTGAAAGTTATCTTAGTTCGTTTAGAAACATCACCAGAAGATATCGAAGGAATGCATGCAGCAGAAGGTATCTTAACAGCTCGTGGTGGTATGACATCTCACGCAGCCGTTGTAGCACGTGGTATGGGAACAGCGTGTGTAGCAGGATGCGGAGATATCAAGTTTGCTGAAGATGGCAAATCTTTCACATTAGGTGGAAAGACAGTACAGGAAGGAGATTATATTTCCTTAGATGGATCCACAGGTAAGATTTATCTGGGTGAGATCCGTACAGTACCTGCAAGTATCAGTGGTAATTTCGATCGTATCATGACATGGGCCGATGAAATCCGTACATTACAGGTAAGAACAAATGCAGATACGCCTGCCGATGCATTGAATGCAGTGAAATTCGGAGCACAGGGTATTGGACTTTGCCGTACAGAGCATATGTTCTTTGATGCAGAGAGAATTCCAAAGATTCGTCGTATGATCCTCTCTACAACAAAAGAAGCAAGAGAAATCGCATTAAATCAGTTAATTCCTTATCAGAAGAAAGACTTTAAAGATTTATATGAGGTTATGGAAGGAAGACCGGTCACAATCCGTTTCTTAGATCCACCTCTTCATGAGTTCCTTCCAAATACAATGGAAGAGATCACAGCTCTTGCCAAAGATATGGGAGTTACAGTAGAAGAGATCAATATGAGACGTGCAGCTCTTCATGAATTTAACCCTATGATGGGACATCGTGGATGCCGTCTGGCAGTTACTTATCCAGAGATTGCCAAGATGCAGACAAGAGCCGTTATGGAAGCAGCGATCGAAGTAAAACAGGAAAAAGGATATGATATCGTTCCTGAGATCATGATTCCATTAGTAGGAGAGAAGAAAGAGTTAGCATATGTTAAAGAAGTTGTTGTACAGACAGCTGAGAAAGTAAAAGCTTACTATGAATCTGACATTAAGTACAAAGTTGGTACAATGATTGAGATTCCTCGTGCAGCATTATTGGCAGACGAGATTGCCGAAGAAGCAGAATTCTTCTCTTTCGGAACAAATGACTTAACACAGATGACATTTGGATTCTCTCGTGATGATGCAGGTAAGTTCTTAGAGTCTTACTATGAGAACAAGATTTACGAATCTGATCCATTTGCTAAATTAGACCAGAAAGGTGTTGGACAGCTGATCGAGATGGCAGCTAAGAAAGGAAAAGCAACTCGTCCAGATATCCACTTAGGAATCTGTGGAGAACATGGTGGAGATCCATCATCTGTAGAATTCTGCTACAGAGCCGGATTAGACTATGTATCCTGCTCACCATTCCGTGTACCAATTGCAAGATTAGCAGCAGCTCAGGCAGTATTGAAAGACAAATAAGTCGATCATTATTCATATAATCTATAACAATTCATTCTAACGAAAAGAGATTCATCAATTATGATGAATCTCTTTTTGGATATATGTGCAAGAACAAACATAATTTATACTTTTGATACTTACATCATGTTATAATATCACTATATATTAAAAGGGAGATTGATTTATGATCGATACATTATTATTTGATTTAGACAATACATTACTGGATTTTGATAAAGCAGAAGCCAATGCAATTACAAGGGCATTAGGTGATGTAGGAATTTCTGCGACGAATGAGATGCGTGATTGCTATCATAAGATTAATCTTGCTCAATGGAAATTGTTGGAACAAGGGAAAATGACAAGAGAAGAAGTAAAAATGCGCAGATTTAAGCTTTTATTTCAAGAATTTGATATAAAAGTATCACCACAGGAAGTGGCAAAACATTATCAGGACTATTTAGGACAGGGACACTATTTTATCGAAGGAGCCGAAGAAGTTTTACAGGAATTATCAAAGAGATTTCGTATCTATCTTGTAACGAATGGAACATTGTCTGTACAAAGAGGAAGATTAAAAAGTTCAGGAATTGAGAAGTATCTGCAAGGTGTTTTTATTTCCGAGGAAATTGGATATAACAAACCAAGCATTGAATATTTTGAGAAATGTTTTTCTAAGATTCCAGATTTTAAGAAGGAGAACACAGCGATCATTGGAGACAGCTTGAGTTCTGATATTCAAGGCGGGATCAATGCAGGGATCAAGACAATCTGGTTTCACAGAGCACAAGATCTGACAGAAGATCCACAACCAAAACCCGATTATGAAATCAATAGTTTAAAATCTTTATTAAAGATGTTAAAATAAAGACAGTAAAATTATTTATCTAAATTAAAATAAGGATTTTAGAACAATGAAAAAATTAAAAATAGCAGGAATCGTTCTGATTTTGTTTATTTTGTATGTGATCATTGGAATGCTTGTACCATTTGTACATATGCAATCAGTAAGCAAAACAAATAAGTCAAAGATTCATACGGAAACATTTTATTCAACATCAGATAAAAATGGATCAGATCGGGCAAAGATTGTCAGTGATAATCAGGAAGCACTTGATCTGCGGCTGGATATGATACGAAAAGCAAAGAAAGAAATCATTATATCAACTTTTGATATCCGTGAAGGAAGCAGCAGTGATGATATTTTTTCAGAATTACTCAAAGCATCCAGACGAGGCGTCAAGATAAAGATTCTGGTTGATGGGCTTTATGGAACGATCCATATGACAGGAAAGGATTTTTTTGCAGCAGTTGGAAGTGAGCCAAATGTTGAAATTCGTTTTTATAACACGCCAAATCTTTTGAAACCATGGACGATCAATGGATGTCTGCATGACAAATATATTGTGGCAGATCATAAGTATCTCTTAATGGGTGGCAGAAATATGTTTGATTATTTCCTTGGAACACACAAAGGAAAAAGCAAAGGTATAGACAGGGAGATTCTGATCGTCAATCAAGGATCAAAAGATCAAGGTGCAGTCGGACAGATCAGAAGATATTTTCAAAAAGTCTGGAACTTAGAAGTCTGCAAAACAAAATTTAGTACATGCTCAAAGAATAAAAAAGAGAAGGAAGTCAAGCGCCTTTTATCCCATGCAGAGAAAGTGAAAGTTCCAGATTATGATTATCAAAAGATTACAGTTCCAACGAAGAAAACAACACTGGTAACCAATCCGACAACAATTTATGGAAAAGAACCAGTTGTATTTGAAACGCTGAAGCAGTTGATGTTACAGGCAAAAAGCAAAGTTATCATTCATACACCATATGCAGTGTTTTCCAAAGAAATGTACGAAGGGATCGCACAGGTGAAACAACAGGTTCCGAACACAACAATGATCTTGAATTCAATCGCGTCAGGAGATAATATTTGTGCATCAGCAGATTATCAAAAGAACCGATCAAAGATTTTAGGTACAGGAGTGTCACTGTATGAATATATGGGCAGACATTCCACACACGGAAAATCTCTGATCATTGATGATGATATAGCAGTGGTTGGTTCTTACAACTTTGATTGCAGAAGTACCTATGTAGACACAGAAACGATGCTTGTTGTACAAGGAAAAGAGATCACAAAACAGCTGGAAGAAGATTTTAGCAGATTAAAAAGCGGATCTTTGAAAGTGAATCAAGATGGAAGTTATCAAAATGACAAGGATGTAGCAGAACGCACGATGGATAGCAAAAAGCAGGGTATGATCAAGATTTTGTCTTATATCATACAGGCATTTCGTTATTTAGCGTAAACTCTCATCATAATATAGAAGGAAAAGAAAGACATGAAAGATATTAAAATCATATTTTTTGACATTGATGGTACATTGATCGCTATGGATCAAGATACGATTTCAGAAAAAACATTAGAAGCATTAAAGCGACTACAGGAAAAAGGAGTCAAACTTTGTTTGGCAACAGGAAGAGGACCGATGCTTGTCCCACATTTTGAAGGAGTTGAGTTTGATGCATTTCTTACATACAATGGGTCTTATTGCTATGATCACAGTGGAACACTCTATAATAGCAATTGTATTCCATTAAAAGATATTGAAAGGATCATTAAAAATGCAGACAAAATGGGAAAGCCAGTTGCATTAGCAACGAAAGACCGTATGGCTGCAAATGGAAAAGATCAGGACTTGATCGATTACTATGCATTTGGGAATGCCGAAGTTGATGTAGCAGAAGATTTCGAAGATATAAAAAAAGAAAAAGTTTATCAAGTGTTGATGGGTGCAAGAGTAGAAGAGTATCAAGAGATCTTAAAAGGTGTCCAGGGAGCTGAGATTACGGCATGGTGGGATCGAGCAGTTGACATCATACCGGTCAATGCAGGAAAAGGAGCAGGGATTGAGAAAATGTTAAAACATTATGGCATAGATAAATCTCAGGCTATGGCATTTGGGGATGGCAATAACGATATCGAAATGTTAAAAGCAGTTGGCAATGGAATTGCAATGGCAAATGCATCCGATGATCTGAAAGCAGTGGCAGATGAAATCTGTGGAGATGTTTCGGAGGATGGAATTTATCATTATTGTTTGGAAAAGAGACTGATTTGAGCAGCAGATGAGGGCGATGAATTCTGCCCTCGTTGTGATGCAAATCTTACATTGCAGAAAGGATACCAGATTACTTGGAACCTTATATTTTGCAGCACCAGAACAGTTTGGATATGGATTCAGTGCATCAACGATCAAGGCTGACATCTATGCAGTCGGAATCTTACTAAATATGATGCTTACAGGAAAACTGCCCAAAGAATCGAGATCTGATCCTTCGATTTTGTATTGTGGCACATTTTCAATTAAACGAGATCAACACGGCACTGAAACTATATGAGATGAAACCATTATATGCAAAAGACAAGCGGGATGCATGTATCATCGTAGCAGTGAACCACAGAAAATATGACCTGGGCGATATTGATGAAATGCTGGAAAACCAAGGGTTGATGAAATTATCAAAAGAAATTGAATAACGGATTTATTACATCCTCACCATTATGGTGGGGATTTCTTTTTATTCAGAAGTGTACAATTGTAACCAAACAAAAGAAGGAGAAATGAATATGAAGAAGAAAATATTGTAACGGAAAGTTATAGATTTGTAAAATCAGGTCAAAAATCAAATAATATATCTTGTGGCGCAGATGATGGATTATGGACGGATGTTACGCAAGATCAATACAATTTAATGACTCCAGATAATGCTATCATCAAAGTGATCAAAAATCGAAAGTTTTATACGTTTAATTATGATTTCAAAAACAAAGATATGGTGCCAGATGATTCAAACAGTGATATCAATATATATCAATGGTCATCAAATGATATGGCGAAAAAAACTGTAAAACCAAATTTCGATTGTGTCATTGTTAATAGCGATGATAATCTAAATAGTGATGAATTATCATATTATACGAAAATTCAGGTTAGAGTTACAAAAAAATTAGCGGATATTCAATAAATACATAGGAAAATATTTTACAAAAAAATTTCACAAGAGTATAATTAAAGAAATTTAAATTTACGGAGGAAGACCATGAGCAAACTTACAGATTTCATAAAGTTAATAACTGGTCGTTTTGACAATAAAGAACAATTTGACAAAATGCAGGCAGAAGGAAAAACATATCCATATGCAAAACACATCAATACAGCATGTAACGATAAAATCAAAAATCTCCCAGAAAACTTCAAGGGTACATTTGTTGTAGAAGAAAGTTATTACGAAACAGATGGAAAAAGCCACGCATCACCACATCTTTTTCTTATTTCAGAAAATAATGAAGGAATTGTGCTTTCTTCCTACGATATTCCGAATGGAGAAGATAAGAATACATTTTCTTATGATTCTATGAAAGCAGTAGATTACAGTGAACTGAACGAATCAAAAAAATTCACACCAGCACTTTATCGCGAGAAGGATGGTGTCTGGGAAGGTGGCAGTACAAGCCAGTTTTCACCAGTTATGATATTTAAGTTATGGGAAAGATTTTCAGAGGATAGTCTGGAGGTATCAGAGATCATAGAAGTAAATGGAAGAAGAACATTTGGATATGATGATCCGATCGTGTATAAACGAAAGAGCATGTTTTGAGATCTGTGAATAGTAAAAATCTTTTTACATGAATTGATATAATGGAATTGGGTGATAATATTGTCATTCTAAAAAATGTAAAAGGAGGCCCGATAATGAGTAAGGGAATAAACAGCAGAAAAGTAGCAGTGATCGGAACAGGGTTTGTAGGTTCATCTTCTGCATTTGCATTAATGGAAAGTGGATTATTTACTGAAATGGTGCTGATCGATGCTGATAAGAATCGAGCAGAAGGAGAGGCATTAGATATTGCCCATGGACTCCCGTTTGCCAGACCAATGAAGATCACAGCAGGCGATTATGATGATATCGTGGATGCAGCGATCATCGTTGTGACAGCGGGTGCAGGACAGAAACCAGGAGAGACAAGACTTGATCTTGTAAAGAAAAACGTAGCAATCTTTCAATCGATCATTCCAGAGATCGCACAGAGAAAATGTGAAGGGATTCTTCTGATCGTAGCCAATCCAGTAGATATTTTGACACAAGTTGCAGTAAAACTATCAGGATTTCCTGAAAACAGAGTCTTTGGTTCTGGTACAACCCTGGATTCTGCCAGATTAAAATATCTGCTTGGAGAACATTTACAGGTAGATGCGAGATCTGTTCATGCATGGATTATTGGAGAACATGGAGATTCTGAGATCGTAGCATGGTCAAGTGCCAATGTATCAGGCGTACCAATCTCAGAATTCTGCGAGATGAGAGGTTACACAGAACACGACGAGCATATGGAAGAGATCGCACAGGGAGTCAAAAATAGTGCGTATAAGATCATTGAAAAGAAAAAAGCAACATATTATGGAGTTGCAATGGCGGTCAGAAGAATCTGTGAAGCAATCATCCGAGATGAAAAATCTGTATTACCAGTATCTTCTATCCAACATGATACCTATGGAATTGAAGGTGTTACATTAAGTATGCCAGCGATCGTAGGAAAAAATGGTATCGAGAAACAGCTGGCGATCAAGCTGAATGAAAAAGAACAGGAAGCCTTGAAGAAATCAGCAGAAGCCTTGAAAGAAGTGTTAGAAGATCTGGATATATAATGTAAAGTGAAAATTTAAAATATAGGTAAAAGTAATCGCAAAATCAATCGTAAATTTTTACGATTGATTTTTTGCGCGTTTATGGACAAATGAAAATATGATATACTTGAGAAAATAACAGTTAGAATAGATAAAAACGTAGAAAAGAAAGGAAAAGATATATGACAACACAGGAAACAATCAAGAAAGCAGTCGATTATGCAAAAGAAAATAATATCAAAAATATTGTAGTTGCAACAACGACAGGCGGCAACCTTACATATCTGGAAGATGAAAAAGATTTACATATCGTAGGAGTAACAAATGCTTACGATCAGGGACAAAATCAGATGCGAGAAGAGGTAAGAAAACATTTTGAAGAAGCAGGAATGGATATCGTAACAGCAGGACATGCACTAAGCGGTGCAGAACGATGCTTTTCTACATATTTTGGAGGATACGGACCAACAGAGATTGTAGCCAACACACTTCGTATGTTCTCACAGGGTGTGAAAGTATGCGTGGAAGTAAGTACCATGGCACTTGATGCAGGAAAGATTCCATATCAGGAAAAGATCGTGGCAATCGCAGGAAGTGGAAGAGGAGCAGATACGGTGGTATTATTGACACCATCTTATACGAAATCAATCTTGGATACAAAAGTACATAAGATCATTGAGATGCCAGAATAGAGAAGATAGGGGAAGGGTGTAGATTTATGAATCGAAAGAAGATATCAATTATTTTATTTATCGTTATGATACTTTCAGAGCTGTTTGCAGGAATTGTATTCTTACTGCCGATCAGTGGATTTTTCATGTATCCATTTGTGTCGGGATTCGCAGTGATCATGGGAATACTTAGTGCGGTGCTTGCAAAAGATTTAATCGTATTGAGAGTGATTGCAATTGTGGCAGTTGTATTTTGTGTGTTTACGATTGGGGCGGATTTGATGATGGTGTTGGAATTTATGGGTGTGATAGGTTAGAAAAATATTTATAGAAGTGATTACAGCTGTAAATTATTATATTATAAGAAGAAATAATGTGTTATAATCAAATTATTAAAGAAGGGAGTAAGCTGTCATGAAATAATATAAAAGAGGTAAATAAAATGAAGAAAAATAAGGTGATTAATTTTGCAAAAAACACATTAAAAAATGATAGAATAGTAGTGGTTATTCCAATATTTGTTTATGGAATTAATGAAATTTGTAAAACTATTAATAATATGATGAATCAAAGATATAATTTGGTAATCAATAAGGGTGATTTCACAATTATAATGACAAAAGATTCAATAGAAAATAATAATAAAATTACAATGCAATAAATGTATTTATTTTATTCATAATATTTATCTCCTAAAATTACTATTTGATTTCTTTCCGCAAGCCTCAAAGCGATATGAGGGCAAAATCATGATAGCATATTCTTTTGCATCTGCCGTATGGCAGGTGCTTTTTCTTGTTCATAAAAGAGCTATATGATAAAATTTATAGTATTAGAGGATAATGGAGGAAAAAGAAAATGGTCGATACAAAAAAAGAGCAGGAACGTGATGAATTGCATCGGGCAATATGGGCAATAGCAGATGAATTAAGAGGTGCTGTTGATGGATGGGACTTTAAAAACTATGTTCTTGGGACAATGTTTTATCGTTATATCTCTGAAAATTTATGCAATTATATAAATAGTGGTGAAATTGAAGCGGGAAATACAGATTTTGATTATGCAAAAATGTCAGATGAGGAAGCAGAAGAAGCGAGAGAAGGATTAGTGGAAGAAAAAGGATTTTTTATTCTTCCAAGTGAATTATTCTGTAATGTTCGTTCTAAGGCAGCAGATGATGAAAATTTAAATGAAACATTAGAACAGGTATTCCGCAATATTGAAGAATCAGCCAAGGGAAGTGAATCAGAAAGTGATTTTGAAGGCTTGTTTGACGATTATGATGTGAATAATAACAAATTAGGGTCAACAGTAGCAAAAAGAAATGAAAAGTTAGTAAAGTTATTAAATGGTGTAGGTGAAATGAATCTTGGAGATGTAAAAGAACATTCTATAGATACATTTGGAGATGCCTATGAATATTTAATGACAATGTATGCATCCAATGCAGGAAAATCAGGTGGAGAATTTTTTACACCAGCAGATGTTTCAGAATTATTAACAAGGCTTGGAACTGTAGGGAAAACAGAAATTAATAAAGTATATGATCCAGCATGCGGAAGTGGATCATTACTATTAAAAGCAGAGAAAGTTCTTGGAAAAGAAGCAATTAGAAATGGATTCTATGGACAAGAAATTAACATTACGACATACAACTTATGTCGAATCAATATGTTTTTACATGATATAGAATTTGATAAATTTAATATTGCTTGCGAGGACACACTAACAAGCCCTCAACATTGGGATGATGAACCATTCGAATTGATTGTTTCCAATCCACCATATTCAATTAAATGGGCAGGGAAAGATGATTCACTGTTGATTAATGATCCTCGTTTTGCACCAGCTGGGGTTTTGGCACCAAAAGGAAAAGCAGATATGGCTTTTATTATGCATAGTTTATCATGGCTGGCAGCAAATGGAACAGCAGCGATTGTTTGTTTTCCAGGAATTATGTATCGTGGCGGAGCAGAACAGAAGATTCGAAAATATTTGGTGGAAAATAATTATGTAGATTGTATTATTCAGTTGCCAGGTAATTTGTTTTTTGGAACTTCCATTGCAACCTGTATTATGGTCATGAAGAAAAATAAGACAGATAATGATGTATTATTTATTGATGCGACAAAGGAATGTATCAAAGTTACAAATAATAATAAATTGACAGAAGAAAATATTGATCGGATTGTAAGTGTCTTTACAAAGCGAGAAGAAGTAAAACATTTGGCATATGTAGCAGCATGTGAGGAAATAGCTGAGAATGATTATAATTTATCAGTGTCTACATATGTTGAACCTGAAGATACGAGAGAAAAAATAGATATTGTGAAATTGAATGCAGAAATTAAAGAAATAGTAGTTCGTGAACAGGTACTTCGTGATGAAATTGATAAAATCATTGCAGAAATCGAGGTGGATGCATGAGTAGGTTAGATGAACTAATTGCAAAATTTTGTCCTAATGGTGTGAAGTATAGAGAATTAAAGGATATATTGATAATCAAAAATGGTAAAGATTATAAGAATCTTACAGAAGGTAAATATCCTGTATATGGCTCAGGTGGAATTATGACATATGTGTCAAGTTATGTATATGACAAACCATCCGTATTGATTCCAAGAAAAGGATCTATTGATAAATTATATTATGTGGAAGAACCATTTTGGAATGTGGATACAATATTTTATACAGAAATTGATGAAGAAAAAGTGATTCCAAGATATGTATATTTTTGTTTGCAGAAAGAACATTTAGAACAATATAATACGGCTGGTGGTGTACCAAGTTTAACGCAAAAGGTGCTTAATAGGGTTAAGTTGCCTGTACCTCCTCTGGAGGTACAACGTGAAATAGTCCATATTTTGGACTCTTTCACGTTACTTACAGCCGAGCTTACAGCCGAGCTTACAGC
>ERZ1673722.1679-NODE-1679-length-20924-cov-12.048589_pt1 | contig 20924 bp, 20 predicted proteins | sample MGYA00580222_ERZ1673722 | MGnify/ENA primary metagenome ERZ1673722 (study PRJEB41218, sample SAMN15661750) | gut metagenome | host: Homo sapiens | place: Canada: London | collected 2015-08-20/2019-03-30 | study: EMG produced TPA metagenomics assembly of...
AATCCTTTTAGGAATAAATATCTTCTGCTTTTAAGTTAATGACATTGCGTAAATAATGCATTTAAGACAGTTCGGCAGAGTGCGAAAGACAAGGAAGATATCTGCAGGCGTGCCGACGCACGGCAAAGATATCTGACGCAGGATTTCACACTCTGATGGTCTGGATTAAGATGCATTATTTTAGTGGATTGCTATAATCTCTTATATTCACCAGAATCATCTCTGTCTCCCAACTCCTTAACTATTTGTATCCTGTCTGCTCAGTAAAACTTTTACTAGCCAGCCAGTCAGTAGTCTTATTGTACTCTGGGGTATTTTCGATTTTCACCATCCGTATTTTTCATTATACAATACATCCTATAAACTAAATTCTAACTAGTACAGAATCGCATTAATTATTAAGTAATATCCCTATGGAAATTTTTCAAAATATATGGCATAATCAAAAGAAAAATCAAGGAGATCATTCATATGCCATTTGTTGCTGCGCCTGTTAAAATACCAGAAGACATCCACCACATTCTTTTCAAATTTTCAAAAAGCAGGACCTTACCAGCTCGTCAGGTACAACGTACCAAAATAATCCTGCTGGCGGCTGATGGTATGAACAATATGCAGATATCGACTCGGGTAGGTCCTAGACAGGATTCTGTCAGCAAGTGGCGGGGGCGTTTCCTTAAAGCTCTTCCCCTTTTGCAGGAGATTGCTGAAAAGGACCGTTCCCATCTGGAAGATGCTGTTTCTTCTTTCCTTAATGATCGCCCACGTCCGGGACAGCCAGCTCATTATACAGATGAGCAGATCATCAGGATCCTTGAGATTGCCTGCCGTGAGCCACAGGAATTTGGATATGAGGTCAGTCACTGGAGTCTCAATCTGCTTGTGAACGCCGTAGTAAAGGAAGGGATTGTGGAGTCCATATCTGCAAAAACAGTAAGCCGTTTTTTAAAATATGGGGGAAATCCACCCGCATCTCATCCGTTACTGGCTTCATTCCTCCGAGAAAACAGATTCTCCGGAAACTTTTGCGGAGAAAGTGAATGAGATCTGCACTGTTTACCACGAAGCAGAGACAGTCCATGAAAATGGCGGACATACAATCTCCGTGGATGAAATGACAGGCATTCAGGCATTGGAACACAAATATCCGGATAAACCTGTAATTCCCGGGAAAGCAGCCCATATGGAATTTGAATATATCCGTCATGGAACGGTCAGCCTCATCGGTTTTTTTGATGTTGCTACAGGACGTATGGAAAAACCATATTTAAACAGTACACGTACAGAGAAAGATTTCGTTGAAGCCATACGTGCATTGATAGAAACAGATTCTGAGGCACCATGGACATTTGTCTGTGATGGTTTAAATATACACAAATCCGAAAGTCTGGTACGTTTTGTTGCCGGGCAGTGTGGATTATCCGAAGATCTGGGCAGTAAGGGAAGATCCGGGATATTAAAAAACCAGGAAAGCCGCGCAGAATTTCTGCATCATAAAGACCATAGGACACGGATCGTATATACACCAAAACATTGCTCATGGATGAATCAGATTGAAATCTGGTTTGGCATTATAAACCGACGTCTTCTTAAAAGAAAAAGCTATCGATCTATAGAGGAACTAAAAGCGAGTATCCTGCGCTTTGTAGAGCAATATAACGTTATGGCAAAGCCTTTTAAGTGGACTTATAAAGGTGTACCTTTGACAGTTTGATATTACTTAATTATTAATGCAACCATGTACTAGCAACTACTGTTTGCTATTATAGTAAATTTCTTTAAATAATCTATAATAATACTTAAATTTTCCTCCATTTCTTTTTCTATATCGGTGTTCCACCTTTTTGTATCCATGATTTTTATAGCTATCTAACACATTTTTTCTCTGTTCATTTTTCATACTTGGATGCCTTAGCTGATGATTATTTTTTTCTATCCATTCTGCTTTAGATAAAAATTTTTGTATACCCGAACCATGCATGTCAAAAAAGTCTTTTCCCTTTTTTGTATTAATCAAAACACATGACCACCCATTAGTATCTCTACCTAAATCATCTTTGTGATATTGCTCAATTCCCCAAAAATCTCCTATTGTCAAATCTGCTACCCTTTTTAAATTCGCATATGGACATGTATAGCAATTTTCTCGGTAAATAACAGATTCTAAAAAATATTTATAAAATGAAACAAATCTTGATGGAATAAAATAATTTTTTTCCTTTTTTCCTTTTTTGATTGTAATTTTTGACGTCCACTCTTTATGACAAGTTTTATCTCTAAATTGAAATCCTGTAATATGTCCACCTAACGTTTTTCCCATTACTTTAAGATAGTCTTGTAACATTCTTGCCGGAGGAACTCCATGACAAATTAAATCGATTGTTATAAGATTATCTGGATTTCCCGTAATCTGTTTAATCGCGTCAACCTGACATGGAGTACCACAAAATAATACCTGTTTTCCTGACTTGACTATTTGTATAACCTCTTTATAACATCTCCAAGCATCACTCTGTACATATTTTGAGCCCTGCATTAATTCAATATTGCCTTTATTATTAGATAATATATGATGAACTGTTATTTTCTGATTTTGATTAAATTCCAATACTGCACCTGCCACATAACCACCTAATGCGATTATTTCATATGCTAATGAAGCAAAAATACCACCAGATGCACTTTTATTTAATATTTGCTCATTTTTTGTTTTAGCTGCATAAGCCACAATTGGATTTTTCCCTGATTTAACATTTTGATATTTGCACATTTTCAGACATTTTCCACACTTTATACAGATTGATTCATTTATAATCGGATATTTACATCCATATTCATCCTCTACCATAGATATTGCATTTCTCGGACAAGAAGCCCAGCAGGCACCACATCCACAACAATATGCTCTATCCTTAAATAACACAATATTGTTCATTACCTTATTTATATTCTCCTCATAAACTATCTTACTCATACCCTAACATATATGTGGAGAGCATGAATAAACCTCAAACTAATACATAATGAAATTATTTTCTTAAGTATTGATACTCTAACCATTCAATACTTAAAAAAGCAAGTGCAACATGAAATTTTAATGTCAATGTTACTTCTACCGATGATAAAATAATAAACACATATACTAGAAACAAAAATGCAGGATTACAACATTTAGGAAGCCTTCGGATATTCATAATCAGAATAATCAAGAACAAAATTGTTCCTACAACACCAAATGATACTACATAATCCAAAAGACCATTTTGAACATTATCTATATTCAAAATCAATCTTGATACACTATAATTATTATCGTATCCATATCCTATTATAGGACTTCCCGAAATCAAAAGAAATGCATGTGCATATGCACTGATACGACCAGTCAAGCCAACATCCTCGTGTAATATATTAGTAATTATATTTTGAATAAATGGAATTTGAAGTAGTGTTGCGTTAAAAAGGAAAACCGAATCACTCACAGCCAGTGTGATTAAAACACTCTTAGTTTTTCTAATTATTTCCGTTATTTTCTCTTTAAAAAGAATCATTAATATTAAAATTAATTGTCCAATAAAGGCTGTTGTGCATTCAACGTAAAGTGAAATAGAAATTGACCATGCAAATAATATTGCAATTTTTATATAAGATACTCTTTTCCTTCTTTCGCATAAATAAATATAAAAAACAATGGCAAATACATGCAAATATGAAACTAAAAATTTATTTCCCAACAAAAAATTGTTAAATGTAGAAGAAAGATATCCCATCTTCGTAGATGCTGCAAAATCAGATGGATTAATTAATATTAGTATATCATTTAATCCGCAATAAAAGAGAACACAGAACCATACCATTTTCACTCCAAGAACTACTCTTTGTGTAACTACAAGCAATTGCGCATATAAGTAAAGCTCTATTATAGCTAGTGCAAAAACTAAACTCTTTTCAATATTAGCCCCATCATATTTGTTTTTATTAAAAAACGATGAAACCATTATCATCATACAAAAGATTCCTATTACAAACGTTTGATTTTTAAATCTTTTTAGCTTTGATATTTGTCTCAAATATATAAATGCAACGAATAACTCTAAATACAACTGTATCCTCATATAATTGAGAATGTGACTCCCTAAATTAACAAGCCCTATATGTACAATCAACACACTTAAAATGATGGTTCTGATATTTGATATTTTGAACAAAAAAGCCTTTTTCTTCATTATCCTTTATCATCCTTTAAAGCTTTTTTTAAATAAGTATATGTTTTCTTTCTTTCTTTTTCCAAAATATTTTCAACTTCTGTATATGCTATATCTTTCTCCAAAATATCCTCAAGTTTAGCCATATCTGAAACGATTCGTTCACTTATATTAAGTGCATCCATTAAATCTTCAAGTTTATTTTTGTTAGTAATTCTGATAATTGTTGCAAACTTTTTTCTATTAATTATGGAAAAAATAGTACCATGAAATGTATCTGTTACCACATATTCTGCATAATAAAAATAATCTAACATTCTAAAAGGATCTGCCACAATATAATCATCACACCAATTTTGAACGCCTTCTAATGCTATTATTTTTAATTTATGTTTTCTTGCGAACTTCTTAATAGCTTGTATTTCTTCTATCTTTCTAATTCGAGTTCCATAGGCATATACAATCATGTATTTTTTCAAAGGCACAGGTTTATGCTTTCTTTTATACAGCGTTCCAACTAATACCGGATCTAAATTACGATAAATCTTACCATCATATAAAGCAGATATATATTTTTCAGTTCCCAAATCTCTTACTGACATTGATGAAAAATTAGACATTGCTCTCTTTATAATTGGTAATGTTTCTGTTGGGATGCCTACGATTACTGCAGAACCACATGAGGCCGCGTATGTAATTTTTTTCTTTGCCTGACGAATATTTCCGTATAACTGAAGATTAATACTATCTTGGCTTTTAAACACCTCATCACTCCCAACTATAACAATATCATATTGTTTATCATTATTAGTACTTGAAGTATTTAAATTGTGTTTTGTAAAATATTCCACTTTTTTCTTAAATAATTTTCTTTTTGAAGACATCCATTTCCACTTAATTCTTCCTAATAAGCTTCGATCAAGAAGTAGTGGTATTGTATTATCATCACCATCTTTGATTGGCATATTTACATTAACTAAATCATTTTCTTCTATATCAATAAAATCCACTTTTGTCCCCGTAATATCTTCAACAATTTGTTGAAGCGAATACGCTTGCAATACTGAACCATAATTAATTATTTTTTGCATAGACAAGATTGCTATTTTCATTATCTCACCTCTTTTTGACGAAAATTTTATATATAACTGGTTCACATTTAAAATACATTAAAAGCAAAAATATATTTTTTTTGAATCCACAATTACATTTTATTGCATCTTTTATAGCTTTTCTAAATTCATTGGTGGAAATCATTCTCTTCACATTATCCTGTCCTTCCACTAGATTATGTACAGACGTTTCTTTATATTCAAGCGAAAAACATCCAAAAATTCTCCAGACATACATTAGGCTAGCATATTTTTCTACTCTAGTATAATTATGTTCATGAATCCACTCTAAAAGAGTCGTATATAAAACTGTAAATTTTTTATCCAATCCACTTTTATAACTCTGTGATAAACTTCCCTCTCTTAAATCATAATAATATAAAGGTTCATCAAGTACTTCTATCTTATTTGCACACATATATGCCTGAAAATTAAATAAAAAATCTTCGCTTCCAATAATTCTTTCTGAAACAAATTCTAACTTATTTTCTCTTAAAAAAGATGTTTTATATATATGTGACCATGCAGTAAATCCAAAAGCACTAACATCAATAACCGCTGATTTTAGCAAATTATCTACTATTGAAGGTTTTTCATAACATCCACTCTTTAAACTATTATGTTTTTCTAAGCACCCATTTATATGCCTATAATAATTAAACTTAAGAATGTCCGGATTATTTTTCTTCAGTTTTTCGACAATTATTTTTAAAGAATTCTTAACAATCCAGTCATCCGAATCAATCCAATAAATGTATTCTCCTTGTGCATATTTTAATCCTTCATTTCTAGCTGCTGATAACCCTCCATTCTCTTTATGTATAACCTTTACTCGGCTGTCTTTCATGGAAAGTAAATCGCAAAGATCACTACTACCGTCATTTGAGCCATCATCAACCAAAAGTATTTCAAAATCATCATAATTTTGCAATATGATTGATTCATAACATCTTTCAAGGTAATTTTTCACATTGTATATTGGTAATATAATACTAAGAAGTGGCATATTACATTCCTTTCTCTATAATTCAACTTTTAGCTTCAATTAACTCCATTATTTGTCTAATAATATAATCATTATCATAAATAAACTCTTGCGTAGCGGCTTTCATTTCCTTTAAACGCTCAGTTGTTATTTCTTCTATTGCATTCAAAATACCACTACTGCTATTTTCACAAATCATTCCATATTTAACCCCACTTAACATTTCTGTTGCAGAAGCAAAATTTGTACTAATAACGGGGATTCCAAGGGTAAGTGCCTCCATAATTACCATTGGCTGTGATTCATAGAGCGAAGTCAACACATATACATCTGCATTTTTCACATACGAAAAAGGGTTTTTTCGACTTCCAATAAAATGGATAACTTTATCTAATTTTAAGTCTTTAACTTTACTAACAAGTAAATTATAATCTTCTCCATCACCAATTATTACCCAATTAACTTTACGAGACAATTTAGGTACAACTTCAATAATTCGTTCAAAAGCCTTTTGCTTTGATATTCTTCCAACTGAAACAATATTTAACGTATTCTTGTCCTTAAATAACATCTCTGCCTCGCGGCACTTCTCATTTCCAGCTCGTAAAATATTTTCCTGTGGAAGCACATTTTTTATAACTGCTGTTTTCTTACTCAGCAAAGGAAATTTTTTGACAAAAGAATTCTTGGACCTTTCTGCCACAAACAATATGTGATCTATTTTTCCATAATCCTCTTCTTTTCCTAAAACATTTTTTGCAAGATTTTCTGCATTATTATGTATCCAACAAATTTTCAGAGAAATATCTGTAAATGTAGTAAAAAAAGCACACATGCCTTCCTGAAAGCCAACTACCGCATTATATTTCTTACTATCTATTTTTCTTTCTGCATAACTTAACAGAATCTTTTTGTATATCTTATTTTCACCATTGATTTTTTTTAAAACCTTTAAAATACCTCGTATAGCAATCAAATCATATCTTTTTTCATTATATAATGTTTGTTTAAAACAAAACACGGACTGCATAGCTAGATTTCCCTTGATTATATTTACATATTCAGGAATCTCATTCATAAATATACCAAACGGTGAAAATAATAATAAGTCAACTTCAACTTCATATTTTTCTAAATAACTTAGAAGATTTAAGAGACTTTTTCTCGTACCACCTATTTCCATATTATACATTACAAATAAAATTCTCATATCATTCCTCTTCTCGCACCATTCTTTTAAATCATATACAACAAATTATTATTTATTTAGATTTTCAAAAAACTCATTTAATATATTACTACACAAATGATAATCAAATTTTATTGCAGCATTTTCATAAGCCCTTTTTTTTATTTTTGTACGTTCTTCTAAAGATAATGCTAAAACCCTTCTAATAGCTATAACACAATTTTCAGCACCTTCACCATCGTAGAGAATAGAGTCTACATTGTCCGTCAGATAATCAGCTATATCACCTACTCTATTCATAATAATCGGGATTCCTTTATTCATCATCTCAGGAACTTTACTTGGAAAATTCGCCTGTGTCGTTATATTTATAGGACGAGGCAGTAAGGCAAAATCTACACCCTCATATAATTTCATAAGTTCACTATATTCCAGCCATGAATGATAGACAATCACGCCTTGCTTTATATATTCTTCCATCTCTTTTTCTTTATTTGACGCACTGGCTTTGTATGCATTAAGCGGTGCACCTGTTAAATGAAACCTAATTCTTTTTCGCTCATTCTCCGAAAGCAACGTCAGTGCTCCGATCATTGATTCAAAATCATCCTTTTTATAGGGATTTCCAGGGTATATCAAACTCAATGATTTTTCATCTGTTGAAAAAGAACACGGCTGCCTTTTATCTATATCAACATAAATTGGAACCACTATTGTATTACACCCTTCTTCAACAAAATGTTCCCTAAGACAATTGCTTATTGCAATAATATTTTTTGTGCTTGGGGCTACCTTATAAAAGAATTTATGGTACATCGGATACATGGTTTTTCTATAAAGCCAACTCTTATCTGCACCTTCAAACTGAAAGGGCTGATGCCATTCAACAATGTCGCAGGCAATTCCTATCTTTTCCTTAATTGCATACTTTACAATTTTCTTGGAAAAATTCAGATTACTAGTATATAAAAGAATTCTATCTTCACTTGAACAATGAAATATGTCTTTCATAGCTGAAATAAACATATTTCCCAAAAGGAAATAGTGTTCAAATACCCTTTTTAGTTTATTAGCTGGGAAAGTGATATTGTGGTAGGTAATTCCCTCATATACATATTCTTTTTTTTCTCTATTATAGTCTTGTTTATTTCTTTTACCCGTAGAAATAACAATGACATTCCAGCCTTTTTCTTGTAACGCCTTTGCCATAAAAAGAATTCTATTTGAGCCAGCATCTCCACGAGGAAAATTCCTGTCAGCACAGATAAATAATCTTTTATTCATTTTCCCCATCCTCCAACTCGTCCACTGCACAAAGAATGTTCTTTTTAACAATATCCTCTGTATAATTCTCTTTTATTCTTCTATATACAGCTAAAGAATATTCTGACCAAACATTCTTCTCAATTACTGATTCAATTACCCTTGCATATTTCATGGGATCAATACTATCAACTACAAGTTCTTTATTTCCAACGATACTCGCATTAAAGCCAGCAGTACTTACTACTGGAACAACACCAAATGTCATCGCCTCAGTAAGTGAATTTGAATGTCCTTCCATTTTCTCCTGTGAAGGAAATACAAAAAAATGCACTTTCTGCAGAGCATCACAAATCTTATCGAAAGGTTGTTGTCCAATGATTTGAACTTTATCGTTGTCCAGTCTATATTCTTTTATTGTCTGCTCTAGCTTAGCCTTGTAAGCCTCAGTGTATCCACCAATCACTGTTGTCGATGTTTTATAGCCTGCTTTTTCAAGTTCATAGGCGACTTTAATTACAACATCAACATTCTTAGATTCAGAAACTCTTCCGAAATATATAAGTCTAATCGTGCCAAATGGTCTGTCTGCAATATACGGTTTTAAACTTCTGTTAAGGACATAATTCGGCGTATATACGGCTTTTTTTCCATAAGTTTTTTTTATAAAATCTACATATTCCAAACCCTGAGCAAATATAACATCTGCTCGCTTCAGGACACTATCCATCAATTTCTTGTATAGATTACCTTTTTCCTTATATGCCTTAACTAATCTACCATTGCGAGCTTCATAAATTGTTTTTCTCTTTTTCTCTCCTGAATTGATAAGTATCCATTCTAAAGGCAAGTTTTTTTCATAGAATCCAACGATATAAAGAATAGCATCTGGGTTTTCATGTAACTTCTTTTTCGTCTTGGCAATTGCATGAATCGCACTCTTTACATATGAAACAGCTCCATGGCTCATTGTTGCCTTATCTATTGTTATAACATTATATCCAGCATTGCTAAGGATTTCTCTTGTTCTTCTGCATCCTTTTTCGCCGCCTCCAAGCAGATGAACAGGCAAATTTGTTCCTACTGGTGCGTAAAATATAATTGTTCTTTTTCCCATAACAAACCTCTCCACATCAGACTTATTTCCCTCTAATCATCGCATTCCAAATAAACTTAGTATTTGTACTCCAATATCTTTTGAACAGTCTCTTCGGATCTTGCATCAGTCGATATACCCACTCCAGATTACTTTTCTGCATCCACATTGGAGCACGCTTGATATTTTCTGCGTAGTAATCAAAACCTGCCCCCACTCCGAGCATCAGTCCATCAATCTTACCCTGATGTGCAGCCATCCATTTTTCCTGTTTCGGTGCGCCAAGACCAATCCATACAAAATCCGGCTTCGTCTCATTGATCCGTTCGATTACAGCTTTATCCTCTTCCTCAGTTAATGGGCGAAATGGCGGACTGTACATCCCGGCAATCTGAATTCCGGGATAGTTCTGTGTCAGTTTCTGGTAGAGCAGTTCTAATGTTTCTTCTTTGCTTCCATAAAAATAATGGCGGTACCCCTTTTCAGCGGAAATTTTAAACACCTCGCCCATCAAACTAGGTCCCGTCGTCCTTGACATATTTTTATGACCACGCTTCTGACCCACTGTGGACAATGGTCCGCCATCCGGAATGGCCATCAATCCGCCATTCTGAACAGCACAGTATGAAGCATCTTCATAACTTGTTACAGTTGTATGTACATTTGAAACACAAATATAGTCACCTTTTATGTCATCTATATTCTCATCAAGATACTTCAGCAGCCACTCCATGTTGATAGCTGCTATGTTTACTCCCAAGATATTGCACGTTGGGATGCAGGACTTATCAATTTTTCTTTTATAACTCATCTATAAGTCCCTCCTCTCTTGAATCGTATCTTCTATCTTCAAAGTTTCTCACCTAATCAATCCCTGCCAAAGAGATCCCTTGTATATACTTTCTCTTTCACATCATCCAGACACTTGTCATAGCGGTTTGCGATGATGGCCTGACTCCGTTTCTTAAACTCGTCCAGATTATTCACAACAACAGAACCGAAGAATTTTTCGCCGTTTTTCAGAGTTGGCTCATATATGATAACCGTTGCACCTTTTGCCTTGATGCGCTTCATGACACCCTGGATAGAACTCTGACGGAAGTTGTCTGAATTGCTCTTCATGGTCAGGCGATAAACTCCGACAACAACCTCTTTCTCTTTGCTCTCATCCCAACTATCATTTGCCTCATAAGCGCCAGCAATTTCCAGAACACGATCTGCAATAAAGTCTTTTCTTGTTCTATTGTTCTCAACAATAGCTTCGATCAGGTTTTCCGGCACATCCGCATAATTTGCCAGCAACTGCTTCGTATCCTTAGGCAGGCAATAGCCACCATAACCAAAGGAAGGGTTGTTGTAGTGAGTGCCAATACGAGGATCAAGGCAGACACCTTTAATGATCTGCTGAGTGTTCAGTCCCTTCATCTCTGCGTATGTATCCAATTCGTTGAAATAGCTAACCCTTAATGCCAGATATGTATTTGCAAACAGTTTGACAGCTTCAGCTTCGGTGAAGCCCATGAACAGAGTATCGATGTTCTCCTTGATTGCACCTTCCTGTAATAACTCTGCAAAAGTATGAGCAGCTTTTACCAACCGAGCATTTTCTACATCAGTACCGACAATAATACGGCTCGGATAGAGATTGTCGTAGAGAGCCTTGCTCTCTCTTAAAAATTCCGGGCTGAAGATGATGTTATCGCAATGAAACTTCTCACGAACAGAAGCAGTATAACCAACAGGAATTGTGGACTTGATAACCATAATAGCTTCTGGGTTATACTCAATCACCAGTTTGATAACCGCTTCTACCGCAGAGGTATCGAAAAAGTTCTTCTTTGAATCGTAGTTCGTAGGTGCAGCTATAACAACAAAGTCCGCATCACTGTATGCTTCCTTCGCATCAAGTGTTGCGGTCAGATTCAGTTCTTTTTCTACAAGATATTTCTCGATGTAGTCATCCCGAATCGGAGATTTTTTGTTATTGATCAATTCTACCTTCTCCGGGATAATATCCACAGCCGTCACCTGATGGTGCTGGGAGAGCAACGTGGCAATGGAAAGTCCAACATAACCAGTACCTGCAACTGCAATTTTCAAATCTTTAAATTCTCTCATAATACTTATCTCCTCATCTGCTTATTACTTTCTATCCTCTATCTCTCTCACTTATAAAATTCTGCGTACCACTCAGCGAATTTCCTCAATCCTTCTCTTAAGCTCGTGCTCGGTTTGTATCCGAAGTCACGCTCCAGAGCACTGGTATCTGCATAAGTAACAGGCACATCACCCGGCTGCATCGGAACCAGCTCTTTATGAGCCTCGAAGTCATAATCTTCCGGTAGCACCTTTGCACGAACCAGTTCCTCACTCAGAATCTGCACGAAATCCAGCAAGTTTTCCGGATTCTGATTACCGATGTTATAAACTGCATACGGCGGAATCGGCAGACCGTCCTCGCCGTTCTTCTTGTCCGGAGCCTTCTTCATCACACGAACAACGCCCTCGACAATGTCATCCACATAAGTAAAGTCGCGCTTGCAGTTGCCATAGTTGAAGATTTTGATGGTTTCGCCCTTCACCAACTTGTTGGTAAAGCCGAAGTAAGCCATATCCGGGCGGCCAGCAGGGCCATACACCGTGAAGAAGCGCAGACCGGTGGACGGGATATTATAAAGTTTGGAGTAAGCATGAGCCATCAGCTCATTGGATTTCTTGGTTGCCGCATACAGGGAAACCGGATTATCCACCTTGTCATCAGTGCTGTACGGAACCTTTTTATTGGAACCATAAACGCTGGAGGAGGAGGCGTAAACCAGATGCTCCAAACTCTCACAATGACGACAGGCTTCAAGGATATTAAAAAAGCCGACCAAGTTGGATTCCACATAGGCATCCGGGTTGGTGATTGAATAGCGCACACCAGCCTGTGCCGCAAGGTTCACCACTACAGCCGGTTTATATTTTTCAAACAGATCTGTAATTAATGCCTTATCAGCGATGTTGCCTTTTACAAAAGTAAATGTGGAATACTTGGCCAGCTCATTGAGACGGAACTCCTTCAGAGCCACATCGTAGTAGGCATTCATGTTATCAATACCAATCACTGTAGCCGAAGGAACTTCCTCATATATTCTTTTCACCAGATTTGAGCCAATGAAGCCCGCTGCACCAGTGACTAAAATCGTCTTATTTTCCAAATTTACTGTACTCATTTGTATTCCTCCGTTTTTGTTCATTTCCTAATCTATGTATGATTCCGCTATATTCCTCTCACAAGTTTTTATATCTAACCGCCGATGCAGTACACCGGCGGGCTTTATCTGTCTACAATAATATGTTCATCATGTTTCTCACACTGATCCTTCTCTCTTCAGTACTGTCATCACTGTTTTAAACAGAATCTTTATATCCAGCCCAAAATTCCAGTTGCTGATATATTCTGTATCCAGTCTCACGACTTCTTCGAAGTCTGTAATATCACTTCTGCCACTTACCTGCCACATACCGGTAATCCCCGGTTTAATCGCAATTCTGGCTCTGTGATGCAGCTCATATTTTTGTAATTCATCTTGCAAGATCGGTCTGGTGCCTACAAGGCTCATGGTCCCATTTAGCACATTCCAGAACTGTGGGAATTCATCAAGTGATGTTTTTCTGATAAATTCTCCTATTCCGGTTTTTCTGGTTCCGTCGGGCAGGATTTTATTTCCTATTACACGAGGGTCAAAATCAATCTTAAACATACGGCCATCACTCATTTTATTCTGTGCCATAAGTTCTGCCCTGCGTTCTTCTGCGTCCATATACATACTTCGGAATTTATACATTTTAAATGGCTTTCCGTTTTTTCCAATCCTTGTCTGTGAGAAGAAAATCGGACCCGGAGAACTGATGTAGATAGCCGGTGCTATGAAAATAAAAATGATTCCTGTCAGGAAGCAGCCCACCAGTCCCCCCAGAATATCCAATGCTCTTTTGGCAAGTGCCTGTCTGTCTGTGGCATAGTTCATGGTGGTTGTCAGAACTGTATATCCGCCAATTGCCTCCACAAATTGTTTCTGTCCGGGAGTACTTCTGACTTTTGCCAGGTTTACATGGACCGGCATTCCCATTTCCAGCAACTCTTCTATCAGTTCCTGAGGGTATGGATATGTTTCATCTACATTTACAAAGACCTCATCTACCCACTGCTGACAGATAAAGGATGATGCGTTATTTAAATCTGCTACTACCGGGACTCCTGCAATTTCTTTCCCTGTCATATCTTTATCAATGAGTATCAGACCATTGATGTTGTAGCGGTTATAATTGTGTTCGTTTACATTTTGGATTACTTTTGATGCAAGGTCATAATTGCTTACAATGTAGAGAGAATGCTCTCCACCTTCTGCCATTTTATGCAGCAGATATTTTTTCCATATTATTCTTGCACAATAGGATAAAAGCACATAGAAAATTCCCATAAGATAAAGGATTATTCTTGAAAAGGTATGTCCGCCACTGACAGTAAACAGGTACAGACCACTTGCCAGTTCGATCAGGATCATCTGCCGGATAACAGAGCGCAACTCCTGATAACGTCCTCTTCTCAGAACTCCTTTATAAGATTCAAACAAAATGATCAGGAACAGATCCACCAATATGACAAATATCATCACATTGCGATAAATTCCCAGTGTAAACAGGTTCCTGACAGAACCGTTTCGAATCAGATACGCCAGTATTAAAGCCATAAATAAACACGCAAGATCAATTAATATGAAATCTTTGTGTTTATACCATCCTCTTGATTTTTTCCTGTACATACGTTTTCCTAACCTCTCCTTCTTTTTTATTCAAAAAGGCATATTTACAGAATCGTTTTCCTATAAATATGCCATCATTTTTTATTATTCTTTTCTTATAATTTCCAATCCCACCTTCATTTCTACTGTTCTTCCGAACATTTCTATTTCCAGATATGCTGTTCTTTTATGCCGGTCTATCCTGCGGATATTTCCTTCCATTCCCATCAGAGGACCTGCCAGGATCTGCACTCTGTCATTCTCGATAATGCCGGAAGACATCTCTACAAGCTGTTTGTCTGTGCCTATTTTCATAAGCAAATCTATTTCTTCCTGAACCAGTGGGACGATCTCATCGCCGGTTCCGATCAGCTTCGTCAGTCCGATGACTTTCCTGAGTCCATTTACCAGTTTTTCCGGATTTTCGGCAATTAAAAAAACATACCCGGGAAAGAGGATTCTTTCCTGGATATGCCATTCGCCCTGAAATCGTTTCTTCTGTTGGTAATATGGGATAAAGCAGCGTTCTAAGACATTGCTGCTTATTAACCGCTGACACTGACAGCGGATGTTTTCTTCGGTGCCTGTGCGCACCTGCATCACATACCACACTGGATATCTTACCTCCGTATTCTGGGTATGCTTCGCCATTCTGCCTGTGTTTCAGGGCAGACTCATACTTCAAGATATGTATTATCCATATCTTCAAACGCGGCAAAGCGACGATTTAAAGACAAAAGATTTACGTCGTGTTTTATTATAACTACATCAATAAAAAAATGCAACATATTTCTACAAAAAACGCTTTCGCTGCTGCCAAAACATGACCAGTAGCGAAAGCGTTCATTGTATCTTCTTTTTCAGCTAAAATTATTCAGCTGTGTCTTCCTTTGCATCTGCAACGATTGTGAAGTAGCAAAGGTCATCTAATGCGACTTTGATTGTTTTTTTCTCTTTGTCTACATTGATCGGATCAACAATTGTCCATTCCTTTGTTTCTTCATTGTAGCATACAAGCTGAATGTTCTCCATGTCATCTGTGATGCTTGGAACTGAGAATTCAACTTCATATTTGCCATCTGCGTTCTTTACAGCTTTGACAGAGTCAAGAACTTTGAACTGTGTGAAACCTGTAACGTAATCTTTTCCGTCCAGTTTCTCAATAACTTCTTCAATCGCAGCTTTGAGTGTTTCATCTGTTTCTTCTTCTGCAAGAGTCTTCAGAACATCTGCGAATCCGTTCATATCCATCTCGCCTTTTCCAACTTTCTCAAAAGCATCTGCAACTGCCGGAACTGCTTCTTTCAGTTCTTTGAATCCATCAGTATCTTCGATCTTCTGAATGATCTCATAGACCTGAGAATCTTCCTGAACTACTGTAACATCCTTTGTACGGCTTCCATCTGCACTGACACCAAACGCACATCCTACACTGAGGACTGCCGCTAACGCAAGTGCCATGAATTTCTTTGCAATTTTCATAATGCACCTCTCCTTTTGGATTATAATTTATTTAGATAATAGCACACCTTGCACTATCTATCTCTTAACATAATAAAACAAAACATAAAGAATATCAATCAATTTTTGTTATAAAACATCGAAATAATCATATCCGTCAGTTCATCTTCATCTACATGGTATTCATCGAAGTTCTCTCCCTGTGTTCCTTCTCCTGGAACAGTTCGGGAATCTGTAATTTCATTCTGTGATGCTGTCAAAAGTTTTGCAAAAACATCATTTCCCATGTTTGTAACTGTATAATTGTCGATACTGTCATACAGGCCTGTTACAAATCCGGCATCTTTGGATGCCTGCTCCTGTGCCTTCTGCAGAAACGCCTGAAGATATGTCTTCTGACGCTCCTGACGGACAAGAGCACTCTGACTCTTTCCTATGTCACGATAACGGACAAACTGTTCTGCATTCTCTCCGGTCAGCGTAACCACCGAGCCTTCTTTAAAATCCGGATTTATATCTTCCAGACTGTTATCCGGCACTGTGATCTCCACACCACCTACATAATCTGTGATTACAGAAATTCCATCCATATTCATGGCACAATATCCCTGAACAGGAAGACCATTCAGAAGGTTGGAAACTGCTGTTTTCATCAATTCACAGCTCTTCTGCCTACCATCACCGTACGCATACTGAATATTAATATGGTCTGTTGTCATTCCCAGGCTTTTTCCCGCAGGATTAAAGACTTCTATTCTGGTCATAGAATCTCGTGGAATAAACAGAACCTTTATCTTTTCTGTTGCACGATCCATGGACACCAGGAAAATTGCATCTGCCTGCCCGGCATCTACCTGTGACTGATAAGTATCTACAGTTTCCCTTGTATCAATTCCCAGGAATAAATAATTGCTGAGATGATCGTTATATTTGTATGTCTCACCTTTATATTCCACGATATCACTGTTTTGGCTCAAGTCCGTCTGATTCCGGCTGTCACTGTTCTGACCGCCGTTTTGTGGCGATGCAGCATTTTTCTGGCTTAACAGATAATAACCGCCGCCAAGAACGGAAAGAACTATGATCAGGATAATAATCAAAAGCATACAGATCTTGCGCTGTCTGATGGCTTTTCTTGTGGTTTTTGTCATTTTCATTCCTTCAATCTCTGTATTTCAGTTATCTCATCAGTTTTTGCTGATGTAATTAAGCTCCTGCAGTTTCTGTAATATTGCCTCTGCCATTGCCTGCTGGGCCTCATAGGTAGAAGACGGCTGTGCAGTCACATTTGCAAGACTGATATAGTGTTCTCCCCATTTCTGGCTGAGTACCTGATCCAGTGCTTCAGAAGTTACGCTTCCGTCCATAGGGCGTGTTCCTACTACAATAAACTGATCTTTATTCTGAAATGTATTTAAAATCTGTTCCTGCTGGTCTGCCAGTTCTGCAGGATCATGATTCCAACCGCCATAATATCCCATGAAGATAACAGGAATACAATCCATATCATTTCTTGTAGTCTGTTCTTCTGTCAAATCACGTATTCCGGTCTCTGTCACATTCAGCTGGGCACCATTTGCAGCCTGCTGATGTCTGGTAATATAGCTCTGAAGGGTTTCATCACTTACACCAGCCATCTTCATCATGGAAAGAGTGCCGCCTCCCTGAAGTGTTTTATTGATTACTGTCATATTATAGCCATTATCGGTCAGAAGCTTCTGAAGTACTGTCATATAGGAATATGTATTGGATTCTTCCCCATTGATCAGATCATCTCCCCAGCACACAATGCCTGAAGCAGCTGTCGTCTTATCTTTTGTATCTTCTGTCTTATCTGCATCTTCTGTGTCAGCTGTATCCGTTTTTTCTGTGTCTTTTGTGTCTTCTGTGTTCTTTGATTTAATGTCTTCTGTATCTTCTGCTTCTTCGGAAGATATCTCCTCCAGCTCTTTTGCACGTTCTTTTACTGCTTCGTAATCTTCAATCCCACTCTGCTGGTCGTCTGCAATTTCTGACAGGTGTCTGGATTCCTTCTGTTCCGATTTATAACTGGTCACAAGAATAAAGCCCAGGAGAACTGCCAGAAGAATGCAGATAAAGCCCAGTAAGATATTCGTCTTTTTTATTTTTTTCTTCCTCATTTTGCTCACTTTTCCAAATTCTCCTTTATCATTGATCATGGTTTCTGTCTTACTGCCAGATAACTGCCCGTATTATTTAATCTGGGCTTCTTCGTCACTTCTGCGATAATACTCTCCATAATGCTTATAATAAGAAGAATAATATTTGTCATCACTGGTATCTATCTTGTTCATAACAGCTCCAAGAATACGGCATCCGCTTCTTTCCAGCTGTTTAAATGCTTTCTGTGCATCCCGGTACCTGACATTTCCCGGTTCGATCAGAAAGACTGCACCATCGCAGCATCTTCCTATCACTGCCGCATCAATTACTGTTCCGATAGGAGGTGTATCGATCAGGATATAATTATAATATTCTCTGATTTCCTTTAAGAATACCTTAAAGATATTCTCACTGAGAAGTCCTGACGGATTCGGTGCACTTGGACCTCCGAATATGATATCCATATTCGGAAAATTTGTAGAATAAATAATCTCCTGTAATCCCACCTGACCGCTCAGAAGCTGTGAGAGACCTTTCACTTCCTCTTCCACACCCAGTCGTCCGGCATATGCAGTCTTCCTGATATCCGCATCCAGAAGGAGAACCTTCTTACCGATACTTCCAAGCTCCCGGGCAAGGCTGAGTACTACATCACTCTTACCTTCGTTTGGATAACAGCTCGTAACCAGAATTGTCTTTATGCTCTGACCCGACAGCTGAATATTGGTACGCAGCGTTTTGATCGCCTCACTGTAAAAATAATCCGGATTTCTTTTATCTGTTAAATTGAGTTTCTTCATTGCTCAGATTCCTCCATTAGTTTAATGGTGCTTCTTATTCTTGTTCTTTGATTTCCTGTTCTTCGAATTTATAAAATCTTTTCTGTCAGGAACCTTGGCAAGAACAGAAACTCCCAGGTATTTCTCAATATCTTCCTCTGTCTTAATAGTATCATCCATTACAGCGTATACAACCACGATTGCCGCACATGCAAGGAAACCGAGTAAGAAGCCGAGTGCTGCATTCTTCTTTACGCTTGGAGAAGTTCTTACAGTAGCAATCTTACCAACTTCAATAATCTTAGGCGGAATAACTTCCATTTTATCACCAATATAGGATGAGGAGACATTCGCAATCTCATCTACAATCTTCTTTGCCATTTTAGAATCTGTATTATTGACAGTAATCTCAAGGATACGGGTATCTGTAGGATTATTGATACTTACGCTTTCTTTCAGTTGTTCTGCAGTCATATCCAGATTCAAATCTGAAATTACCTGCTCCATCACAGGAGTACTTGTGATCAGAACTGTATAATCACTGGTCAGGCTGGCACCTAACTGCAGATCCGCCAGTGATGTCAGTGTGGTTTCTTTCGAAAGTACAAGGATACTGGATGTGGAGCTGTAGATCGGTGTCATTAAAAACTGTGTATATGCTGCTGCAATACAGCCTCCGACAAGAGCAACCATCAGTACCAGAAGGATTTTTTTCTTGAGCGCATAAAATATTTCCAGTAAGTCGATTTCGACTTCATCATCATTTGCATCGGGTCTCTGTGCTTTGCTGCTCTCAAAGTTACTGTTCAAATTGTCTAACATCTGATAATTTCCTTTTCCCTTTTTTCTTTATAGTTTTGTACATTACTGTTCACAGGTAATATTCTGTCTTATGTATTTCTGAAAGTAAACAGCAAAATTGACATAAACCGATTTTATTGTATATCAGCCAATAAAAAAAGTCAATCTGTAGCCTCATGTTTTTGTTTCTGTTTCAGAATTTCTGCAGGATTATGAATAAACAGTTCATCTGCATAGTCCTGCCCGAATTTCGCTGAAACTATACGATATGCCTCTCCAATCCTGCTGCTCCTCTTTGCACTGTTGTGACAGTCTGATCCGACGAAATGAAGGAGTCCGTCTTTCATGATTTTATTACAGTACCGTTTAGTAAAAAATCCGTCTTTTCCTATGATGCTATCTGCATTGATCTGCATATAGACGCCCATATCTGCCAGTTCTTCCACAAAATCCAGACTGTTGCGCGTGGCTTCGTAACGTTCTATATGTGCCATGATCGGCTTATATCCTCCGGAGAGCAATGCGCCGAGACGTTCCCGTATATAGCTTTCTTCCGAGTTATGAGAAAATTCTGTAAGAACATACCGCGAACCGGCCATTGTCATTACTTTCTGTTCTCTGAGCATGGGAAGCATCTCCATATTGGCGTGAAACTCACATCCCAGATACACATGGAGATCCGGGCTTATCTCTGATGCCGCTTTCTCCACCAGTCTGAACTGCTCTCTGACTTTCTCCGCAGGTGTTTCAAACATCCGAAAGCGGAAATGGGGAGTTGTAATAACCGTCCGCACGCCCTGTTCATATTCTATCCGGAGTAATTTTACGGTTTCTCCTATATCTGTGGCTCCATCGTCTACACCGGGTACAATATGACAGTGTATATCATAAATTCCTTTTATGGACATCCTATCATTCCTTCCTGACTGTCTGCAGCATTTCTGATGCTCCTGTAACTGCTGACCACATTCGTAATCTAAAAAAACAATCAACCGGCTCTGTATGATCATCCTCATACAAAGCCGGTTGCTGAATATTTATGAGTATTCTCTTAATTATTCTTCTGTAGCTTCCTCAGCCGGTGCCTCAAGAGCTTTCATGCTCAGGCTGATCTTCTTGTCT
>ERZ1673722.1686-NODE-1686-length-20851-cov-35.055876_pt1 | contig 20851 bp, 20 predicted proteins | sample MGYA00580222_ERZ1673722 | MGnify/ENA primary metagenome ERZ1673722 (study PRJEB41218, sample SAMN15661750) | gut metagenome | host: Homo sapiens | place: Canada: London | collected 2015-08-20/2019-03-30 | study: EMG produced TPA metagenomics assembly of...
CGCCCAGGATGATACCGCTGCCGATAACTCCGACAGCTCTGATGACTCCTCAGACGAATCTGACTACAACTCTGACTATTCCGATGAGGCCGACTACTCTGACGAATCTGATTACAGTGACTCATCAGATGACTCCGATGGATCCGATTACAGTGATGACTCCGACTATTCAGATGACTCTGAATACTAACACCTACTTTCTTCCGTTCCAGGCTCACCACCTGTTTCGGAAGCTGAGAAGAAAAGAAATAACGAATTTACGGAAATGTAGAATAAAACTCCATTTATGTATTCGAGCATACAGACGTCTGAGAAAATTTGTAGAAGTACTTAAAGAAGGAAATAATATATTACCCCGGAAAATGATGCTGTCTGAGCGCAGCGAGTTCATCTCTTTTCCGGGGTGTTTTTTATATTATTTTTCTTCTTTCTAGTACTTCTGAATTTTCGAATTGTCTGTTGCTGAATACATAAACGGAGTTTTAATAATACTATATTTTATATTTTCTCACTTCCGGAACAAAAGCCGCTTTGCATTCTCCTCTGTCACAGCGATCACTTCTTCGCCGCTGATTCCTTTCAGCTCCGCGATCATCGCTGCCACATACGGAAGATTCAGCGAACTGTTTCTTTTACCACGATTCGGCTCCGGACTTAAGTACGGACTGTCCGTCTCCAACACAAGCTGCTCAAGCGGTGCATACTCCACCACTTCCTTCAGCTTCTTCGCATTCTTAAACGTTACAACTCCGCCAATTCCAAGATAAAGTCCCATATTCAGGTATTCCCTTGCCATTTCCTTTCCATAAGAAAAACAATGGATAATCCCTCCATGCATTCCCTCTTTCATGCATTCCTTCACCAGCTCCAGCGTATCCCTGGCTGCATCCCTGCTGTGGATCATAAACGGCATTTTTTCCTCCCTGGCAATCTCCATCTGTGCGCGAAACATCTTCTTCTGAATCTCATGTTCCCGTTCTTCTTTATGCCAGTAATAATCCAATCCAATCTCTCCGATCGCAACTGCCTTTGGCAGATGGCACAGACGACGGATCTCATTCAATGTATCCTCTGTCATCTTTTCTGCATCATCCGGGTGAATTCCAAAGGCGCCATAGACAAAGGGATATTTTTCCATCAGTTCCTCTGTCGCTTTCAGACTCTCGATCGATGCACATGCATTTACAATATGTCCAATTCCATGTGCTTCCATAGAATTCAATAATGCCTCTCTGTCCTGTTCAAAAGCCTCATCATCATAATGTGCATGTGTCTCAAAAATCATATGTGTTTCCATCCGTCTTTCCGCTCCTCAATCATAAACTCTCATCTCTGTTTACTCCGTCAATCTGTTCAAACTCCATTCCCGCACGGATGCTTCCTCCATGCAGAACTCTTGTAAAAACACCCTCTCGCGGCATAATACAATCCCCCATCTTCTGAAAGATTGCACATCCATGATGGCATTCCTTACCAATCTGCGTCATTTCCAGAACAACTTCTCCACAACGAAATCTGGTTCCAACCGGAAGTGATGAAAAATCAAACCCCTGCACTACAAGATTTTCTCCAAACGCTCCATCCTCTACTTCGGCACCTCTCGCACGAAAAGCTTCTATTTTGTCATAAGACAGAAGGCTGACCTGTCGATGCCATTTGCCTGCATGTGCATCATTTTTAATTCCCCAGTCCTCTACAAATTCTGCTTCCTCTACCGGATGTTTCTGCGTACCCTTTTTTTCACTGATACAGACTGCGATCACTTTACCCATAATCAAATTCTCCTATATTACAATTGACCAGTCCTGGACTGGTCATCTGTATTTTTCTATATTATTATTTTCGTGCACAATTACCGGCTTCGCCCGTAAGGATCTCTATTCCATGTCCCAGTGCATCAATGATATATTCCAGACTTTCCCGCACTGCCTTTGGACTTCCCGGCAGATTGATGATCAGTGTCTTTCCTCGAATTCCTGCTGTTGCACGGCTCAACATTGCACGCTTTGTGATCGTCATACTATAAGCACGAATCGCTTCCGGAATTCCCGGAACCTTACGTTCAATGACTTCCTCTGTTGCTTCCGGCGTTACATCTCTCTCAGAAAAACCAGTTCCACCTGTCGTCAAAATCAATTCTGCTTTTTCTGAATCTGCTATTTCCTGCAATTTACCTGCAAGCATTACCTGATCATCCGGAAGGATATCCATGGAAATCACTTCATATCCTTCTCTTTCCAGAATCTCCCTGATCGCGGGCCCGCTTAAATCTTCCCGTTCTCCCCTGTATCCGGAATCACTTGCTGTTATAATTGCTGCGCGTTTCATATTATCCTCCTATCTGTGACATGCACAAACTCTCTGTATCGTCTTCTTTTGCTTTTTCTCTGAAATGATGGCCATCCGGTTTTTCTGCCAGTGCGGCTCTGATCCTGTCCTTCAGCTCCTCATCTGTTCCTCCGTTTCTGAGAACGGCACGCAGATCACGTCCCGCCGTATATTGCAGACAGGTTTTCAGATATCCCTGTGACGTAAGCCGTATACGATTACACTGGCTGCAGAATTTATGGCTGATTGCGCTGATAAACCCAATTTTTCCCTCAAATCCATCAACAGTATAATACGTACATGGTCCATTTCCAAGAGGTTTTCCATTATATGGAATCATTTTTCCAAATTTCTGTTCCAGCAAATTCATAATCTTTTCCTGCGACATCCCCGTAAAGGAGCTTCCATATCCAATCGGCATCATCTCAATAAAACGTACATGAACCGGATTTTCACGTGCAAACTCTGCTATCCCACAAAGATCCTGTTCTTCCATTCCAAGTGGAACACAATTGATCTTTAACTGTACTTCCGGATATTTCATTGCCTCTTTGATTCCATCGAGTGTTCCATCCAAAAGATCCCTTCGGGTAATTTTGCAGAAACATTCTCTGTCCAGAGTATCAAGGCTGATGTTCAGACTGTCCAGCCCGGATTCTGCGAGTGCCTTCATCTGTCCTTTCAGAAGGATTCCATTTGTCGTCAGTGTGACCTTCTCAATCCCTGAGATTTCCTTTATCTGACGAATCAGCCCCGGAATCCGTGGACGCACCAGTGGTTCTCCACCGGTAAGCTTAATTTTTGTGATTCCAAGTTCTGCCATCACTTTGCATACGCGAATGATCTCCGGCTCCTGCAGGATCTTTTCTCGCTCTGTCAGCCGAATTCCCTCCTCCGGCATACAATAAATACACCGGAGATTACAACGATCTGTCACGGAAATCCGAAGATAATCTATATTTCTACCACAACGGTCAATCATTTTTTTCTTCAAAACGAAAATCTCCGCTTTTGCCTCCTGTTTTTTCTATCAGATGGATTTCTGACATCACCATATGCTTGTCAATTGCTTTGCACATATCATAAATTGTCAGAAGCGTCACCTGCACACCAGTCAGTGCTTCCATCTCCACACCTGTTTTACCTTCTGTCTTTACTGTACAGAAAACATGGATCCGGTTCTTTTCCTGATCCAGTTCATAATCGATCGCACATTTCTGAATCGGAAGCGGATGACACATGGGAATCAGTTCAGATGTTTTTTTCACGCCCATGATTCCAGCCACCCTCGCCACGCCAAGGACATCGCCTTTTTTGACATTTCCCTCCGTAACGCATGCCATGATCTCCGGACCTACCGCAATATATCCGGTTGCCAGTGCAGTCCGATAAGTAACATTCTTTCCGGAAACATCAACCATCACAGCGTTTCCGTTCTGATCAAAATGTGTAAAACCGTTTTCCATGGCTCTATCCTCCTGAAATCTTACGCAGATTATTTTGGTCGCATGTCTGATCTTACGTCTGACTGTTATCTGCAATATTAATTATCTACAGTATACCCATAAACCATATTGCTTCGCAAGTATAATACAAAAACAAATCCCCCGTGTTCGCTTTCACGATACACAGGGGATCAGACTTTCAGTTACTATAATTTTATTTACACCAATTATTCAAATACTATCTTACATTTAGCAGATTTCTGCTCCTGCCGGCATTTCTTTTTCCGGCACCATCAGAGAAAGATTTCCATCTGCATCTTCTGCACAAAGAATCATTCCTTCACTGAGGATTCCGGCAAGTTTGGCTGGTTTCAGGTTCGTAACGACCATAACTTTCTTTCCAACCATCTCTTCTGCACTGTAATGAGATTTAATTCCGGATACGATCTGACGTACCTGACTTCCGATCTTGACCTGAGAACAGAGAAGTTTACGGGATTTCTTCACTTCTTCACAGGCAATGATCTCCCCAACCTGGAACTGAAGTTTCCCAAAATCGTCAAATGTGATCTCTGGTTTTGCTTCAATATCAATCACATTTTCTTCTTTTTTCTCTTCAACCGGTTCTGCTTTCTTTGGATGAAGTTCTTCTACTTTTGCAAGCACTTCTTTGAGGTCAAGACGCGCAAACAGGATCTCCGGTTTCTCTGTTACTTTGTTTCCTGACGGATAGAGTCCGAAGGTCTTAAGGTCTTCAAGAGTACGTTTTTCTGCATTTAACTGAGCAAGGATGCGCTCTGTTGTCTCCGGCATGAAGGATTCCAGAAGAGTTGCACCCATTGTGATTCCTTCGACCAGATTGTAGAGAACTGTTGCCAGACGGTCTTTCTTTGCTTCATCTTTTGCAAGTGCCCATGGCATAGTTTCGTCAATATATTTGTTCAGACGTTTGAACAGAGTAAAGACTTCTGTCATTGCATCTGCGACACGCAGTTTGTCCATCTTCTCGGCAACTTTGCCCGGAACAGCCAGTGCAAATGCTTTGAGATCCTCGTCAACCGGCTCAACAACACCTTTGTTTTCTACAAGACCTCCAAAGTATTTGTTGGACATGGAAATAGTACGGTTTACAAGGTTTCCGAGAGTATTTGCAAGCTCGGAATTCAGTCTCTCTACCATCAGTTCCCATGTGATGACACCATCATTTTCGAACGGCATTTCATGAAGTACGAAATAACGGACAGCATCTACACCAAAGAAATCTACGAGCTCATCTGCATAGATTACGTTTCCTTTGGATTTACTCATCTTTCCATCACCCTGGAGAAGCCATGGATGTCCGAATACCTGTTTCGGAAGCGGCAGATCCAGTGACATCAGGAAAATCGGCCAGTAAATAGTATGGAAACGGATGATGTCTTTACCGATCAGATGCAGATCTGCCGGCCACAGTTTGTTGAACTGTTCGGAACTTTCGCCGTCGCAGTCATATCCGATTCCTGTGATATAGTTTGTCAGAGCATCCAGCCATACATAAACAACGTGTTTTGGATCGAAGTCTACCGGAATACCCCATTTGAAGGAAGTTCTGGATACGCAGAGATCCTGAAGTCCCGGAAGAAGGAAGTTGTTCATCATCTCGTTTTTACGTGATTCTGGCTGGATGAAATCCGGATGTGTATTAATGTAATCGATCAGACGGTCTGCATATTTGCTCATTTTGAAGAAGTATGCTTCTTCTTTTGCAGGAACGCATGGACGTCCACAGTCCGGACATTTACCGTCTACAAGCTGTGATTCTGTAAAGAAAGATTCACAAGGCGTACAGTACATTCCTTCGTAATGTCCCTTATAGATATCTCCTTTTGCATACATTTTCTTAAAGATCTTCTGAACCTGTTTTTCGTGGTCAGCATCTGTGGTACGGATGAATTTGTCATAAGATGTATTCATCAGATCCCAGATTCTCTTGATCTCACCGGATACGTTATCTACGAATTCCTTTGGTGTGATTCCTGCTTCTTCTGCTTTGAGCTCGATCTTCTGACCATGCTCGTCAGTTCCTGTCTGGAAAAATACATCGTATCCTTCCTGTCTCTTGTAACGTGCGATCGCATCTGCCAATACGACCTCATAGGTATTGCCGATATGCGGTTTACCGGATGTATAGGCAATCGCGGTTGTGATATAGTATTTCTGCTTATCCATTTTATTTCCTCCTGAATATATATTTCATAGTGATACCCTGCGGCTTGCTGCGTAGCACGCTGCTCCCAGGGTATAAAAAAACGCCCTCTCTATTCTATATAGAGAAGACGAGTCCTGCCCGTGTTACCACTTCTGTTCGTTCCTGCCTCGCGGTCAGAAACCTCATCGGGTGCGATTCCAGTCTGACATTCCAATCATTTCTATGATGATCTGTCGCTGTCATGATACCCTTCCGCTATAACAGGCGGTCCTGTTGCAGTCTGAATAGTTGCCGAACTATCATTTCCAACATATCACATGATTGCCTCATTGACATCGATGCTCATCTCGACTGCACCTCTCCCAAGCCATCTTCCATCTGCACCTGCACTTCCCTCTCAGCCACAGGAATCGAATGATTCTTTTTCATTCTGCACTACTCTTCTACTCATAGAATAGCAATTCTTCCATCGGGGAATTCTCTGTAATGTGGCCAGCAAATGTACTCTCTTGTTCGTTGAGTTTGCTTATATGCTGCGGAAATTCATGTTTCCGCTTCTTTAGAAATAGTAGCATATTTACCCATATTTGTAAACTGCGAATTTCGATGCCATAAATATGCATAATCCTACATATTTAGCACACACTACCTCCTGTCAGCATCCTCTATCTAACATGAGAATTGACTACCTGATGTTCCAATTGACGAACATATATTCTGAGTTGTATTATAAATTCAAGAAACAGTCCTTAAATTATCTGACACTAACTATTTCTATTTTTCCCAAAAGGAGGGATTTTTATGCAAGCTTTATCACAGACAAACACAGGCGATACCTGTACCATTAAATGGATGTTCGGTGTTCCGGAAATCCTTGAAACTATGAGAAACATGGACATCAAAGAAGGCAGCACCATCCAGGTTATTCAGAAATGCCGCGACTGGCTGATCATCGGAAGCAATAACCGCCGGCTGGCAGTTGGAAATGAAGTAGCAGACCGGATACAGGTATAAAACAATGTTAAATACCCGACATCTGTCCGAAAAGTCCAAAGAAATTGAACTCCAGAAAGATCCTCAGCGCAAAACCCTGAACCTGATCTCCGACTGCCTCAAAACACATAATGTGGAGTATATGCTGATCTGAAAATCGACAAAAGACCTCCTTCTGACATCATTCAGAACAAGGTCTTTTATTATTATTTCATCTTAAATTCAATCGTCACCTTAAACAGATCCCCATCGAGATACAATCTGAACTCTCCACCCTGGAGCTGTACCAGATCCTTCGCGATCGACAGTCCCAAGCCGCTTCCTTCGGTATTTCGTGAAACATCACCGCGGATAAACCGCTCCGTCAGTTCATCTGCCGAGATATTCAGTGGCTGTGCGGAAATGTTTTTGAGGGAAAGCTGCACATTCGGTCGATCAACTTTTACATCCACATAGACTCTCGTATTTTCCATTGCATATTTCGATACGTTTCCAAAAACATTCTCCAGTACTCGCCAGAGTCTGCGTCCGTCTGCACAGATGATTGCTTCTTCTTCATCGAAATGGACTACCATCTTCAGGTTTCTTTCTTCAAATTTCTCTTCGAATTCACCGATCACTTGATGTACCAGTTCAATAAAATTCAGATCTGTCATTTCCAGTGCAATATTGCCGGTGCTGGCTTTAGATGCTTCTACAACATCCTCAGTCAGTACTTTAAGTCTCTGTGCCTTGTTTTCCAGCACTTCCAGATATCCCCTGATCTTCGGATCTTCCGGATTTTCACGCTTCAAAAGATCTACATAATTGATGATTGAAGTAAGCGGAGTCTTGATATCATGAGAAACATTGGTGATCAGTTCCGTTTTCATACGCTCATTTTTAAGGCTGTTCTCTACCGCTGCGTCCAGGCCTTCACCGATATGGTTGATATAATCTGCTACCATCTCCTGTTCTCCAGAAAGCTTCTCTGTTGGAATCTTGTATTGAAGGTCACCATCCGTGATTTTTTTCAGACCAGCTATGATCTGCTCTCTTCCCCAGGCTTTTTTGATCAGATAATAAAGAACTGCACAGTCCATTACGATCATCAAAAGCAACGAAAGCGCTGAACCACCCTCAACTGTCATTCCGGTAAACATAAACTGTAAAAATATAAATATTCCAAATAACAGAATTATTTTTACTCTGCTGATCATGTTGCCACCAAGAAAGACAAGCAGATCACTGCATTTCGAAAAGCATTTTCTTACCAATAGCAGGATATGCCTCAACAGGCTGTCTCTCCAGAGCGATCTTGCCTTGATCCTTCGTACCAGACTGAGCCATCCGGCCAGGAACCATATTCCAAACCAGAGTCCTAAAGTGCCAAATCCAATCGCCTTCCAGACCATTCGCATTTCTTCGTCATCCATTGCCTGAACAATTACAGAAGTACCCATCAGCCATATCATAAATACCACTACTGCTACGATTTCCGTGTAGCATCTGTCAAAAAAGTTCAGATGTACTTTTTTATCCTCGTTATTCCGTCCGGCTCCTATCGTCATGAGCACAACTCCTGCAAGTGCCAGAATCAATGCCAGCACAGAACCTGCCATAACCGGCACCAGCCACGGCTCAAATTTATCATAGACGAGTTTTTCCTGCTTGATCCTGTCTAACACAGGAAAATCTTTATCCACAGAAACAAAATAGAGATAATTTTCTCCGGCAAGTCCTGTATTTTCGAGCATATTCTGCCAGTAAGATACTGTCCAGTCCGAAATATTGGAAAAGCCCAATACACAATCCTGTATATCAGGAGCGATCAGCATAAACGGACCGGCTCCGGAAGTCAGTTTATCCAGCGTTTTCAGATAATTCGATGATGTAACATCTTTTATATTTGTGTATACTTTACCGGACTTTGTGTCTACGTACATATAGTTGACATTCGTTGCTCCCGATGCATATGTTTTCAGGATTTTTTCACCATAGGAAGCATCACTGTACTGTACCAGTGCTTCATACAAATACTGATATGCCTTGTTGAGATTTCCTTTCCATTCTTTATTATTATTTACAACATCCAGGATGCTGTCAGCTCCGTCCGGCTTGTATACCTCTTTCAGAGGTGCATCATTATTTCCACTGGATTCATAATTGTACACATCTGTATAGACAACATTTCCATCCGCATCTGTAACGTACTCCACACCGTTATTGCGAATTCCTATATTATCACTTTCATAACCATAATACGTATACTCTCTACCTGAGAGCATGGAAAGTATATCCTTTGTATTCTCTGTCCCCTCATCTTCATCACTGCCAAAGACAAATTTCAGTTCCCCGGTAGCAATCTTATCTGCAAAATCTCTATAATACATATAATAATCGCTGCCATCCGGCTGACGGCAGATCAGAACGTTTGTGCTTGTATCCCAAGATGAACTTTTTGCCCAGTCATACAGGTCACCTGCCCTGTACGCAAGTCCCGATGTGCTTTTGTGTGTCAGTGTATCTCCCCGGTTCAGCTCCTTAAGATCAATCAATTCCTCATCATCCGCCTGATCCAAAATATGCCGCTCATTAATCGCATCAACGATCGTATGAGAAAGATTATACACATTATCTGTAAAGCTCTGGGAATCCACATAATCCTTGCTGTCCAAAGGCTGGACACCCGTATTCATGATCATCACGGATACCCCGGCCCCCGCACAGGCTGCTACCATAAAAAATACCGTCAGCAGCACCAGAAGTCCCTTGATACCACTCTTTCTATACCACCTTGTCTTCATTTATACCCCTTTCCTTTCCCGGATGAATCCATCTGATTTCTCCGATTGCAAACACAGGAGTTTTCTACAGATTCCTGCAAAAGATTAAATTTTATCCACTTTATACCCAAGTCCCCACACGACTTTGAGATAGCGTGGTTCCTTCGGATTGATTTCTATCTTCTCCCTGATGTGACGGATATGGACAGCAACCGTATTGTCCGCAGCAATCGCCTCTTCTTCCCAGATACTCTCATATATCTGATTGATAGAAAAAACTCTGCCCTGATTCTGTACCAGAAAAAGAAGAATCCTGTATTCGATCGGTGTGAGTTTGACAACATCGCCATCAACCGTAACTTCTTTACGGTCATCATCAATCTCAAGCCCGCCGGTCCTGTAAACATTTGCCTTTTTTTCTGCCATCGCACCCAGCTGCGTATATCTTCGGAGCTGTGATTTAACTCTCGCCACCAGCTCAAGCGGATTAAAAGGTTTCGTCACATAATCATCTGCTCCGACATTCAGTCCGAGGATCTTGTCTGCATCCTCTGACTTTGCAGATAAGATGATAATAGGAAGCACATTTTTTTCACGAATCTTTAACGTTGCCCGGATTCCGTCCAGTTTCGGCATCATCACATCAATGATCAGAAGATCTACCTTATTATTCTGCAATACCTGTATTGCCTGTTCGCCGTCATATGCCTTCAGAATGTGATACCCCTCCTGTGTCAGATAGATTTCTATTGCCTCTACGATATCCTTATCATCATCGCATACCAGTATCTCAGCCATTTTCTTTCCCCTGCCTCCTGTGTTTTATGAATTTACTATAACTGTTAAGAATTAATATCTATGGGGTAAAATATTAAGACTTTCTTAGGATTTCTCTCTATCATACCAGAAAATCCGTATAAAAAAAATCTAATTTCTTTGTTGACAAAAGTGAACCATTATGGTACAGTATAGTCACAGCAAAGAAATAATAACAATTACTATTATCAAATAAACAAAATTCAATTATGCAAAGGAGATTAAGATTATGGCAAAATGGGTATGTAATGTATGTGGTTATGTTCATGAAGGTGACGAGGCTCCGGAAGTCTGTCCAGTATGTAAAGCACCTGCTTCCAAATTCACAAAACAGGACGAGAACCTGACATGGGCTGCTGAACATGTTGTTGGTGTAGCTCAGGGTGTCAGCGAAGACATTCTTGAAGATCTGAGAGCAAACTTCCAGGGTGAATGCTCCGAAGTTGGTATGTACCTTGCAATGGCAAGAGTTGCTCACAGAGAAGGTTATCCGGAAATCGGTCTTTACTGGGAAAAAGCTGCTTACGAAGAAGCAGAACATGCTGCTAAATTCGCTGAACTTCTTGGCGAAGTTGTTACTGACAGCACAAAGAAAAACCTTGAAATGCGTGTAGAAGCTGAAAATGGTGCTACCGCTGGTAAATTTGACCTTGCAAAACGTGCCAAAGCTGCCAATCTTGACGCAATCCATGATACTGTTCATGAGATGGCAAGAGACGAGGCAAGACACGGCAAAGCATTTGCAGGTCTGCTTAAGAGATATTTCGGTTAATAAATTGTAGAAAGGAAACGATATATGGCAACCTTAAAATACAGCCGTCAGCGAGAAGCCATCAAGGACTTCCTTATGACCCGCAAAGACCATCCTACCGCAGATGTTGTTTATGAAAATATAAAGAAAATATATCCCAACATCAGTCTGGGAACTGTATATCGCAACCTTTCTCTCTTATCTGAGATCGGAGAGATTCAGAAGCTGTCCAATTTTGGAGGTGCTGACCATTTTGATGGATGCGTTACTCCACACTGCCACTTCATGTGTAAGGAATGCGGACAGGTTCTTGATCTGGAAACCGAGGATTTAAACAGCCTTGCAGAAAAAGCTGTCAAAAACTTTCCTGGTAAGATTTCAGATTGTGATATACGCTTTTTCGGAATATGTCCGAAATGTGTGAACAAATGATGTATTTTTTGATATTTGCTTGACTTTAACTATTTGATATGATAGATTGAAGCTACAGTTATTGAGAATAATTACTATTATTAAACAAAACTAACTTAATTAAGAAAAGGAGATTACGATTATGGCTAAATGGGTATGTAGTGTATGTGGATACGTTCATGAAGGTGACGAGGCTCCGGAAGTCTGTCCAGTATGTAAAGCACCTGCTTCCAAATTCACAAAACAGGACGAGAACCTGACATGGGCTGCTGAACATGTTGTTGGTGTAGCTCAGGGTGTCAGCGAAGACATTCTTGAAGATCTGAGAGCAAACTTCCAGGGTGAATGCTCCGAAGTTGGTATGTACCTTGCAATGGCAAGAGTTGCTCACAGAGAAGGTTATCCGGAAATCGGTCTTTACTGGGAAAAAGCTGCTTACGAAGAAGCAGAACATGCTGCTAAATTCGCAGAACTTCTCGGCGAAGTTGTTACTGACAGCACAAAGAAAAACCTCGAAATGCGTGTAGAAGCTGAGAACGGCGCTACAGCTGGTAAATTCGATCTTGCTAAACGTGCAAAAGCTGCTAACCTCGATGCAATCCATGACACAGTTCATGAAATGGCAAGAGACGAAGCAAGACACGGAAAAGCATTCGCTGGTCTGCTTAAGAGATATTTCGGAGAATAAAATTTTAAATTTTATATGAAACAGCTGATCCCCAGGGCATATGCCCCGGGGATCTTTTTTAATCAGATTTTTTTATACTCTCCGCAATCTTTTTCTTACTGTCATTCCGCACTTCATCACGGAGACGTGTCAGATACTCCGAAAACTGCACTTTATCATTTCCGTAAGTCATCTGCAGATCATATTCCAGCGGAATCCATGTACTGATATCCGACTCATTATGCTGGATCAGAGCTTCCAGATTATCCAGTGCCTTATAGATTCTGGCTTCCAGCGTCTTCCGCTCTTCCATTTCTCTGTAAAGCTCCTGCATTTCACTGACAAAAGGTTCCGGCAGCTGCATCATCCATTCGTTTAAAAGTGATGCTTCTTTTTCTTCATCTTTTTCTGACTTTTCAAAGGTTGGTATGTCCCCGGTAAATGCCTCTCCAAGGTCATGGATCAAGCACATTTTCATTAATTTTTCCAGATTTGCTTCCGGAAACTCATCACTGACAAGATATGCCATCAACGTAATTCTCCAGGAATGCTCCGCCACACTTTCCCTGCGGCCTCTGGATGTATAACAGTGCCTGGTGGCATCTTTCAGACGCTCCGCCACAGCTAATGTTTCTATCAGTTTCTCAGGTTCCATCTATCTGCTCAGTCCCCTTTTTGTATTTTAAGTTGTTTTATTATAACACTTTTTAAGCAGTATCGTCTATAAATAATCTTTTTCATACTCAGGCAAAAGCCTCTGGTACCTGGCAGAAATCTCGCATTTCAAACAAAAACGATCTCCGCAATTGCTCACGGAGATCGCCTCTTACACTTTATTTGTTGCTGCGAACAGTAACCTTCATTTTATTATTTCACAGTCACTTTGCATGTCATTTTCTTAGAACCACTCTGAACTGTGATCGTTGCTGTTCCCTTTTTCAGGCCTTTCACTACACCCTTAGATGTTACAGTTACAACTTTTTTGTTAGATGATTTAAAAGTAATTTTTTCATCTGTGTTCTTTGGTGTTGCTATGGCTTTAATCTTGAAAGATTTTCCCTTGGAAACACTTTTTGCTGCCGGAACACCGGAAAGATTTGTTGTTTTTACGCCGGTAACCTTTACAGTTACAACAACTTTCTTACTTCCTGATTTGACAGTGATCTTTGCTGTGCCGGCTTTTTTCGCTTTGATCACACCTTTGGAGCTGACGGTAGCTACCTTCTTATTTGAAGAAGAATATGTAACTTTCTCTTTGCTTGTTACTGGTGTAACTGCAATAGAAGAAGCCAATTTCTTGTAGGTAGCTCCTTTTGCAAGTGTCAGTGATTTCGTTGTTGTTGTAATCTTAGTGGTTTTTACTGCTGCCTTCTGAACAGTTACCTTGAAGCTTGCTGTCTTTTTGCTTGCAAGAGTAACAGTGACTACAGCACTTCCCTTCTTCTTGCCGGCAGTCAGCTTGAATGTTCCATTTTTGTTTACATTTGTTACTTTTACAGTTCTCGGTTTATTTGAAGTAACTGCTGTAACATAGTCTCCTTCTGAAAATCCCGTTGCTTTGAATGCAGTTGTGGACTGACCTGTTTTCATTTTCAAAGAAGAAGCTGTCAGATAAATGGTACCTGGAACTTTTGCTATTGTATTCTGCTTCTCAAGGACTGTACCACATACAGAACAATGACTTCCTTCGGTCTTTCCGTCTGCAAATACAGTCGGAGCTACTGCTGCATCTTTCACTACTGTGTGGCCTTTTGCAGGGATTGTTACGGTTCTCGTTGCATCACAGGAAGCGCAATTCTCAACCTTGCTTCCCGCTGCTGTACATGTAGCTTTTTTTATAACATTCTTGGTAATCCAGCTGTGACTATGTACTTTATCTGTGGCATCAAAGTCATATCTTTTTTCATCGAACTGCATCCAATTCTCTGAACCCGGATTTTTACCCAAAGCCTTAAAAACAATCCATGTGGAATTTTTAGTCTTTCGGGTCATGGTCGGAACATCCCAGCCTTCCGTATACTGTACGCTCCAGTCATTTTCATCATACACCGTTTCAATTTTTAATGTCTCTGGATCTCCAACACCTGTTAACTTTCCATTTACATAATGATACAGAGCAACGCCCTTCTTCGCATAATCAATTACTTCTCCAACCTGCGGATTCAGTTTATTTCCATTTGCATCTGTAAGAACATCCGGTCCCAGCATCGGTGTATTATTACCATGGTCTCCGTTATCTCCATCATCCCCGTCATCTCCATCATCATGTAAAGAATCTACCTGATAATCACGTCTTGCGATATAATTCCATCTTCCGTCTTCATCTTTCTCCAGAGCTGTCAGAGCAAAGCTGGTACCGTTTTCCGTTATTCTCTCCAATATCGGAAGTTCCTGCCCGGAAACTTCAATCCATTTCCATCCTTCTGTATCGTAGTCATTATCAGGTTCACCTGTTTCCTCATCTGTCCCTCTATAAATAATAATCTTATAATTATCTCCTGTTACAGGACTAAGCTTCTTCGTATCTTTTTCATAACGGAAAAGCTGTGGTTGCATATCTTTGGCAATATCAATCTGTTCTCCCACCTTAGGATTAAGTACATTTCCATCTGCATCCGTGGCATTTTCCGGCATGATCACATATTCATTAATCTCAAAACAGACTGTTCCTGTATATACCTCAGCTCCATCTACCAGAACTTTTGCAGATATTGCAAAAGATCCGGTTTTACTATGAGACTTTATGACAATATCAGTGCCATCCAGCGACACATCTGCAATTCCGGTATAATCTTCTGATCCTGTAGATGGCTGGAGCTTTAATTCATATGAAGAAATATCATTCCAGTTGTTATCATCTGTTGCATCCATCAGATGAGTCTGAATCCTCATCTCACTGTTTGGCAGCATGGCACCATTTCCTATATGGCCTTCCCCAAAATCATAATAAAACTCATACTTTTTTTCTTCAACTCCAGCATCATCACTGAAAATCTCCTGAGCTGTAGCATCGGAAAGGTCTTCCTCTGCTGCAAAATCCTCATCCTGCAGCTCTTCTGCATCGTCCTGAATTTCTGCTTCTGCCTCTTCTGAAGCATCCTCATCTGATTCTACTGCTGCTTCTGCATCAGCATCATCCTGGCTCATTTCCACTTCCTGCTCAACATCTGCTGTGAGTTCTTCCGCTGCTACCGGTACAACTACACTCTGTGTAACAGTAAGCGCCATTGCCAGAAGCATTGCGATTTTGTTTCTTTTCATATAAACCCCATTCCCTTCTTTTTTATTGTCTGCAAACAGACTGATAAATCATTATAAAATGAAAAAGAAACAAAACCCATTACCTCGCAGCATAGTTTATGTTTTTATTTACAAAAAAGCTCCTGCAAATTATATCGCAGAAGCTTTCAGACTGTTCTTTATTCAAATGTCGCTTTCGCTGTATCTACTGCATGATCTGCTTTATTCTCAATATCCGCATCATTTCCCGAGAACACGCTTCCGGCAAAATCAATAACCTCATTTCCCGGCAGACTGTCAATGCAGACAGCAGTTCCATTATCCGTAAATGTATTATTCACATAGTTTGGCGCAGTACCGTAAGCCATAGAGGTATTAAATTTCAAACCAACCGTATTATTCGCGAACGTACATTCCATTGCATTAACCCATGCACCATTCTGTGCAACAGCAGCCGTATCCCAACCCGTGAAGTTGCAATCGGTAAGAAGCACCAGACAATACGCATCCAGTCCGATTCCACCCTCACCTTCAAAATTAATCCCCGACAGATCTGCATAGTTGCCATCATGTCCCTTTATACTGACAGTTCCGGTAAAAGTAGTCACCGCATCACCGTCTTTGCTTCCTGAAATGCCCCAGACATGATCGCCAAAAGTGATATCTCCGTCATAGGTCACTGCCGGAAGATGCAGATATACCGGTGTATCTGCGGACGCCTCTTCTTCAATGGAAGCAAGCAGGGCATTCAACTCTTCGGTGGTCTCCATCGGTGTATCTTCCGGATAATAGCTGACTGCCGGCTGTTTTTCAATCGTAAGTCTCGTACTGAGAAAAATTGTATCTCCATTCTTCATGGTAAGTGTCCACTGGATATCATTCGTTCCACTGTCAGATACATAATTGATATCAGAAACATACGCTGCATTTGGGAAGCTTTCATTGTATACCGGTTCTACATATTCCATTTTCTGCGATCCCTCTGATGGCTTTGTATCTACTTTACAGGACTCTACCTCTTTGGAAAAATCTTCTCCAGCCAGTTCTCCTGTATCTTTGTTTAATACATACAGCTGACATGGAAGTGCACTGTTCATGCCTTCCGACAGCGTATCTGTGCGCTCACCCTGGGCATGTCCAGTCATACCGCCTTCCTCAGAAAAACTCAGCAGAACTTTGTATGATTTTCCCTTATCCGTATAAGTGATCTGAGCACCGCCTTCATATGTTTTTGGTCTGTGATAGATAGAAAAAGCGATTCCGATAACCGCAGCTACGGCCAGAACTGCCACTCCTATCACTGCTTTCTTTCTCCACTTTCTTGGCGTCTTTATCTCTTTCTTTTCTGTCTGAACTGTTGTACAGTGCGGGCAGAAAGACGCGTCATCCGGCAGTATCTCCCCACATTTTATACACTTTTTACTCATTGACTTTCCCCTTTATCTCTTTTTGTTTTCTTCTCTATTTTTATAGAAAATTTGCTACAGAACCTCCAGCAGATGAAGAATATTCTTGTATCTTTTTGATGGATTAACCATTGTACAGCGTTGAACAATTCTTCCCATTCTGCCACCTGCAAGTTTCCTGGAAGGATGTTCGCCGGTCAGCATAATATTAAGTAAAACACCAAGCGCATAGATATCTGCCCGTCCATCCGACTGCGAAAGGCCATACTGCTCCGGTGCTGCAAATCCAGTTGTTCCCAGAATCTGCGTATCTTCCTGAATTGTGCTTTTATATATTCTTGATGCATCAAAATCGATCAGAACAGCTTCTTTTCCACGTATAATAACATTATCCGGCTTCACATCTCTGTGCACCACACCCATAGAATGAAATACCCACAATGCAGAACAAAGCTGTCTTGCAATCTGTTTCGACTCCGCAATTGTCAGAAGACCGCCTTCTAGGATCTCGCTAAGCGTATCGCCCTGCACATATTCTTCCAGCAGAGCTGTCTTTCCATCTTTTTCTCCGACTTCCATTATTTGCGGCAGATTTGGACAGGAAACATTCAGAAGTTTCTGATAAACTTCACTGTTTCCATAAAAATGCCGGAAAATATAACGGGTGCCGCTGTCTCTGTGACGTACAAGTGAGACCTCGCCCCGTTCACTTTTTTTGATCAGCATGAGCACATCATATTCGCTATGAACTGCACCCAAAAGACTGTCGTAAATATTCATATTTCTCATCCTTACTCGTTACTGTTGTAACTGATATTCCTTTTTACTATGCGGTCTGCATATTGTTTTTCAGAACTGTTTATAGTATATTTTAATTTATGTATACTATTTAAAATATTATAACTTATTAGTAATTATTCAGCAAGTAATATAACAAATAGAATATTTGTATTACTATTAATACTATTCGTAAAGCAGCACGAATAGCAATATATTGTTCAAAAATAACGATGAGTAAAGGCGCGGATTATGAAAAAGAAAAATACAGATGGTTTACAGCAGGAACTTATGGATTCACCAGATCTGACTCAGTTTCTGTCACAAAACCAGGAACAGTTTGTAAATAAAAATGTAGCAGAATTATTAAACCATCTGTTTGAAAAGAAAAATATCTCAAAAGCAGCTCTCGCCAAACAGGCAGGCATGAGCGAAATCTATCTGCACCAGATTTTTGCCGGTCGCCGGAATCCTTCCCGAAACCGTCTGCTGTGTCTGTGTTACGGTCTGAATGCAAGCGTAGAAGAAACCCAGGAATTATTGAGACGTTGCGGAAAAGCCCAATTATATCCCAAGCTGAAACGTGATGCAATTATATATTACGGACTTCTGCACAAACTTGATCTTTTTGAGATCAACGACAAACTGTTTGATGAAAACGAAGAAACTTTATTCTGAAACTACATCTTTTCATTTATCACATAATAGAGCAAAATCCCCTTTAAAACATGATATGCTATCAGTACCTTGGATATATCAATGTTTTAGGGGGATTTTTTCTGTCTGTCACTAATAAAATGGTTGAAAGTCTGTTGCAATGCCAAACATTTTCCCAAATGTTCTTTCATATTATAGAAAAAGTGCGTATACTAAATATATATATATGAAACAGTCTCTCAAACAATAAAAAGGAAGTGTCATTTATGAGCGTAATGAATACATACAGTGGGCGAAAATTTGATCCCATGAAGATCGCCCCGGAAGATGTTTATCTGGAAGATATTGCACATGCTTTAAGTCTTGTCTGCCGCGGTGGCGGGCAGATCCGGTGGTTTTATTCTGTAGGCCAGCATTCCATTAACTGTGCTCATGAAGCTCTGGCACGTGGATGGTCTGACCGAATGGCTCTTGCCTGTCTTCTGCACGATGCAAGTGAATGTTACATTTCCGATGTCATCCGCCCGGTTAAAGTCCATCTGCAGAACTACCTGGAAATCGAATCTATGATCATGGATGCGATCTGGGAAAAATTTCATCTTGATGACCTAACTGATGAAGAGAATCAAAAATGGAAACAGATTGATAATGAAATCCTGGAACTGGAATTAAAAACTCTTATGAAAGGTGAAAAAGACAGGGAGATCATCCCCCTGTCTTCTACTCCCGACCTGTCTGAGCGCACTTTCAGTTCTGTAGAAAAAGAATTCAAAGAACTTGCACTTGAACTGTTTCAGAAACTTTCTTAATTTCATCCAAAACTTCGTATCTCCTGCCGCACATTATCTTCCATACAATACAGAGGATGACTCACCCAGCCGATTATACAATTTTACTGCATCATCAATATGCGGATTACCTGTGCCCGGTGCACCAGCTGTTACAAGAATGTATTCTACTCCATCAATTTCTGCAAAACTTGCGAGGCAATGACCTGCCTGACTCGTGTATCCGGTCTTGCCTCCTTTGATCTCTCCATCGATCACAGAAGTATCCGACAAATTCTTAAACATCGTACTGTAAAATGTGATTCCATCCGGATGAATATTTGTTCCTGATGTAGAATGATATGGACTTTCAATAATCTCACGGAAAGTGTCATTTTTTATCGCATAACGAAGCAACAGCGCAATGTCTTTTGCTGTGCTGTAATGATCTTCCCTGTGCAGTCCTGAAATGGAACTGAAATGAGTACCTGTCATTCCAAGCTTCTCTGCTTTTTCATTCATAAGAGTTACAAAATCACTCACCGAACCCGCAACGGTGTCTGCCAACGCTACGCAGCACTCTGCACCGGACGGAAGCATGACTCCGTAGAGAAGATCAATTGCCTTCACTGTCTCATTCGGCTGAAATCCAGCCTGCATTGCATCCTGCACATAAAGATCCGCTACCATATCATTTGTAATCGTAATCTCCTGATTCAGATCCTTGAGATTTTCAATCGCAAGGATTGTAGTCATGATCTTTGTCATAGAAGCCGGATACATTTGTTCTTCACCATTAATATCACCGATGACTTTGCCACTCTTTGCATTCATGAGCACCGCATAAGGGCTGTTGATTCCCGTAATATCCAGTTCCTCGACTGCAGGTTTACGGATACTGTTTACGAAGTTGGTGATTCCTGTTCCCAGTCCCAGATTATGCCCCACGATCATTACAAGAACGACAACTACGATCAGTTCTGCAGCAATCAGACCCTTGAGCCTGCCCTTCTTTTTTCTTCGACCGTTATTTCTTTTATTTCCTGTATTTGGAGTATTTCTACGTTTCTTATCAGCCATACCGCCCCTTCTTTTCTATTGAAGTTTCTTATTATTGTATCATATTACCACAAAATCCTGTAAAAAACTTTAATGTTTTATTAAGAAAGGAAGGGAACCCTGTGATGGGTATGATTGGAGATGCAAGGGCGGGGGAGGGTGTATCCGGAGTGGGAAAATTCATCGGTTCTAAAGTACTAAGACTCTGATATTTTGCTAAAAGCGATCATAAAAATGTCAAACTCGCTTCGCTCAAACAGTGCCATTTTTATGCTCAACACAAAATCCCAGAGCCTAAGTACTTTCACGAACCTCTTCAGGCTTCCCCCTCCCGGATACACCCTCCCCGCCACCAACATACTCCACAAACTCACTCACCAACCCTTTGAAATAAATTGTCGCTCCACCACATCGCAACCATTCCTAAAAAGTATCCACCATATTATATCTTTATTATCCATTTCCACGGCTTTCAAAGATCCATCTATATCTCCATTCATCAATCTCCTGCCCCTTAATCACATGCTTTTCAGCGTGGCCGACAAGGGGGAGTCCGAGGGGGAACAGCGGCCTTCGCAACT
>ERZ1673722.1689-NODE-1689-length-20833-cov-7.372317_pt1 | contig 20833 bp, 21 predicted proteins | sample MGYA00580222_ERZ1673722 | MGnify/ENA primary metagenome ERZ1673722 (study PRJEB41218, sample SAMN15661750) | gut metagenome | host: Homo sapiens | place: Canada: London | collected 2015-08-20/2019-03-30 | study: EMG produced TPA metagenomics assembly of...
ACTGCCCGGGATCAAAAAATCTCCGCCCTGGAACCAGAGCTGTTCTCTGCCGCCCTGCAGACCGCTTCGGTCATTCTCTGCGAGGCGGACGGATCCAGGCGTCTCCCTCTGAAGCTTCACAGCGAACGGGAGCCTGTCCTTCCTGCCCGGACAGACGTCTGTCTCATAACAGCCGGGCTTTCCGCGCTGGGAAAGGAGGCAGGTTCCTGTATCCACCGGTATGAGCTGAATCCTGTCTGGAAATCCCGCCCGGATACCAGAATCGGAGGGGAGGAGCTGGCCCTCTGCGTTCTCGACGCCGTATCCTCGGTCATGCTTCCCACAGAGCAGGACGGCAGACTCCGCGCTCCAAAAAAACGCGGATTCGGCGTCCGCCTTTCTAAAGAGAGGATTCGGATTCTCCTTAACCAGGCCGACTGTCTGTTCTGCCCTGAAAGCAATGGCTCCTCTCTGGCGGCCCTCCGGAAAGAAGCCTCCGCTGCCGTCCGTATGTTAGAGGAACACGGTCTTTCCTGCCGGATGGGAAGCCTTTTAGAGGACAGTTCCTTTCTGTGGGACTGGATCGTCTCCTCTGGCCGCTAGAAGAGGCGGATCTGTCTGCTGGCGGCAAGTCCCAGCAATGCCTCCAGCACTCCTCCGGCCACGGCGTTCGCTTTATCGGATACTGTACCGCAGAATGCTGCCTGCTCCGGGCGGGGGTCGATATCTGCGATTTTTAGCCCTTTTTTTACAGGAAAGCCTTCCCGGATCAGGCCTCTTAACACGCCGTCCAGGGAAGCCTTTACCGGAGTCCCCTCTATCATGGCAATGGTCTGTCCTTTCTTTACCATCGCCCCTATCTCTACCATGTTTCCGCTCTCATCTTTCACAAAGGAAAGGCGGCCCTCCGCGGGGGCATGAATCACCCGTTCAGCGCCAAATCCCTGGATCTTTCCCGGAATTCCTGTATTGGGAATGGCCTGCCCCTCCCAGATAACACGTCCCAGAAAATGTCCCCGCATGGTTTCCACCACCGCGTCCACATCCTGTCCGGCAGTAAAGCCGGGCCCCGCTCCAATGGTGATGGGAGCCATCGAGCGGCTGGTCCCCAGATTGCGCTTTGCCAGAATTACATCGATCACCGCGGCTGGGTGAAGCTTATGGACACAGGCGGCAGTTTCGTCAATCAGAAGCGGAATCTGTCCCTGAGCCCAGATTTTCTCCGCCTGTTCCGGCGTTTGGGCCAGCCTGCAGCTTACGCCTTCCACCTGGGTTCCCCCCGTCCACACGGCCTCACAGAAGGAAGCGCGGCGGCGGATGGCCGACGGGTTTTTGCACTCCAGGGCAGCCACCCGAAAACCGCTGCGGTAAAGACGGAGAATCACCCCCGTAGCCAGATCTCCGGCTCCTCTCACCAGAATCCAGGGGCCCGCCTCAGAAAATTTCGTGTTTTCTGTGTTTTTTATATATTCAGGGAAATACTTTCCCGCCAGAGTGTCCAGCCGGATCGACGCCTCCCGCTCAAAGGCCCGGTAGCGCTTCAGAAGACTTTCTGCCTCCCCGGTCAGATCCGCTCCCCCTCCGCCTTTTCCTCCGATTTTTTTGTTTAAAAGGGAAATTCCAAGCTCCCTTTCACAGTTCTTAATCATGGTCCATGCCTTGCTGTAGCTCATATCCATATCAGCCGCGCTTTTTCTCAGAGAGCCAAGCCGGGCCACGCCCTCCAGCAGACTGGCGATTCCAGGCCCGAAAGCCTTCTGATCTCCCTTCAGGCGGATCGACGACTGAACGTTCAGCTGTTTTTTCACTGTTCTTTCCTCCTCCCTCTCTGGCTGCTTCTATTTTTTCCGTTTTCACTCAGGCCTTTCATCATTTCCTTTAACTCTTCTGCATATTTATGGGAAACCATCGTTGGGTTAGCGCGCAGGGCAGACTGCAGAAACTGTTTTCTCCTGTCCCTGATTGCCAAAAGAGCCTCTTCCCTCTCCTTCAGCCAGCTCTCCAGCTCCACGCGTTTCTCTTCAATTCTGTCCCCGGCATCCATTTTTAACAAAGCAGTCTGAACCCTGAGCCCATCCAGCTCCTGGCGAATCTGATTCGCCCGTTCCAGAGAATGTCCAAAATCCAAAGCTTCCCTGATACTTACAAAGGCGTCCTGAAGAAAAACTGCAGTAACCGGCAGTATCAAAAGTAAATCCAAAATAACCGGTATTCCGCAGACAAGCTTCTCAATGGGCCTGTGTATCAAATCTGTCATAAAAATTGTCAAAAAACCCCAGGCAACAGACGAACTAAGACAGATATAGCCGTGAAAATTAAATCTCTGGCTGCTGTAATCCCAGTAGCGTACCTTAAACAGCTGCTCCATGGCCCATCCTGCCCCATATTCTAACACCGTAGCTCCGGTAAAGCCAGACAGCCATGTCAAAAGCAGACTGTCCTGAAACGGTCTGGAAACAATCAGCATCATAAGCGCTCCGCTTCCATAAAGAGGGAGCAGGGGAATCCTTAAAAAGCCTCTGTTTACCAGCCTTCTCTGCTTTACTGAAACATACGACGATTCAAAAATCCAGCCTAAAAAACTATAAAAATAAAAAAAAGTAAGCCATTGATACCATGTATACAAATCCATCTGCCGCCTCCAATTCAGTCTCCCCATTCCATTCGTTTTATTTTTATGGCCAGTATATCACAGCGCGCTGCCTTTGACTATCTCAAGATCATCTCCCTGGCGTCAGACGAAGGAATGCCGAAGCTTTTCTTTCGCCGCTGCGAAACCGGCAGGGATTCGTTCATTTTCCAAAAAAATAACGACTGTCCGGTGCCAGCTTTCTATGCTATAATAGCGGCATATCTTTTATTTTCAGGAGGCTGCCATATGAAGCTTATGCGGACGGAGGACGCGGCAGGGCAGGTGCTCTGCCACGACATTACGCAGATTATCAAGGGCGTCACCAAGGACGCCGTATTCCGGAAGGGGCATATCATCCAGCCGGAGGATATTCCGGTGCTGTTAAGCGTCGGAAAGGAACACATCTACATCTGGGAAAACGACGAGACCATGCTTCACGAAAATGAGGCGGCCGGGATTCTCTGCCAGCTCTGCCAGGGACCTGGCATGAGGGCCTCTGAGCCTAAGGAGGGGAAAATTGAGCTGACTGCCAAGCACGACGGTCTCTTTCTGGCTGATGTGGAGCGGCTGCGCCGGATCAATTCTTTAGGCGAAATGATGATCGCCTCCAGACCTGGAGGCTTTCCGGTCAAAGCAGGCGATCGTCTCTGCGGCACACGGGTGATCCCCCTTGTCATAAAAAAAGAAGCGATGGAGCGGGCCAGACAGGCCGCAGGCCCAAAGCCCCTGTTCTCCCTGCTTCCCTTTAAGAAAAAAAGCTTCGGCGTGGTGACTACGGGAAGCGAAATCTTTCACGGACGGATTCAGGATACCTTTACGCCTGTAATCGAAGAAAAGCTGGCCGAGTACAGCTGCGCCATGGAGGCCCACGAAATCTGCGATGACAGGGAAGAGGAGATTATAAAAGCGATCCAAACGATGGCTGACAGGGGCATTGACATGATTTTCTGCACAGGAGGCATGAGCGTGGATCCGGACGACAGAACGCCTTCCGCCATCCGGAAATCCGGCGCGTCCATTGTAAGCTACGGCGCGCCCGTTCTCCCAGGCGCCATGTTCTTAGTCTCCTACCTGCCGGACGGACGGCCTGTCTGCGGCCTTCCGGGCTGCGTCATGTACGCCAGACGGACGATTTTTGACCTGGTTCTGCCCAGGCTTCTTGCAGACGTGCCGGTGACTTCCCAGTGGCTGGCCGGGCTGGGCCACGGAGGGCTCTGCCTGTCCTGCCCGGAATGCCATTTCCCTAACTGCGGCTTTGGAAAGGGCGTCTGATTTTCAGCCCCATGCCGGCGCTGCAGCTGTCAGTTTCAAAACCATAACACGATTCACAATCACAAGGAGATAAACCATGAATTTTACACACATTGATCACCAGGGCAACGCTGTGATGGTTGACGTCAGCCAGAAGGCCTTTACCGCGCGTACCGCCTCTGCCTGCGGCCGCATCCGCATGAGCCGGGAATGCTACCAGGCCGTGGAGGCCGGGACCGCCAAAAAGGGCGACGTGCTGGGCGCGGCGCAGATTGCCGGGATCATGGGCGCAAAGCAGACCGCTGATCTGATTCCCCTCTGCCACCGCCTGAACCTGTCAAAGGCCTCCGTCTCATTCCGCCTGCTTCCAGAGCTTCCAGGTGTGGAAGCCGTCTGCACCGTCAAGTGTACCGGCCAGACGGGAGTGGAGATGGAAGCTCTGACTGGAGTGAATATCGCGCTTCTCACCATTTACGACATGTGCAAGGCCATAGATAAACGGATGGTCATGGAGGACATCCATCTGTTGGAAAAGCACGGCGGAAAAAGCGGGGATTTTTCCTTTGGCGGCGAACGAAAAGACGGCGCGGCGGAGGCCTCCCATGTGTGATTCCATATGCGGTTCCCTCCGCGATTTCTATGGAAGAACCATCGACTATCTGCGGATTTCCATTACAGATCAGTGCAATTTAAGGTGCCGCTACTGCATGCCTGAGCAGGACGGCATTTCTTCCCCCTGCCGGCTGATGACCTTCGGCGAAATTCTGGCCGCAGCCAGAGCGGCAGCCCGGCTTGGAATACGGTCTGTTAAAATTACGGGCGGAGAACCTCTGTGCCGGCCAGGCTGTCCGGATCTGATTGGACGTCTTAAGGAAATTCCCGGTATCCGGCAGGTTACCATGACCACCAACGGACTGCTGGTTTCCAGGTATCTGGACGAACTGCTGAACGCGGGCCTGGACGGAATCAATATAAGCCTGGATACCCTTAACGAGGAGCAGTTCCGCCAGATTACAAGGCGGAATTTTCCTCTCAGCCAGGTATTGGAGGCTATAAAACGGTGTTCTGAAAAGCTTCCCACAAAAATCAACGCAGTTCTGCTCCCAGAGACAGAGGATCAGCTGATTCCTCTGGCCCGGCTGGCCTGCTTCCTGCCTGTAAGCGTGCGCTTTATCGAGCAGATGCCTCTGGGGGGAGAACGTCCGTCTGAAGCTTCCCGGGGCTGGGATTCCGTGCTGGCCCGCCTGAAAAAAGAGTGGCCGGATCTCTCCCCCGTACCGGAGCGCAGAGGAAACGGCCCCGCCGTCTACTACAGCGCCCCGGAATTTTCAGGAGCTGTGGGGCTGATCGAAGCAGTCAGCCATTCCTTCTGCTCCGGCTGCAACCGGATCCGGCTCACCTGCGAAGGCCAGCTGAAGCCCTGTCTCTGCTACGGAGACAGCCTGGATCTGACGCCAGCTCTGAAATCCAAAAATGAGGAAGAGCTGCTGGCCCTGTTTCTGAAGGCTGTCAGAAATAAACCGAAGGCCCACTGCTTTCGGGAGGCCTCTGAGGTCAGCGAACGCCGATACATGAGCCAAATCGGCGGATAACACTACAAAATCTCTTGGAAAACGATTGGAGGAATATCTATGGGAACGGTACTGGCCGTGTGCAGAAGCTCCGTCCGGGGCATTCAGAAAACAAACGAACAGAGCGGATGGTTTGAAACAGAATGGGGAATCCGGGGCGATGCCCACGCGGGCCGGTGGCACCGTCAGGTGAGCCTTTTAAGCGCGGATCGGATCGCCCGTTTTAATGAAAAGGGAGCCGGAGTCGGCCCCGGCGATTTCGGTGAAAACCTGGTGGTGGAGGGCATTGATTTTTCCTCCCTGCCAGTGGGAACCTGGCTGCGCTGCGGGGACGTGCTGTTGGAAATCACGCAGATTGGAAAGGAATGCCACAGCCACTGCGCCATCTACCACAAAATGGGCGACTGCATTATGCCCAGAGAGGGAGTTTTCGCCCGGGTGCTGGAAGCAGGGCAGATCTCGGTAGGTGACCAGATGTCCGTGGTTCCCAGAAAGGAGCCTCTTCCCTTCCAGGCTGCCGTCATTACCCTGTCGGATCGCTGTTCATCCGGAGAACGGGAGGATGAAAGCGGCCCGGCTATTGAAAAACGGCTGATGGAAGAGGGGTATCAGATCATCGAGCGGCTGGTTCTCCCGGACGACCGGGCGGCCCTGGAAAAAGAGCTGATCCGCCTCTGCGACCAGAGAACGCCTGATTTAATTCTGACCACCGGAGGAACCGGCTTTTCCCCGAGAGATATCACTCCCGAAGCCACTCTGGCGGTGGCAGAACGGCCTGCCCCCGGAATCGCCGAGGCAATCCGGGCGGCCAGCATGGAAATCACCAGACGGGCCATGCTCAGCCGGGCAGTATCCGTGATCCGGGGAAAAACCCTGATTGTCAACCTGCCGGGAAGTCCCAAAGCGTGCATGGAAAGCATGGACGTTTTTATGGATCAGCTGCCCCACGGCCTATCCCTGCTGCGCGGCTCTGTCATGGACTGCGGGCGCAGGCAGGAAGCGCCGGACACTGCAGAGGCAGATCCGGCAGAATCTGATAACGCTTCACTAGCATGCAGACGATAAACAACGAGGAATACCATGAAAATATCGAAAAAACGCCTTATGTTTCCCCTTCTTCTGGCAGCTGCGGCCGCGATTGTCTCCGGCTGCTCTTCTCTCTTATCCGGCGATCCTGACGGATCGTCCTCTGAATCCGCCGAGCTGACAGTATTCGCCGCCGCCAGCCTGACGGAGGCGCTGGAGGAGATTGCGGAGGAATACCAGAAGGCAGAGCCTGACGTCTCGCTGATTTTTAATTTTGACTCGTCGGGAACTCTGAAAACTCAAATCCAGGAGGGAGCTGTCTGCGACCTGTTCCTTTCCGCCAGCCCAAAACAGATGGATCAGCTGGAAACAGAGTCCCATTCCCTCCTTCCGGAAAGCAGGATCAATCTGTTAGAAAACCAGGTGGTTCTGGTAACGCCGAAGGAAAATGAGAAGAATGTGGACAGCTTTGATTCTCTGGCAGAGCATCTGAAGGCAGGGGATATCCTTCTGGCCATGGGAAACAGCGACGTTCCGGCAGGCCAGTACGCTGAGAAACTTTTGTCCTGGTACGGGCTGGACATGAAAGAGCTGGAATCAAAGGGGCTCGTTACCTATGGAAGCAATGTGAAGGAAGTCGCCGCCCAGGTATCTGAGGGCAGCGCAGACGCGGGCATCATCTATAGCACCGACGCCTTCAGCGCAGGTCTCCCTGTACTGGACAGGGCCTCTGAGGAAATGTGCGGGAAGGTGGTCTATCCGGCCTCTGTGTTAAAGTCTTCCGGGTGCCAAAAGGAGGCCCAGGACTTTTTGGATTTCTTATCCGGCCCCAAAGCCCAGGCTGTTTTTGAGCGCATCGGCTTTTCTATGGCAGAATAGGAGGGCGGATATGGATTGGTACCCCTTGTGGAATTCTCTGCGGATTGCCGCCGTCAGCAGCGTCCTGGTCTTCTTTTCAGGAATTGGAGCCGCGTACTATGCCGCCAGGCTTCCCAGGCTTTTAAAGGGCTTTCTGGACATTTTTCTCACCCTTCCCATGGTGCTTCCCCCCACGGTAGTGGGATATTTTCTCCTGCTTTTAGTGGGAAACAGGAGGCCTCTTGGCATGGCTCTGGAGAATCTGGGGCTGCGGCTTGTCATGGACTGGAAGGGCGGCATTCTGGCCGCTTTCGCAGTGTCCTTTCCTCTGATGTACCGCACGGCCAGAGGGGCCTTTGAAAGCTTCGACGAAACCCTGGCACAGGCGGGAAAAACTCTGGGACTGTCAAACGCCTTTATTTTCTGGCGCATACGGATGCCTGTGTGCAGGCAGGGAATTCTGGCCGGAGCCGTTTTAGCCTTCGCCAGGGCTCTGGGCGAATACGGTGCCACCAGCATGCTGATCGGCTACACTCCAGGAAGAACCGCCACCATCTCCACCACCGTCTATCAGATGTGGAGAACAGGAGACGACCGCCAGGCCTTTTTATGGGTTTTCGTCAACCTGGCTATCTCTGCAGCCGTGCTGCTGGCTGTAAACGGCCTGGAGCAGAAAGACAGACAGAAAAAGAAAGGAGCGCCTGTTGCTGAGTGTAACGATTGAAAAACGGCTGGGAAATTTTCTTCTGAAGACAGATTTTGAGACTGAGGATCCCATCACCGGGCTTCTGGGGGCTTCCGGCTGCGGAAAAAGCTTAACCTTAAAGTGCATTGCCGGGCTGGAGCAGCCGGACCGGGGCAGAATCCTTCTGGACGGCGTCGTCTTATTTGACTCTGAGGCAGGTATATGCCTGCCTCCTCAAAAGCGCCAGGTAGGCTATCTGTTTCAAAGCTGCGCTCTCTTTCCCCACATGACTGTAAAGCAGAACATTCTGTGCGGAATGCAGAAGGAGAAGGATCGGAGCAGACGGCAGGAAAGCCTCTGCCGGCTCAGCCGCCTTCTCCGCCTGGAATCTGTGATGGATTTAAAGCCCGGCTCCCTTTCCGGAGGGCAGGCCCAGAGAACGGCTATTGCCAGGATTCTGGCCAGCCGCCCCAGGCTTCTCCTGCTGGACGAGCCCTTTGCGGCTCTGGATTCCTATCTGAGGGAACAGCTGCAGGCAGAATTAAAGGAGCTTCTCCTCTCCCTGGAGTGCCAGACTGTGCTGGTCACCCACAGCCGTGACGAAGCCTTTCTCCTCTGCTCCCGCCTGGCAGTCATGGACAGGGGAACCATTTCTGCCGCCGGTGGGGCCAGGGAGCTTTTTGACCATCCAAAAACAGTGGCCGCCGCCAGGCTGACCGGGTGCAAAAATATCGCGGCCGCCAGAAAAACGGGAGATTTTACGGTGGAGGTGCCTGGCTGGGGCATCTGCCTTACGGCATCCAGTCTCGTCCCGGACGGGCTCCGGGCAGTGGGCGTCCGTGCTCATTCCTTTAACCCGGACATCGCCGTAAACCGCTTTCCCGCCGCTCTCTGCAGCCGGATGGAGGAACCATTTGAACAGCTGTTTCTCTTCCGGTTTCAGGGGCAGAGTCCGGACAGCCCGCCTCTCTGGTGGAGACTTCCAAAAGAGCAGGCGCCTGACTTTTTTCCCGCCGCTCTGGGAGTTTCGCCGGAACAGGTGCTGCTGCTGACATAAAATGCAATGAAACTATGCGGCCATGCCATGGCTCACGGCAGGCTGCGTTTTCTTCTTTCTCACCAAGCTCAGGAGGTGCTTCTCTATGATAAAAGATATTATTGCTTCCGCTGCCGGCGGACGGCCCCTTGTTCTCGTATCTGTCGTTTCTTCTAAGGGATCCACTCCCCGATCTGCCGGAGCCATGATGACTGTAGATGAATCTGGCCTTCTAGCCGGAACCATCGGCGGGGGAGCCTTAGAGGGCCGGTGCCTGGAGGAGGCCGTCTCCTTCCTGAAAAGGCTGGGAAGCGGCGGCAAAAAGGCCCGTCCCTCCGGGTTCCTCCGCTCTTTTTCCCTGAATAACAGCCAGGCCGGGGATCTGGGCATGATCTGCGGAGGCTCCACAGACGTACTCTTCACCCCTGTCCTGCCAGAGGATCGCGGCGCCTTTCGGGAGGCCCTCTCCTGCATGGAAGCTGGGGAGGCCAGCTTTCTTCTGCTGCCTCTGGACGGCTCCGCTCCTGCATTTCAAAGGCAGCCAGGAGACGGCTCCCAGTCCTTGCGAAAACCGTGTCTCTGCACTGCGGACAGCCGCTCCTGTCTCTCCATTCCCCTGACTGCCTCCAGCCGGGTCTTCCTTCTGGGCGGCGGCCATGTGTCCCTGGAGCTGTCTCTGCTTCTGGATCGGCTGGAATTTCCCTATTTTGTCATTGACGACAGGGAGGAATTCGCCAGCCGGGAGAGGTTCCAGAAGGCAGCCAAAACCGCTGTGATTCCCCTTGAACCTGCTCTTCTCTCCGAGGCTCTGGCGAAAACTCTCGCTCCTCGGGAAACTGACGCCTTCTGTATTATGACGCGGGGACACTCTGGAGATGAGGCAGCCCTGCGCTTCGCCCTGTCCACGAAAGCCTCCTACATCGGGCTGATGGGCAGCCGGAAAAAGCGGGAGGCCATCTTTTCCAGGCTGGAACAGGACGGCTTCCCAGACGTCCGAAGCCGCGTCACCACCCCCATCGGCCTGGATATCAGGGCCCAGACGCCCGCGGAAATCGCCGTCTCCGTGGCCGCCCAGCTGATTGCCTGGAGAGCAGGTCTCAGCTGAATACCCTGAACTCCCCTTCGCCTTCCTTTAACGGCACGTCGGCCATGGTCATGGAGTCGATGACAATAAAGGTTCCCTCCTTCAGGCGGGCGACCAGCCTCTCAATTTTCTCCGGCTCTCCCTGCACCTCCATCTCCACCCGGCCATCCCAGAGATTCTGCACCCAGCCGGTCAGGCCCATTGCCCTGGCCGCATACAGGGCGCGGTAACGAAAGCCCACTCCCTGTACCCAGCCGGAAAAGAAAATATGTTTTCTAACCATGTAGTATCCCTTCTTCCTGCAGCGTATCCACGCAGGATTTCATCATTTTCGCAGTCATTCCCCAGATCACCTGATCTTCGTACTGATAAAACAGCACCTCATACCGTCCCTCTCTCCATCTGTAATCTCTTCCCTGTGGAATCAGATCGTAGGGAAAGGGTTCCTCCGGCACGGTGAGGATTTTCGCCGTGCGGCGCAGAGGCGCGTGATCAAAGAACCACTGGAGCGGTATTTTTATGATTTCCTCTGTCTCCTCCTCAGAAAAGGTTCCCTGGTATCCCTTAAGCTCCGCCAGAAACGGATAGACAGAAAAGCCGGCCGGAATCTCCAGATAATCGCAGGCCATGAGAAATTCCGCCTGATCCGGCTGGATCAGAAGCTCCTCTGACAGCTCCCTGAGAGCTGCTTCCCAGGGACTCTCCCCCGGTTCCATGCTGCCTCCGGGAAAGCAGATTTCTCCCGGCTGAGTCTTCAGGCTTCCCGCCCGCCTCTCAAACAGCACGGCGTACTGCCCCTGTTCCCGGATAATCGGAATCACAACTGCACAGTCGCGCCGCGCGCTCCATCCGACAGGCCTTGGAACCCTGTTTTTCAGAGACTTCATCGGTTTCCGCCTTCCAGAAACCACTCTGCCGCCCGGTTAAATTCCAGGCTGTTTTCAGAAGCGATAAAGTGGGTTCCGTTTAACAGGCACAGACGGCTTCCAGGTATGAGACGGTGAATTTTCTTCGTGTGGCCTGTGCGGATCATATCCTTTGTTCCGGCAATCACCAGCACTGGCTTTCTCATGGTTTTCAGGTATACGGGCCTGATGTGCGGTTCCTTTATCATCAGCCCCATAAGTTCCTTTTTCTTTCTGGCCTTCTCTAAAAGATACCTGTCGTCTTCTGTTTTATGTTTCTTTCTCTCCCCCTTCGCGATTCGCAGACACGCCTTCCAATAGGCCAGATAAATATTCTTAAAGACGCCTGCCTTCATTCCCCACGGATTCAGATTGGCGCCGTTTAAGATCAGCCTGTCCACATACTGGGGGTGGAGAATCGTAAAAATCAGGGCGATATTTCCCCCGTCGCTGAAGCCCAGAAGAATGATCCGGCGCAGCCCCATCTCGTCCAGAAAGCTCTTTAAATCTCTGGCGAACTGGCGCAGAGTGAAGGGAGCCGTTCCCCGCTCCGATTTTCCGTGCCCCCTGGTGTCCACGGCAATCACTCTGTATTTTTTTGAAAAATATTCTATCTGGTTTTTAAAATAGGAGCTGTCCTCCCTGTTTCCATGAAGGAGCACCATCGGCTGCCCCGTTCCCTTTTCTTCATAATGCAGTTTTATTTTCATCTTTCATCCTCCTTTTGGGCGTCCGCCCGCTTTTCTCCGTACTCCTCCACCAGATCCTCGATGATAAGAAGGCCGATGGGGCCTAAGAGCATCCCAAGAATTCCAAACAGTTTCATTCCCACATAAATCGCCGTCAATGTCTCCAGGGGAGAGAGGCCCATTTTCCCTCCCATCAGCCTGGCCTCCAGAAATTCTCTTGTCAGGCAGCAGATTAAAAACAGAAGCGCCAGGACTCCCCCCTGATAAAAATGGCCCTGCGCCATGGCCACAACGCTCCACGGAATCAGAACGGCCCCGGCCCCGAACAGCGGCAGAGCGTCCAGAACGCCGATGACTGCGCCCAGCAGAATGCTGTAGGGATTTCTAATCAGCAAAAGTCCCAGAGCGCAGAGACAGGCTGTGACAAGCATAATCACAAGCTGCGTTCTCAGCCATGCGCTCCCTGTCATAATCAGCCTTCTTCCAAACAGGGCAAATTCACGGCTGAACATGGACTGCCTTCTCCGCCTTTTCATCTCGTCCATCTCCTGAAGAGACAGAACAGCCGCCATAAAGAATACGGCTGCCATCACAAAGGCCCTGGCGCAGAAAGAAAGCGCTGCCACAGAATTGACAGCCAGGCTGGACATGGCCGCCTGTCTGAGAGTCCGTGTCATGGCGGTAATCATTTCTCTGGCAGCCTGCACCAGCGCGCCCTCCCTGAGGCGGCAGAAAACCTCCGCTGTACGGCACAGGGAAGTCAGCCATTGATCCAGCCGCATCATCCACCCGGGCGCCGCGTGAATCATCTCGTTGGCCTCTTCCATAAGACGGCGGCTGCCGCAGAACAGGAGAAGCCCTGCCGCCGCTGCCAAAAGGAGAAGCTCCGCTCCTCCGATGACGCCGATAGGCACGGAATACCGCCTTCCTCTGATGTTAATCTGAAGACGTTTCTCAATCCACGCTGCGCCGGGACGCAGCACAAGGGCCGCCAGATAGGCGGCGGCAAAGGGAAGAATCAGGGGAAGAAAATATTTAAAGCTGATATAAACTCCGCCTGTCACGGAAAGGATGACCAGGGCTTTTCGCTGCTTTTTTGACAATTCCGGCACCATTTCACCTGCTTTCTATTATTTTTTCAGCTGTCCGCTTCCATAAATAATAGTATGGCAGAATCATTTCCTCTCCATGCGCCGGCTGTTTTTCTCAAATCCCAGTTTCTTCCCTGCGCCTTTTTGCATATTCTCCTTCAGACTGCTTATACTAGTTCCTGTACAAAAGAAGTACAAATCATAAATGAACCACCCATGGTAAGTTCCTCAAAGCACTAATGAAAGGCTTACAAAAGAGAAGCTTACAAAAGATGCGGGCCTGTCTTCCTTTCAAGAGGAAGGCGGGCCTGTTTTTTTCCTCTGGTTCCGTGCCGCCGGGGCGTTTCAGCCCTCTACTGTGAAACAGCTGAACTTTCTCCCGGCTGACAGGAAGCCGCCGGAAACAGGCGGAAGGCTCCGCCCTGGGGCTTCATGGAAAAGGTCACCGGCTCCTTCGTCACAGGGTGGGTAAAGGACAGGCTGACCGCCGCCAGGGCCAGAGGGCCTTTTCCCCCTTCCATGGAAACGGCCGGATTGTATTTTGCATCTCCCCACAGAGGCAGGCCGTGGCCTGCAAACTGTACCCGAATCTGGTGGTGGCGTCCTGTTTTCAGATGAATTTCCACAAGCGTCAGCCCCTTCTCCTTATTTTCTCCTATGACGCGGTAGGACAGTTCCGCTGTCTTTCCTTCTGGATCCGAGTTATCCACTATTCTGGAATAGTTGTTTTCCCGGTTCATCGACAATTTGTCCACAAAGTTACCCACATTATCCACAGGTTTTCCACATATCACTGCATGATAAATTTTTGTCACTCTGTGGGCCTGAACCTCTTTACTTAAAAAGGCTGCCGCCTCCTTCGTTTTCGCGTAAACCATCACGCCTGACACCGGTTTATCCAGTCTGTGGATAACTCCCACATAGGGCTCCTGGGCCTGTGTGGATGAATTTGTGGACATTGTTGTGGATAAACCTCTCCCTTCCTGCCTCTCTTTCCTCCTCCTGCTGCGAAGCAGATAATTTTTAATTTCGCTGACCATATCCGGCTCCAGCTTCCTGCTGGCCTGGGACTCCAATCCCGCCGGCTTTACAGCGACTAAAACCGCGTCGTCTTCATATAATATCTTAATCATACTGCCGTCTCCTGCCTTTGTCTGGATTTCATCTATCTTTATTTTACTATATCTGCCGCTGTTCAGCTATGAAAACTTTCCCTGTTTCTTCTTGCATTTATGGAGAAAAAAGAGTATAGTATAAGAAAATATATGATATAGTTTTAAAAACTACATGTAGAATTATTGATAACCTTGTCTAATTTTAAGGAGGTTTTTCTATGAAATGTATTGCAGACCTGCACATAAAGGATCCTGGAAGCGCTCTGACTCATTTTATTGCCTTCGTGGGATCAGCGGCAGCAGCCGCTCCTCTGCTGATGAAGGCGGCCGCGGAGCCGGACGCCAGCCGTCTTCAGATCGCTGCTCTGGCCGTCTTCATTGTCAGCATGATTCTTCTGTATGCGGCCAGCACCGTCTACCACACTCTGGATATCTCGGAAAAGGTAAACCGGCTTCTGCGCAAGCTTGACCACATGATGATTTTCATTCTGATTGCCGGAACCTACACTCCCATCTGCCTGATTGTGCTGGGGAACCGGTCCGGTTTTCTTTTGCTGGCCCTGGTGTGGGCCATCGCGGCAGCCGGAATCCTCATTAACGCCTTCTGGATCAGCTGTCCCAAGTGGTTTTCTTCCCTGATCTACATCAGTATGGGCTGGGTGTGCGTAACCGCTTTCCGGGAAATTATCAGCGCGCTTCCTCCGGCGGCCTTCAGCTGGCTTTTAGCCGGAGGCATTATTTACACGGCCGGAGGCGTGATTTACGCCTTAAAGCTGCCCATTTTTAACTCCAGACACAAAAATTTCGGCTCCCATGAAATTTTCCACCTGTTTGTCATGGGCGGAAGTCTGTGCCACTATGTGGTCATGTATGCGTTTGTGGCGTAGAAGCCCTCACCTTCACATCCATGCTTCCCGACCGGAATCCCTCCAGATCCAGGGTAATATAGGTAAATCCCAGCTCTTTCAGCCGCTTTGCTATCCTCTCTCTCTTCTCCAGCACGGCGGCGAACTGCCCGGCGTCTGTCTCCAGCCTGGCCGTGTCCCCGTGGACCCGCAGGCGGACGTTGCCAGGCTTTTCCTCTGAAAACAGCTCTCTCTTTAAAAACTCCTCGCCCTCCTCAATCCGCTTCAGCAGATCGTAGTCCAGCCTGGCTCCATAGGGAAGCCTGGTGGCCATGCAGGGGGCGGAAGGACGGGAAGCGGCGGAAATGCCGTACTTCCCTGCCAGGGCCTTCACTTCTTTCTTGGTAAGGCCGCAGGCCGCCAGGGGACTTTTCACCCCCAGCTCTTTGAGGGCCGCCAGGCCGGGCCGGTACTCCTTCAAATCGTCTGCGTTCGTGCCGTCTAAGAGCAGGGAGCATCCTTTTTCTCCGGCAAACTCCTGAAGCCGGAGAAAAAGGCGGCGTTTGCAGAGGTAACAGCGGTTGACCGGATTATTTCTCAGTTCCTCCTGCTCCAGCTCGTCGACTGAGAGGACAACGTGGGCAGCGTCCATCTCCTTTGCCACCTTTCTGGCGTTTTCCAGATCGCAGGCAGGATGCAGCATGGTGTCAAAGGTAACGGCCCATACCTTCGTCCCGTGCCTCCTGGCGGCGGCGCAGGCCAGCTTTAAGAGCAGGCTGCTGTCCACGCCTCCGGAAAAAGCCAGGCAGACCGGTTCCTTTCCATACTCGTCCATCACAGCTGCCAGCTGTTTTTCCTTCTCCTGCAGCTGCTGTTTCTTGTTCTGATTCGCAGTAACATCCATGTGTCTCTCCTGCCGTCTAGTTTCTGTGTTCATGCTTTCCAACGGCCTCTTCCGCCTGGGATCTGGCCAGATGATAAACCTCTGCAAATCCCATCCCTGTCTCTCTGCTGATGCGGGCAATGCTTTCATATTCCGGATAAAAACGCTCCTTTCCCCGGAAAGAGCACACCTTGACCGCCAGATTTCCAAGAGGCAGGTCCATCTCCTCCACACGGCGGTTCAAAACCGTCCTCTCAACCGGATAACGGCGGATTCCGATGGTAGTTGTGTGGGAGAAGATCAGCCCTTCCATATCCTCAATCTGCGCCTTGCGGCAGAGAGTGTGGAGGACGTAGGCCGGACGGCTCTTTTTCATCACTGCCGGCGTGTACCACACATCGGCGGCTCCCTCCTCCAGCAGGCATTCCATCAGAAATCCAAGGGCCTCTCCGCTGCAGTCGTCGATATTGGTCTCAATCGCATACATGGAATCCGGCTCCTGAGTTCCTGAAAATCCCGGTTCTGCCTTCCCGGGCTCCCGCTTCTGCTCTTTCTTCGTCTGCTCCTCTTCCTCTGGCACAAGAATCATGGCCCGGAGAATATTGGCGTTTTTAAAGTCCTTTGTGCCGGCTCCCACTCCGATTTTTTCGATGATATAGCGCTCCGGCAGCTCCTGCTCTGTCCTCAGGCATCCGGCGATGGCTGCCCCTGTCGGCGTCACCATCTCCCCCTCGTTGTCCGTCAGGCGCAGCGTCAGGCCGCAGGCCGCCGCAATCCCGGCTGTAGCCGGAACAGGCACTGGCATCACGCCGTGCTGGCATTTCACATACCCGCGTCCCTCAGACAGAGGAGAGACCGCCACGCGGCTGATTCCCAGATCGCGGATGCAGACGGCTGTGCCGACAATGTCCACGATGGAATCCACCGCTCCTACTTCATGAAAATGCACCTGATCCACCGGAAGCCCGTGGGCTCTGGACTCTGCCTCCGCCACCAGGCGGAACATCTCCTTCGCCAGACGGCGCGCCTCTTCATCCTCCAGACGGTCAATGATCTGGTAAATATCATGGACATTTCTATGCACATGAGAGTGGTGGTGATCGTGTCCGTGGCCATGATCATGGGTATGGCTGTGATCTTCGTGATGGTGGTGGCCGTGATCTCCATGATGGTGGTGATCGTGATCATGGTCCTCATGATGGGCATGATCATGACTGTGGCCGTGATCCTGCTCCTCCTCTTCCAGATGCACATCGAAATCATAGGCGTCAATGCCGCATTTCTGCGTCCGGCCAAAGTGCAGGTGATATCCGCCGATTCCCAGCTTCTCAAGCTCCTTCATAAGACGCTCCCGGCTGGCGCCCAGGTCTAAAAGCGCGCCCACTGTCATATCTCCGCTGATTCCTGAATAACACTCTAAATATAAAATCTTTTCCTTCTCCATGGTCTGTTCCTCTCTGATTTCTCTTGTCCTTCTATGGTTTTCTCTGTCTGGCTTCTCCGCCTGCTTTCCCTACTCCGCCTTTCTCTCCGCCAGGCGGTTAATCTGGGCGGCCAGATATCCGGCTCCGTAGCCGTTGTCAATGTTGACCGCCGCAATCCCGTTGGCGCAGGAGTTGATCATGGTCAGCAGGGCGGACAGGCCGTGGAAACTGGCTCCGTAGCCCACCGAGGTGGGAACGGCAATCACAGGATTCTCCACCAGCCCGGCAATCACCGTTCCCAAAGCTCCTTCCATTCCCGCCACGGCAATGATGCAGTTAGCCTTTGCAAGCCGCTCTCTCTGGGCCAGCAGGCGGTGGATTCCAGCCACCCCCACATCGTAAATCCGTTCTGCGCGGCAGCCGAAAAATTCCGCTGTCCTGGCAGCCTCCTCCGCCACCGGAATATCTGCTGTTCCTCCTGTGCAGACAGCTACGCACCCTGTCTGCTGTCTCCTGCTCTCCGGCCTGCTGGCGGAAAGAATCCGCGATATGGGATCGTACTCAATCTGGGGAACCGCCTTCTTCACCAGCTCATACTGTTCCTTCGATGCCCGCGTCCCAAATACCTCTCCGTTTTCCTGGTACAGCTTCTTAAATATCTCCGCCAGGAACTCATCCGGCTTTCCCTGGCAGAACACCGTCTCCGGAAAACCGGAACGCAGCTTCCTGTGCAAATCCAGCTTCGCGTAGCCCAGATCCTCATAGGGCAGATTTTTAAGCTGTTTTTCCGCCTCCTCCACCGACAGGGCGCCGTCCCTCACCTGATGAAGCATTTCTTTGATATCCATATTTTTTTCCTCCATCCGTCTGTCTGCTTTCCGCTCTGTCTACCATCCTATCACCCGATGGCACACTTCCTCAAGCAGTTTTTCTGAATGACTGACAGCAATGAGACCGATATTCCTGCGCTCCAGCTCTTCCAGCAGAAACAGCCAGATTTCCTTCTGGGAAGCCAGATCAAGCATGGCCGTTATCTCGTCGGCCAGGAGAAACCTGGTTTCCTCTCCCAGAGCTCTGGCAATGCAGAACCGCTGGAGTTCTCCCCCTGACAGCTCGTCCGGATAACGCGTCAGCCATTCCTCCCTGATTCCCAGACGCTCTGTCATCTCTCCCGGCGAAACGCCGCCTTCCCGGAGAACCTCCTTCATCCTCCACCTGGGATTTACCGACTGTTCCGGGTGCTGGAACATCATCTGCACCGGACATCTTCCGCGAAAGGAGCCAAGGGGCGCGCCGTCCAGCGTTACGCTTCCCCCTTCCGGCTTCTCATAGCCGGCCAGAATTTTGCAGAGGGTCGTTTTCCCCGATCCGCTTCTGGCCATAAGGCCGATCCGTTCCCCGCTGTCCACCTCAATGGAGCAGTCCGTTAAAATCTGTCTTCCCCCTTTTTCGTAGCGAAACGAAATTTCCTCTGCTTTAAGCTTCATTCGTCTTCCTCCCAATTTCCTCTCTCCACGGTTTCCCCTGCCCCGGCACAGCGTCAAACAGACGTCTGGCATAGGGGTGGGATGGAGGCGCGGCAAGCGTTCCGAGGGGTCTTCCCGCCTCGTCCTTCGCCATCTGAAGTTCCTCCGCCACAGTTCCCTCGTAAAAAATCAAAATCCGGTCGGCTGTCTGCAGAGCCAGCTCCAGATCGTGGGTGATCACAAACACGCCCACCCCCTGATCTGCCATTTCCCGGAAATGTCCCATGACCTGAAGGGCAGCCTCAGCGTCAAGCCCCGGCGTAGGTTCGTCGGCTATGACCAGTCTGGGGCCCTCCATCATGGCCCCCGCCGTCAGCACGCGCCTGGCCATTCCGCCTGACAGCTCAAAGGGATATTTATCCGCCGTCTCCCCGGGAAGACCGTACCGGTCTAACAGTTCCTCCATCCGCTTAAAGGAAGCCAGATCCTTTCTTCCTTTTCTGATCTGGTTTCCCGCCCGCATCAGAGGATCCAGGCCGTTTACTCCCTGGGGAATCAGGGCGATCTCTCTGCCCCGGAGCGCTCTCAGATACTCCTTCGTCAGCTCCTGTCCCTGAAATTCTATGGTTCCCTCCGCTGCGGCCTGTTCCGGCAGAATACCCATCACCGCCTGGGCAAGCAGGCTTTTTCCCGAGCCGCTGGCCCCTGCCAGAGCTGTAATCTCCCCTGCACAGATCTCCAGGCTCAAATCACGAATCGGCTGAATCCGTCTCTTTTTAAAGCCTCTTTCCTCCTGAAAGGAAACGGAAAGGTTCTTCACCGCCAGCAGCGGCTTACGCTTTTCATTCATCTCTCTTTTGTCTCCTTTCGCCAGTCCCATATTTTGCTCTTATCTCATTTGTAAAACAATTTACCGCCAGATCCGGCGTTTCCTGCTCCACTGCCTTCCCATGCTCTCAAACAGAAGAACCGTTCCCGTCAGGGCCAGGCCCGGAAAGAGGGCCAGCCACCATTTTCCAGTGATCAGATATCTCATGCTCTCCGATAAAATCATTCCCACCGACGGCTCCTCCGGGGGCAGTCCAAATCCCAGGAAGGTAATGCTGGCCTCGTGGAGGACGGCGTGGGGGAAGGTCAGAATCAGTCCTGTCATAAACTGGGAGAGCAGCTGGGGCGCTATGTGCTTTCTTATAATCTGAAGCCTTGACATTCCCAGCCTGGCTGAAATCTTCACATACTGGCTTTCCCGTATCTGCAGGGCTTCCGCCCGTATCACCCTGGCCAAAGACGGCCAGTGGGTCAGGGCAATGCCCGCCGCAGCTCCTGTAAAGCCTTTTCCGCAGGCATAGGAAATGAGAATCAGCAAAAGCATATGGGGAATTCCCATAATCAGATCAATCAGCCCGGAAACCGCCCGGTCCGCCCATTTTCCCATGGCTGACACCGTTCCCAGAACAAGGGCCGCCAGCGCGCTTAAAAAGGCCGTCACAAGCCCCAGGCGGATGCTTAAAGACAGGCCGGCCAGCGTTCTGGCGAACATATCCCTGCCCAGCCAGTCTGTTCCGAACAGAAATCCGGCCTGGGGAGGCAGGTTTTTCCTGGCGAAATCAGCCGCTCCCGCCTGCTCTGAAAGCGCCGCCCCTGCCGCTGTAATAAAAAGCAGCACAGAGGCTGAAATCACAATGTTCCACAGAGGGCTGGCTGTCCTGCCCGGACGTTTCGCAGGCCGTTTTCTATATGTCCCGCTTTTTCGGCTTCTGTTCCGGCTCCTCTTATCTTTTATGCGTTTGAAAGCTTCTATCAGCTTTCCATTTTCTCTCTTCCTGTTTGTCTCTGCCCTCTTCCGCTCTTCGTGTTCTCTGTCCGCGCTCCCTCTGCTTTTGCTCCGCCTCCGATTTTCAGCCCGGAAACCGCCCATTCTCGGATCCACCGCCCGGTATAAAAGATCCGCCGTCAGATTTCCTGCAAACACGAAAACAGCGCTGATCAGGGTAATTCCCAGAAGCAGAGGCACGTCGCTTCCAAGGCCAGCCGTCACGGCGGCCTGGCCCAGCCCCGGATAGGAAAACACCTGCTCCACCAGCACAGAACCGCCGAAAATCTCGCTGATGGAGGCAAACTGCAGGGTAATGGCCGGCAGAAGCACATTTCTGAGACCGTGTCTTACCACGATCTGCATCTCGCTCTCTCCTCTGGCCCTGGCATAGAGCACATAGGGGCTTTCCATAATGTCCGCCATCTTTGCCCTGGTGTGCAGGGCAATGCTGGAAATTCCCGTCAGGCTCAGGGTCAG
>ERZ1673722.1725-NODE-1725-length-20468-cov-5.817567_pt1 | contig 20468 bp, 16 predicted proteins | sample MGYA00580222_ERZ1673722 | MGnify/ENA primary metagenome ERZ1673722 (study PRJEB41218, sample SAMN15661750) | gut metagenome | host: Homo sapiens | place: Canada: London | collected 2015-08-20/2019-03-30 | study: EMG produced TPA metagenomics assembly of...
TGGATTTGGAAGAGGTAAGGCAGATTACTGCGCAGATCAATAAGGGACACAACATCCATCAGCACCTGGATCTCATTGCAGGACTGCCGTTTGAAAATCTGGAAAGCTTTCAAAATTCCTTTAATCAGGTGTACCGGATGGAGCCGGAACAGCTGCAGCTGGGATTTTTAAAGGTATTAAAAGGATCCTACATGGAAGAGCAGAAGGACAAGTATGAGCTGTTGTTTACCGGAGAACCGCCCTATGAGGTGCTGTCTACCAAATGGCTGTCTTACAGCGATGTCCTTCATCTGAAACGGATAGAAGAGATGGTGGAGATTCATTATAACAGCGGGCAGTTTGGAAATTCTGTGAAGCTGCTGGAACAGGAGTTTGACCAGCCGTTTGCCCTTTACGAAGCCCTGGCAGACTGGTACGAAAAAGAAGGAGCCGCAGACATTGGACAAAGCCGCCTGGCCAGATTTGAACTGTTGTTCCGGTTTGGAGAGTCCATACTTTCCCCTGAAAAACTGGAAGTGTTCCGGAATGCGCTGATGATGGATTTGTATCTGAGGGAAAATGCAAAAAGCAGGCCGGATTTTGCAATGGATCAAAGCCTGTTTAAGACAGCGGTACGGGATTTCTTTATGAAAGAAGAAGCCAGCCGCCGGTATTTGCAGGGGTATGAAGGGTACGATTCCAAACAGATGGCAAAGATGGCCCACTTAGAAGTGTTTGGAGATGGTTCCGCAGTGCTGTTTGACTACAAAAACAGGGATCCCTTAACCCACAACGCGAAGTGGTTTCGCTTTTACCATTTTACAGACACCTGTATGAAGAAAGGATAAAAGATGGCAAAAAAAGAAAGCAAGAAAGAACGGGAGCAGAGGGTAAGCCGGATTTTAGCGGCGCTGGACAGGGAATACGGGACGGAATACCGGTGCTATCTGAACCATGAGACGCCCTGGCAGCTTTTAATCGCAGTGATTCTCAGCGCCCAGTGTACGGACGCAAGAGTCAACATCGTAACGGCAGATTTATTTAAAAAGTATGATACTTTAGAGAAATTTGCAGATGCTAATTTTAAGGAACTGGAACAGGACATCCATTCCATTGGCTTTTACCACATGAAAGCAAAAAATATCATCTCCTGCTGCAAAGACCTGGTGGAAAAATATGGGGGAATTGTGCCGGAAGATATAAACGATCTGACTTCCCTGGCAGGGGTAGGACGAAAAACGGCCAATGTGATTCGGGGCAATATTTATAATGAGCCCAGTATTGTAGTAGACACCCATGTAAAGCGGATTTCCCGAAAACTGGGGCTGACTGCGGAGGAAGATCCGGAAAAGATAGAGTACAGTCTGATGGAAGTTCTGCCAAAGGATCACTGGATTTTGTGGAACATCCATATTATTACGCTGGGACGGACTATCTGTACAGCCAGAAGCCCGAAGTGCAGGGAATGTTTTTGAAAGGATGACTGTCCAAGCGCACAAGAGTAAAAGGATCAGGAGAGAAACATGGATCGATCTTATGTTGCCATAGACATCGAGACGACAGGGCTTGATGCAAAACAGGATAAAATCATAGAGATTGGCGCCGTAAAAGTGATAGACGGAGAGGAGACAGAGCGGTTTTCCACGTTTGTCAATCCCAGAAGAGAGCTTCCGGAGCGGATTGTCCAGCTGACCGGAATCCAGGCGTCCATGCTGGAAGACGCGCCGGACATTGAAGACGTTATAAAAGATGCGGTAGAATTTGCAGGCGATCTTCCCCTGCTGGGACACAGGATTCTGTTTGATTACAGTTTTTTAAAGAGAGCGGCTTTAAACTGGGGAAAGATTTCCGCCTGGGAGAAAAATGGAATCGATACCCTGGCTCTTTGCAGGCAATTTATGCCGAAAGAAGAAAAGAAAAATCTGTCTGCGGCCTGCCGGTATTTTCATGTGCCAATGAAAACGGCTCACAGGGCGGAAGAAGACGCCAGGGCGGCCAGCCGTCTGTATCTTGCGCTGATGGCGGCCTACGGGGCAGAACAGCCGGATGCATTTTGGCAGAAACCCTTGATTTACCGCGTAAAAAGAGAACAGCCGGCTACAAAAAGGCAAAAAGAACGCTTGCATGATCTGATAAAATATCATAGAATAAACGTATCTTTGCAAATTGAGCATTTGACAAGGAATGAAGCATCCCGACTGACGGATCAAATTCTGTCTCGGTATGGTAAAATATAAGAGGTGAAGAATTATGATCAATATGAACGATAAGAAGACAAAGAAAATTGTATCCGCCGTAATTGTAATTTTATTAGTAATCGCAATGGGACTTCATCTGGTACTCAGCGCGCTTGCAATTTAATGGACAATTCAGGACGGTGGGAGTAAAGGATTTTGAGTATGGTAAAACAATATTGGGGAATCGGAATCTGTGCAGCAGCCCTGACGTTTGTGCCGGCAGTTCCGGCATGGGCAGAAAGCCGGATACCGGAAGGCGTTTACGCAGATGAAATCAGTCTGGGAGGAATGACGAAAGAGGAAGCGGATCAGGCGATTGCAGAATATGTAAAGACCTTATCTGATAAGAAGATTACCCTGGACATTGTGGGAGAAGAGGCAGACACCACCGCAGGCGAACTGGGACTGTTCTGGAGCAACCAGGAAGAGGTTGGACAGGCGCTGGCAGAGTATCAGGGCGGAAATCTGATAAAACGCTATGTGACCCAGGTGGATTTGAAGGCAGAACCGGAGCACATCGGCGTAGAAGTTTCAGTAGAGGAAGGAAAAGTAAAAGACTTTATTGAAAGCAAGTCAGCCGGACTGCTGGAAGAACCAGCAGACGCGTCAATCGATGTGGTAGATGGAGAGCTTGTTGTCACACCTTCTGTGGCGGGGCAGACGATAGATATAGAGGCCACTAATATGGCATTTAATGAGTTGTTAAAAAATGGCGTGGAATATCTCAGCGAGTCATATGCCGTTACGGTATACGTCCAGATTGCAGAAAAGCAGCCAAGGATTACGACCGAAGACCTGGAAGGGATTCAGGATGTTTTAGGAACCTTTTCTACTGATTTCAGCAGCAGCGGTTATGCCAGAGCGACCAATGTCCAGGTAGGCGCATCCAAGATAGACAACCATATTTTAATGCCTGGAGAAACGCTGTCTGGCTATGAATGCCTGCAGCCGCTTACCGTTGAAAATGGCTATAAAAATGCTGCTTCTTACGAAAACGGCAGAGTAGTGGACAGCATTGGCGGAGGCGTATGCCAGCTGGCAACCACTCTTTACAATGCGGCGTTGGAGGCAGAACTGGAGATTACCCAGAGACAGAACCATTCCATGATTGTAACTTACGTAAAACCTTCTATGGACGCGGCCATTGCGGGAACGGTAAAGGATATTAAGATTACCAACAATTACAGCACGCCGATTTATGTAGAAGGAAAGACAGAGGGAAGAACCCTGACGTTTACAATTTATGGAAAAGAGACCAGACCGGCCAACCGAGAGGTCAAGTATGTGTCGGAGACTCTGAGAAGAACGGATCCAGGAGCGCCGAAAGAAATTCCGGATCCGTCTTTAAAGCCAGGAGCCAGGGTAAAAGAGCAGTCGGCTCATTACGGACTGGAATCCAGGCTGTGGAAATATGTGTATATAGATGGAAAAGAAGTGGAAAAGACCTTGTTAAATGAGGACGTTTATTACGCATCCAAAGCTGTTTACCGCGTGGGGCCGGCAGCAGTATCTGCGCCAGTACCGCCGATAGGACAGCCGGTTGTTCCGGAAACGCCGGCGCCTTCCGAACCTGCGCCAACGAATCCGGAGCCGACACAGCCCCAGGAAACTCATCCGGACGCATATGGCCCTGGAATCGGGCTGGAGACGCAGCCGGCAGCGCCTGCAGAGACGCCAGCGCCGCAGCCTGCAGAAACTCCCGCACCAGCGCCGGCGCCTGAAGTTGCGGCAGAAGGAGCAGCAGTATGATTCGGAAGATAGACAGAGAAAAACTTGGACGGATGGAGCTGGGCCAGGATTTGGTGGCCGCCGGTTACATCGGGGAGCTGGGAACGGCTGCCATTGCAAGGGCAAAGCAGGAAGAACTGCTCCAGAGGTTTTCAAAAGAGTATTTCAATCAATTTCTTATTAAGACAGAGACAGACGGAAAGCTTACCTGGGAAAATGCAGAAAGATTAGGGGCAACGGAATTTGAAATGACAGGAGAGGGCGGTATTTTCACCGCCCTTTGGACGCTTTCCGGAACCTATCACACAGGGATTTCCATTGACCTTCGGGCAATTCCCGTAAGGCAGAGCACCATTGAGCTCTGCGAACGGTATGAGCTGACCCCGTACCGGTTATGGTCCGGCAACTGCGCTGTAATGGTATCAGACAATGGAGGACGTCTGGCTGCCAGGTTCAGGGAGCAGGGGATTTGGGCCGCTGTAATTGGACAGACAGCGCCAGGAGCGGCAAAAGAAATCCGCTATGGCGATGAAATGGGCTGCATGGAACGGCCGAGGCCGGATGAAATATATCGGGTACTGCCGGATTTTAAGCCCCAGATATAGGAAAAACAAGAACGTTAAGGAGGAGACAACATGAGAGAGAGGATTTTAGCGGTACTGGAAAAAAACAGCAGAATCGACATTCACGATCTGGCGATTCTGTTAGGAGAGAGTGAAGTGGCGGTGGCCAATGAAATCGCGGACATGGAAAAAGAGCGGATTATCTGCGGATACCATACCCTGATTAACTGGGACAACACCAGCGAAGAAAAAGTACAGGCTTTAATCGAAGTGAAGGTTACTCCTCAGAGAGGCATGGGCTTTGACAAGATTGCAGAACGCATTTACCAGTACAGCGAGGTGGATTCCGTATTTTTAATGTCCGGCGGTTATGATTTTACGGTTATTATTGAAGGAAAGACCATGCGCCAGGTAGCGCTTTTTGTATCTGAAAAACTTTCCACCCTGGATTCTGTACTGAGTACGGCGACCCACTTTGTATTGAAAAAATATAAAGATCATGGGACGGTCATTGCAGATCCGATCCACGATGAAAGGATGCCAATTAGCTTATGAGAAATCCATTATCTGATACCATTGTGCAGATTCCGCCGTCTGGAATCCGTAAATTCTTTGATATTGTAAGTGAAATGAAGGACGCTATTTCCCTGGGCGTAGGAGAGCCGGATTTTGATACTCCCTGGCATATTCGGGAGGAAGGCATTTATTCCCTGGAACGGGGGCGTACTTTTTATACTTCTAATGCAGGCTTAAAGGAATTAAAAGAAGAAATCTCCAGATATTTAAAACGCCGTTACCATGTGCTTTACGATTATTCCAATGAAATTATGGTAACAGTAGGCGGCAGCGAAGCCATTGACATCGCCTTAAGAGCCATGATTAATCCTGGGGCAGGAGAGGAAGTCCTGATTCCGCAGCCGAGCTACGTTTCTTATGTGCCTTGTACGGTTTTAGCAGGGGGCGTTCCGGTTATTATTGAGCTGGAGGCCAAAGATGATTTCCGGCTGACTCCGGAAAAGCTGCTGGAGAAAATTACGCCGAATACCAAGATTTTAGTTCTTCCATTCCCCAATAATCCGACCGGAGCAATTATGGAAAAAGAAGATCTGGAGGCCATTGCAAAGATTGTAATAGAAAAAGATTTATTTGTAATTTCCGATGAGATTTACTCGGAGCTTACCTATAAGGGCGAACATACTACCATTGCTTCTTTTCCTGGCATGAAGGAGAGAACGGTGTTAATCAACGGATTTTCCAAGGCCTTTGCCATGACTGGATGGCGTCTGGGATATGCCTGCGCGCCGGAACAGATTCTGACACAGATGTTAAAGATTCATCAGTTTGCCATTATGTGCGCGCCGACCACCAGCCAGTATGCCGGAGTGGAAGCGCTGCGCAACAGCGATGAAGACGTTAAAAATATGCGGGAAGCCTATAACCAGCGCCGCCGTTATCTGATGCACGAATTTAAGGAAATGGGACTGGACTGTTTTGAGCCATACGGAGCATTTTACACGTTCCCGTGTATTAAGCGGTTCGGAATGACTTCTGACGAGTTTGCAACCAGGCTTTTGAGAGAAGAAAAAGTAGCGGTTGTCCCAGGCACTGCGTTTGGAGACTGCGGAGAAGGTTATTTGCGTATTTCTTACGCCTATTCCCTGGAGGATTTGAAAAAGGCTCTGGAGAGGATCAAACGCTTTATCAACAAACTGGAGAAAGAATTATGATTAATATTGTATTATATGAGCCGGAGATGCCGGCCAATACGGGAAATATCGGACGGACCTGCGTGGCGACGGACACCAGGCTTCATCTGATTGAGCCTCTGGGATTTAAGCTGAATGAAAAGCAGTTAAAGAGAGCCGGTCTGGATTACTGGGATAAACTGGACGTGACGGTGTACAGTGATTTTCAGGATTTTTTAGAGAAAAATCCGGAAGCCAAAATTTATATGGCGACTACAAAAGCGCCCAGCGTGTATACAGATGTTTCCTATGAGCCGGACTGCTATATTATGTTTGGGCCGGAGAGCAGGGGGATTCCGGAAGAAATCCTTCTGGATCATCAGGAAACCTGCGTGAGAATCCCTATGTGGGGAGATATCCGTTCCTTAAATCTGTCAAATTCCGTTGCAATTATTCTTTATGAAGCGCTTCGGCAGAACGGATTTGAGAAAATGACTATGGAAGGCCATTTAACAAAATTTGACTGGAAATAAGAAACAAATAAGAAACAGGTGCCAGAAAATCCTTGGATTTCTGACACCTGTTTTTTGACAGTCTGTTCTGCAGGATTACAGTTCAAAATGCTTTTTTAAAATGCTTCTTGCAACGCTGATTCCGTTGGCAGAGGCCTGCTGCAGACCGCGGGTAACGGAAGCGCCGTCGCCGATAGCGCGAAGGCCTTTGATGCTGGTTTCAAAGTCGGTGTTTACGACTACCTTGTTTGAGTAGAATTTGACTTCTACACCATACAGCAGAGTTTCATCGCTGGCAATACCAGGGGTTACCTTATCCAGGGCCAGCAGCATTTCCTTAATGTCCACCATGATACGGTGCGGGAAAACCAGGGATAAGTCGCCTGGAACGGCATCCTTTAAGGTTGGGATCAGGTTGTTGCGGCAGAGACGTTCTTCAGTAGTGCGGCGTCCTCTCTGGAAGTCGCCGAAGGTCTGAACCAGAATCTTGCCGTCGCACAGCATATTGCTTAACTGGGCGATGTGCTTGCCGTATTCAATCGGGGTCTTAAACGGTTTGGTAAAGTTTTTGGATACCAGAAGGGCAAAGTTGGTATTGGTAGTTTTATACTCTTTGGATTTGTATGCATGGCCGTTTACCACTGCCAGTCCGTTTTCATAGTATTCGGTAGCGACCTCGCCGGACGGGTTGGTACAGAAAGTACGAACTTTGTCGTCAAAGGTAGGGGTATAGTAGACCAGCTTGGCTTCGTAGAGATTTTTATTTAAAAATTCCATGATTTCGTCCCGTACTTCCACACGGACGCCGATGTCTACAGTACCTACTTGGGTTTCGATGCCATGCTCGCCGCAGATGTGGCTGAACCAGTCGGAACCTTCCCTTCCGATTGCAGCAACGATTTCCGGAGCAGTAAAGGTTTCGCCCTTATCAGTAGTGACGCCTACTGCCTGGCCGTTTTCAATGATAATATTTTTAACCATGGTGTTAAATTCCATGTGAACGCCCTGGGATAAAAGATGCTCCTGGAGGCGGGTATAGATTTTGTATCCCTCCTCTGTTCCCAGATGGCGGATTGGACATTCAATTAACTTTAAGTTGGCCTGAATGGCTTTCCGGCGGATTTCCTCGATTTCCTTCTGCTTATCGACGCCGTAGACATTGGTATCTGCGCCAAATTTCAGATAAATGTTGTCGGATTCCCGAATCAGTTCAGTGGCCTTATCATACCCAAGGATTTCCGGCAGATGTCCGCCTACATCCGGAGATAAGGAAAGTTTTCCGTCAGAGAATGCGCCGGCGCCTGCAAATCCAGTGGTAATGGAACAAGGCTTGCAGCCTACGCAGACTTTTGTGGTACGCTTGGGACAGACGCGTTTTTCAATAGGGCGGCCTTTTTCGATCATCAGGATTTTTAAATCCGGCTTTTTCTCGATTAATTCATAGGCGCAAAAAATACCGGATGGTCCGGCTCCGATGATAATTACGTCAAAATCAGTCTGGTTCATAATCAATTACTTCTCCTCTCTTGATACATGAATATACTGGCAGAATCATAGGATATCTTCCTGTGAAAATAAAAAACCAGTATCGGAAAAAAGCTTATAGTCAGCTATTTCCGGCAGCTGGTAGAAACGTTCAACCTATTATGAACTTATATAAGCGTACATAGAAAGTATAGCATAGAAGAACGGCTGGCGCAACGATAAAAAGCAGTATACAAAGTAATGAAAATGGGATATACTAAACCATAACAAAAAGCAGCGTTAGACCCCCACCCCTGGGCGGTTTAGCGCTTTGCGGCGTGTACAGAATGGAGGGAATAATATGTATCTGATCGCAGGACTGGGAAATCCAGGAAAGCAGTACGAAAATACAAGACACAATGCCGGATTTATGGCATTAGACGCTCTGGCGGACCAGCTGGGGACGTCCATAGAAGAAAAAAAGCACAAGGCGCTGTGCGGAAAGGGACTAATCGGCGGAGAAAAGGTCATTCTTTTAAAGCCCCAGACCTTTATGAATTTAAGCGGAGAGAGTATTCGGGCGGCCGCGGATTTCTATAAGGTGGATCCGGATCATATTATAGTAATATATGACGACATCAGCTTAGAACCAGGGCAGCTCCGGATCCGTAAAAAGGGCAGCGCAGGCGGCCACAATGGGATCAAAAGTATTATTGCCCATCTGGGAACCCAGGAGTTTCCAAGAATAAAAGTAGGAGTAGGGGCAAAACCGGATCGGATGGATCTGGCGGATTATGTGCTGGGACATTTTTCCCAGATTGAAAGCAGGGTCATGGATGATGCCGCAAAAGAAGCAGGACAGGCAGCACAGGCAATGATTCTGGATGGAATTGAGGCGGCAATGAACCGCTATAACAGTAAAAAGAACTGAAAGGAAAGAGGAAACCATGATAAACCCTCTGGTGGAACTAAAAGAGTATGAAGATCTGACAACGGCGCTTAAAACAGGAAAAGGCCCTATCCATGTGACCGGAAGCATGGATTCCCAGAAAGTGCAGCTGATGCACGAACTGGGCGGCAGCGGGGGCTGGAAACTGGTTGTTACGTATGACGACCAGAGAGCCAGAGAAATCTATGACGATTTCCGCAATTTTACAAAGCAGGTATGGCTGTATCCGGCAAAGGACCTGCTGTTTTTTAGTGCAGATATTCATGGAAATCTGATGGTGCGGGAACGTCTGGCGGTTTTGCGCCATTTAATGGAAGAACCAGAGGGCGTAGTGGTTACTACCATAGATGGTCTGATGGATCATCTGCTTCCTCTCGATCATCTGAAAAATCAGACGCTTACCGTGTCTGGCGGGGAGACGATCGATTTGAATGAGTGGAGAAACCGTCTGACTGCCATGGGATATGAACGTATGGCCCAGGTAGACGGTATGGGACAGTTTTCCATCCGAGGCGGAATTATTGACGTATTCCCTTTGACAGAAGAATCCCCTGTCCGGATTGAGCTGTGGGACGATGAGGTAGATTCTATCCGTACGTTTGACCTGGAAAGCCAGAGATCCATCGAACAACTGGAGTCGGTTACCATATATCCGGCAATCGAGGTAGTGGTTACTTCGGAGCAGCTGTCAGCCGGAATTGAGGCTATGGAAAAAGAGGCCAAAGTTTATGAAAAATCCTTAAGAAGCCAGAAAAAAATTGAGGAAGCCAGCCGGATTCGGGCTGTTATTCGGGAGTTTGCAGAAGAACTAAAAGAAGGATGGAAGGTATCCGGTCTGGACGCCTACGTCCGGTACTTCTGCAAAGATACGGTCTCCTTTTTTGACTATTTTAAGGAATGGATTTCAGATGGACGCGGAATTGTTTTCCTGGACGAACCCTTAAGACTGCGGGAAAAAGGAGAAACCGTAGAGACGGAATTTCGGGAGAGTATGATTCAGCGTCTGGAAAAAGGTTACCTTCTGCCGAGCCAGACCGAGGTGTTATATCCTGCAAAAGAAATTTTAGCCAGGATACAGACAGACCGGACGGTGTATCTGACCGGTCTGGATCAGAATTTAACCAATCTGACAGTAAACGAAAAGTTCGGATTTGACGTAAAAAATGTCAATTCCTATCAGAACAGCTTTGAGATTCTGATTAAGGACTTAACCCGATGGAAAAAGAACGGGTATCGGGTTGTCCTGCTGTCTGGTTCCAGAACAAGAGCCAGCCGCCTGGCCAGCGATTTACGGGAATATGAGTTAAAAGCATACTGTCCAGATGAAGAAGGGAAAACTCCTGATTCAGAAAGCGTCCGCCCAGGAGAAATCATGGTCGTTTACGGAAATCTCCATAGAGGTTTTGAATATCCGCTGCTGAAGTTTGTGGTTATCACAGAAGGCGATATGTTCGGGGCGGAAAAGAAAAAGAAGAGACGCAAAAAAACTGCTTACGAAGGAAAGAAGATTCAGAGTTTTTCCGAATTGTCCGTCGGCGATTATGTGGTTCACGAAGACCATGGAGTCGGTATTTATCGGGGAATCGAAAAAATCGAGCAGGATCATGTGGTAAAAGACTACATGAAAATCGAGTACGGAGATGGAGGCAATTTGTATCTGCCGGCAACCAGGCTGGAAGGAATCCAGAAATACGCAGGCGCAGAGGCCAAAAAGCCAAAGCTGAATAAGCTGGGCGGCGGGGAATGGAGCAAAACCAAGACAAGGGTAAAAGGAGCTGTTCAGCAGATTGCAAAGGATCTGGTACAGCTTTATGCAGCCCGTCAGTCCGGCAATGGTTTTCCATGCGGGCCGGATACGGTCTGGCAGAAGGAATTTGAAGAGTTATTCCCTTATGAAGAGACAGATGATCAGCTGGATGCCATTGAAGCGACTAAAGCAGACATGGAAAGTACGAAAATCATGGATCGGCTGATCTGCGGAGACGTTGGATTCGGCAAGACGGAGATTGCCCTGAGAGCAGCTTTTAAGGCGGTTCAGGAGAGCAAGCAGGTGGTCTATCTGGTTCCGACTACTATTCTGGCCCAGCAGCATTACAATACCTTTGTCCAGAGAATGAAAGACTTTCCTGTAAGGGTAGATATGATGTCCAGATTCCGGACGCCTGCTCAGCAGAAAAAGACCCTGGAGGATTTGAAAAAAGGCCAGGTAGACATTTTAATCGGAACCCACAGGGTACTGTCCTCGGATGTAGTGTTTAAAGATCTGGGACTTCTGATTATTGATGAAGAACAGCGGTTTGGAGTAACCCATAAAGAAAAGATTAAGCAGTTAAAAAAGAACATAGACGTTCTGACGCTGACGGCAACCCCGATTCCCAGAACCCTGCATATGAGCCTGGTAGGAATTCGGGACATGAGCGTATTAGAAGAGCCGCCTATTGACCGGACGCCTATCCAGACTTATGTCATGGAATATAACGAAGAGATGGTTCGGGAAGCTATCCATCGGGAAATGGCAAGAGGCGGACAGGTTTATTACGTATATAACCGAGTCAACGATATTGTGGAAGTGACCAACCGGATAGCGGCCTTAGTGCCGGAGGCAACGGTGGTCTTTGCTCATGGCCAGATGAAGGAACATGAGTTGGAGCGGATTATGCTGGACTTTATCAATGGAGAGATTGACGTGCTGGTATCCACAACAATTATCGAAACCGGATTAGATATCCCCAATGCCAACACCATGATTGTGCATGACGCGGATCACATGGGATTGTCCCAGCTTTACCAGCTTCGGGGGCGCGTGGGAAGATCCAACCGGACGGCATATGCATTTTTGATGTACCGCAGGGATAAGCTGTTAAAGGAAGATGCAGAAAAGCGTCTGCAGGCCATACGGGAATTTACAGAGCTGGGATCCGGAATCAAGATTGCCATGCGGGATCTGGAAATCCGAGGCGCTGGAAACGTTCTGGGCGCAGAACAGCATGGCCATATGGAAGCGGTTGGCTATGACCTTTACTGCAAGCTGTTAAATCAGGCAGTCCGAGCCATTCAGGGCGTTGCAAAGGAAGAGGAAGCTTACGAGACGGTTGTGGACTGCGATATTAACGCTTACATTCCATCTTCTTACATTAAAAATGAATATCAGAAACTGGATATTTATAAGCGGATTTCTTCGATTGAAAATGAAGATGAATACATGGATATGCAGGATGAACTGATGGATCGGTTTGGAGAGATTCCAAGAGCTGTGGAAAATCTGCTGCGGATTGCGGCATTAAAGGGATTAGCCCACAGCGTATTTGTGACGGAAGTGCTGATTAACCGCCAGGAAGTCCGGCTGACGATGTATCCCAAGGCCCGACTGGATGCAGTCGGGATTCCTCCTATGGTGGCTTCTTATAAGGGACGCCTCAAATTCCAGATGGGGGATCAGCCTTATTTTCTATATCAGGAAATGAATAAAAAGAATCAGGACAGCGGCGCCATGATGGAAAAGGCCAAGGAAATTCTGGGAAAATTAAAGGAATTGGTAAAATAAAATGAATAATAAGAAAAGCAGAAGACAAATTATTTTTTTAATGACGGATACGACAAGAAAAGATATGCTGGGCTGTTATGGAAACCCTGAAATGAAGACCCCGAATCTGGATAAACTGGCCAGCCAGGGAATCCGTTACGAAAATGCCTATACCTGCCAGCCAGTGTGCGGACCGGCAAGAAGCGCCATTTTTACAGGTACCTTTCCACACACCAACGGGATGGTAACCAACTCGATTGCAATGGGAGACAATGTAAAAACCATTGGACAGCGGCTGACAGACGCGGGAATCCACTGCGGTTATATTGGAAAATGGCATCTGGACGGAGGCGATTATTTTGGACTGGGCACGTGCCCCGACGGCTGGGATCCAGAATATTGGTATGATATGCGGTGTTATCTGGAGGAACTTTCTGAGGAAGAGCGGATAAAATCCAGAAAGAGGGAAACTTCTTATGCAGAAGACATGACAGAAGAATTTACTTATGCCCACAGGTGTACGGATCGGGCGCTCCGGTTTTTAGAGGAACATGAGGAGGAAGACTTTTTTCTGACAGTGTCTTATGACGAACCTCATGGCCCCAGTCTTTCCCCTGCGCCATTTAACCGGATGTATGACGGATTCCAATTTGGCGATACTCCGGCTTTTTGCGACACTCTGGAACAGAAACCCATGATGCAGCGGTTGTGGGCCGGTTCCCGTTTGAATATGACTTCGGAAGAATTAAGAAAGCCAACTCCGGCGTTAGCCCAGTTTTTAGGCTGCAATTCATTTGTGGATTATGAGATGGGAAGAATTCTGAATGTGCTGGAAGAAAAATTTCCTGATGCAATGGTAATTTTCACGTCGGATCATGGAGCCATGCTGAATGCTCACCGGCTGGATATGAAAAATGCGGCAATGTATCGGGAGGTTGCCAATATTCCGCTGATTATAAAAGGCGGGGACAGAGGAAAAGTAGTTTCTTATCCGGCCTCTCATATTGATCTTGCGCCTACTATCCTGGATTATTTTGGACAGCCGGTTCCGAAACTGTTAGAAGGAAAAAGCATGATGGATCAGATTAAGGATGCTTCTGTGAAAATAAATGACGCAGTATATACAGAATTTACCAGATATGAGACCGATCATGACGGATTCGGCGGACTCCAGATCATGCGGGGAATCACAGACGGACGGTACAAACTGGTCATTCATCTTTTAGATACCGATGAATTTTATGATACCAATACCGACCCTTATGAGGTCTGCAACCGGATTCATGCGGAGGAAACAGCAGATGTGAGAGATCGGCTCCATGATCAGCTTTTAGGCCATATGAATGACACCAGAGATTTGTACAGAGGATATCAGTGGGCCTGCAGACCATGGAGGCCGGAGAAAATGCCTGCCTGGGAAAACGACGGCTATACCCGTCAGCGGGAAAATGAAGAGTATGAGCCGCGTCAGCTTGATTATGACACAGGACTTCCCATGAAGGAAGCTGTCAGGAAAAAGCGCCTTTAGACAGTCCGCTGGTTTCCTGCTGTTCCAAGGCATTCAGCTCTTTAAAAATGCCCCTCATAATAAATATGGTCAGCAGGAAGGTACACAGATCGGAAATCGGCTGTGCCATCTGGATTCCCAAAAGTCCAAATAGAGAGGACGCAATCAGAAGAATAGGAATCAGGAAAAAGCCTTGCCTGGACATGGCAAGCAGGGTAGACCGGAATCCATAGCCGATAGACTGGGAACACATATTGCTCAGTGTGAGATACCCGCCTAAGGGCAGCGTACAAATCTGGAGCCGCAGAGCCAGGGTTCCGATGGCAATAACCTCTGGATCGCCTTTCCGGAATAGTTCAATGACGTGTCCGGAAAACAGGAAAATAATGACGCTGACACAGAGCAGAAAAATCGTGCTGACTTTCACACAGAACCAGAATGCGTTTTTTACGCGGCTGTACTTGTGAGCGCCAAAGGAAAAGGCGCATACTGGCTGGAAGCCCTGGCCAAATCCGACTACAGCGGAGTTTAACAGCATGGCGCATCGGCTGACAATCGCCATGGCGGCAATAGCAGCGTCCCCGTAAGGGCGTGCGGTAAGGTTTAAGATAATCGTAGCCAGAGACGCCATTCCCTGGCGGCCCAGAGACGGAAGTCCGCCGACGATAATCGACCGGTACATGGAGAAAGACGGAGCGAAGTTGCAAAAACGGATGGAAACGCAGCTTTTTCTCAGATTGCACTGGCAGAGCAGGATGCAGAAGCTGGTAAACTGGGACAGGCCGGTAGCAATCGCCGCGCCTGCGGTTCCCAGATCCAGGCCAAAAATAAAAATCGGATCCAGGAAAATATTTAAGATTCCTCCGGATGCAATGCCTAACATGGCATAAGCGGCCAGTCCCTGAAGTCTTAGAAGATTGTTCATAATAAAGGAACACATCATAAACGGCGCTGCCAGGAAGATGTAGCGGGCATAGGCTACCGCGTAAGGTTTGATAGTCTCCGTGGATCCCAGCATCATAACAATCTGCTCAATATTGGACAGGCCGATTACCATGATGGCCGTACCCACTATGAGGCCGGTAAAAAATCCGGTAGAAGCGATTTTCTCTCCTTTTTCTTGTTCCCCTGCGCCAAAGCAGCGGGCCATATAGTTGCCGCTTCCCATGCCAATCATAAAGGCAATGGCCTGGATAATGGCCATTGCGGAGAAAATAATTCCCACAGCGCCGGAAGCGCTGGTTCCCAGCTGGCTGACGAAAAACGTATCTGCGGTGTTGTAAATCGAACTGATCAGCATACTGATAATGGTGGGAACCGCCAGACGGGGAATTACCTTTTCTACAGGCTGGCTGGTCAGCATCTCATAACGCTGTTCTTGAGTAATGGTATGGTTCATAAGAAAGCCCTCTTTTGTAAAATAGTAAAAATGGAACAATTTTTCTGTATCGCATAGTTCCCAGTTAAGTATACCACGCCAACAGTACATTTAGAAGAAAAAGTACGGTTTCTATTTACTTTTCCTGGAATTGCAAGTATAATACAACACTGTTTGTTATTTAACAAACTTGAAAAACTAAGAAGAGAGGTAACTATGAACAATCATTTTAATACTCCGGCAGAAACCATTGAACTTAACATGAAAGCCTGCGAGAACAAAACGGCGCTTCCTCTTGGAAAAATGATTCTGCTTGGAATTATGGCCGGCGCATTTATTGCACTTGGCGGCGCAGCCAGCAGTACGGCTGCCCATGCTATTGAAAATGTCGGCCTTGCAAGAGCGATGGCTGGCATGATTTTTCCGGTAGGACTGATGCTGATTGTGTTTCTGGGCGGCGAGCTGTTTACGGGAAACTGTCTGATTGTTATGGATGTTTTTGCAAAGAGAACGACCTGGAAGGGATTGATGTACAACTTAGTAGTTGTTTATTTCAGCAATCTGATAGGGGCGCTGATTATTGATACATTACTTGTCTTTAGCGGAAACCTGAATTACTCCGGAGGTCTTCTGGGGGCATATACAATTAAAGTAGCAGTTGGAAAACTTGCCGTTACTCCGGTACAGGCTGTAACTTCTGGGATTTTGTGCAATCTTTTAGTATGCCTTGCAGTACTAATGGCTACTTGCGCAAAAGATATTGTGGGAAAAGTGTGGGCAATCTTTTTCCCAATCTGTGCATTTGTAATCGGTGGATTCGAGCACTGTGTTGCAAATATGTTTTACATACCAGCTGGAATTATGGCGGCTGCAAATCCAGAGTATGCTGCTGCGGCACAGCAGGCTTATGGAATTACTTCTGAGCAGATGGCAGGTCTGACTGTGATAGGAAGTCTTCAGAATTTTATTCCGGTTACCATAGGAAATATTCTTGGAGGAATGGTATTTACAGGACTGCCGCTGTACCTTATTTATAAGAAAAAGTGGAATTTATAAAGAAGTCCCTGGCTGCGGGTAATTCCGCAGCCAGGGACTTCTTTTGACGAAAGCATCCAAAAACAACAATATAACTATACGTATTCTACAACATCAATCCATTTCATCAGGAAATCTTTTTCTTTTGCCTTTTTCTTGGTAAGCTGGGCAGCAGCTACGATAGGCAGCCAGCGGTTTACATACTGGCGGGCAGTGTCGCTCTTCTTGCAGAACAGGTTGATGTACATATCTGCCAGCTTCTGGTCTTCCAGTGCAAACAACAGATACGTCATGGCAGCGTCGGCGCTGGCATTGCCCTGTGCGGCGTGAGCCCAGTCGATGACAGCCCAGTTGCCCTTTTTATCAACAATGATATTGGTAGGGTTGAAATCGCCGTGGCACAGCTTGGTATGTCTTGGCATACCGTCTAAACGGGTGCTCAGCTCATAACGGGTGGTGGCGTCCAGATCCTTTAAGCTGTTAATCTGGTTCTGAAGTTTTGCTTTTAATTTCTTAAGGCCAGGGCACTTTTTGGAGTGGATTTCCAACTGAAGGTCTACAAACTGCTCCATGTACTCTTCCAACTTATCTGGATTCTCTTTCATCAGGGAATCCAAGGTTACGCCCTCGACTTTTTCGCGTACCAGGGCCCAGCCGTCTGGAGTTTCGGAAACCTCAAGGATTTCCGGAATATACAGGCCGGTTTCTTCTACGTTGGCTTCATTTAAAGCCTCATTAAACACATCTGCTTTTGAGTAGCGTTTCTTATCGAAAACTTTGATTACTTTATCTTTATTGGCGTACAAAGTTTTATAAGGACGTGTAAAGATAATATCTTTCTCATTCAGCTTCATAGCAATACCCTCCTTTTATATCATATATTAGTTTGCTTTTTCCTCGCCATAGTAAGCGCGCAGATACATTTCTTTGATTTCGCTCATTAATGGGTATCTTGGGTTTGCGCCGGTGCACTGGTCGTCAAATGCATTCTCAACCATTTCATCCAGGGTAGCTAAGAAGTCTTCCTCTTTAATGCCATAGTCGCGGATGGTCTTCTTGATGCCCACTCTTGCCTTTAACTCTTCAATCTTGTCAATGAATTTATTTAAAGTATCCTGATCGTCTTTGCCGAATACGCCGCAGAAGTTTGCACATTCTACATAACGGGACAGGGTATGAGGATACTGGTACTGGGAGAAAGTTCCCATCTTAGGCGGAACTTCTACTGCATTAAACCGCATAACTTCGGTAATCAACAGAGCGTTTGCAACGCCATGAGGCAGGTGATGGTAAGCGCCCAGTTTGTGAGCCATGGAGTGGCATACGCCTAAAAATGCGTTTGCAAATGCCATACCAGCCATACAGGAAGCATCAGCCATCTTTTCGCGGGCATATGGATCCTTTGCTCCATTTTCGTAAGCGCTTGGCAGGTAGGTAAAGATGTTCTTCATTGCCTTTAAGGCCAGACCATCGGTATAATCAGTAGCCATGATAGAAGCGTATGCCTCTAATGCATGGGTTAAAGCGTCAATACCGGAAGCGCTGGTTAAGCCCTTAGGCTGATTCATCATATTATCAGCGTCAATGATTGCCATATTCGGCAGCAGTTCATAGTCAGCCAGAGGATATTTGGTGCCGGTGCGGTCATCCGTAATAACGGCGAACGGAGTAACCTCGGAACCAGTACCGGAAGAGGTTGGGATTGCTACAAAGTAAGCTTTTTCGCCCATCTTCGGGAAGGTGTAAACCCTCTTTCTGATGTCCATGAAGCGCATTGCCATATCAAGGAAGTCTACTTCCGGATGCTCATACATTACCCACATAATCTTACCAGCATCCATTGCAGAACCGCCACCTAAAGCGATAATGCAGTCCGGTTCAAATGCGCGCATTGCAGCGGCGCCGGCAGTAGCGGAAGTTAAGTTGGGGTCTGGAGCAACTTCGTAGAAGCAGGTGTGCTGGATACCCATCTGGTCTAATTTTTCTTCGATTGGTTTTACATAGCCATTTTTATATAAGAAGCTGTCAGTAACAATGAAGGCTTTCTTTTTGCCCATAACAGTTCCAAGTTCATCTAAGGCAACCGGCATACAGCCCTTCTTAAAGTAAACTTTTTGAGGTGCGCGGAACCACAGCATATTCTCTCTCCTTTCGGCAACGGTCTTGATGTTTAATAAATGTTTTACGCCAACGTTTTCGGAAACAGAGTTGCCGCCCCAGGAACCGCAGCCTAATGTTAAGGATGGAGCCATCTTAAAGTTGTATAAGTCGCCGATACCGCCATGAGAAGAAGGAGTATTGATTACGATACGGCAGGTCTTCATCGCCTCAGCGTGTTTCATAATCTTCTCAGTCTGGGATGGATGGATGTAAAGGGAAGAAGTATGGCCGTAGCCGCCGTCTGCTACCAGACGTTCTGCCTTCGCTAAAGCGTCGTCGAAATCTTTTGCCTTGTACATAGCCAGTACAGGAGACAATTTTTCGTGAGCAAATTCTTCAGAAATATCAACGGATTCTACTTCGCCGATTAAAATCTTGGTGCTTTCCGGAACGTTGACACCAGCTAAAGCGGCGATTGTGTGGGCAGACTGGCCAACAATCTTTGCATTTAAGGAACCGTTGATTAAAATGGTCTTTCTTACTTTTTCGATTTCATCCGGCTTTAAGAAATAGCATCCTCTGTATGCAAATTCTTTCTTTACGGCATCGTACAGCGGTTCCAGTACGGTAACAGACTGCTCGGATGCACAAATCATACCGTTATCAAAGGTCTTGGAATGGATGATGGAGTTGACAGCCAGCTTTACATCAGCGGTTTCGTCAATGATAACCGGAGTGTTGCCTGCGCCTACGCCTAATGCCGGTTTTCCGGAAGAGTAAGCTGCATGAACCATGCCAGGACCGCCGGTTGCCAGAATGATGTCTGCATCCTTCATAACTTCATTGGTCAGTTCCAGGCTTGGAACGTCGATCCAGCCGATGATGCCTTCTGGAGCGCCAGCCTTTACTGCTGCCTCGAGGACGATTTTTGCCGCCTCAATGGTACAGTTCTTTGCACGTGGATGCGGGCTGATGATGATAGCATTTCTGGTTTTTAATGCAATCAGGGTTTTGAAGATAGCAGTAGAAGTCGGGTTGGTAGTAGGGATAACTGCAGCAATAATACCGATAGGCTCTGCAATTTTCTTAATGCCGAATGCAGGATCCTCTTCAATTACCCCGCAGGTCTTGGTGTTTTTATATGCATTGTAAATGTACTCGGCAGCGTAGTGGTTTTTGATAACCTTATCTTCTACAACGCCCATGCCGGTTTCAGCAACCGCCATCTTAGCTAACGGAATACGTGCCTGGTTTGCAGCGATTGCTGCAGCGTAAAAGATTTTATCTACCTGTTCCTGGGTAAAGGTAGCAAACTGAGCCTGCGCTTCGCGCATTGCTTTCAGTTTTGCAGTTAATGCTTCAACATTGTCAATGATTTCGGATGCCTTCGTCTTTGCCATCTTTGAATCCTCCTAATTATTTTAGCATAAATTGATGATTGGTTACATAGTTGTTTTTGTCTTTCTGGCGTCATTATACTGCTGAAAAAAATGATTGTCAATGAATTAACGATAAAATTTTAACGAAGTAGTAGGTTTCTATGTTTTTGCCAAAAAGATAGGAAGAAAAGGCAGATAAAATGAAAAAATATACAAGAGTGGAAATGCGATTGGATAAAATGCAGTACAATAGGAGCGAATAAACGTTAAAAATATAACAATTTTAAAGCGGGGTAGCGGCAGGATTGGTTTTTGAAGCTCTTCTTCGATGTTTGCTTTTTTAGGCTTCTATGCTAAAATGGGAATTATAAAAATTTAGCAAGAATAATAAGAATATTTTAAAGCGGATAATAAGTATGAGGGTTGGAT
>ERZ1673722.1755-NODE-1755-length-20259-cov-9.508909_pt1 | contig 20259 bp, 15 predicted proteins | sample MGYA00580222_ERZ1673722 | MGnify/ENA primary metagenome ERZ1673722 (study PRJEB41218, sample SAMN15661750) | gut metagenome | host: Homo sapiens | place: Canada: London | collected 2015-08-20/2019-03-30 | study: EMG produced TPA metagenomics assembly of...
GTGGTACACGTTTCAAATGCTACCCGGGTCCCTTTTCAAGTGTTAGCTACACCCAGAGGTCGGGGGTGACGAACAGCTTGGTTCCCACTGCCTTGTCATCGCCGTCAACGGAGATTTTCACCATGATGGGGGCTTTTCCGTCCCGGTTTCTCACTGCGGATCTCTTGATGTAGAACGAGGTCGCAAACGTACTTCTCTTTGTTTCCATAACTCTAAAATTTTCGTTTCTAAAGGTAGTTACTTATTTCTTACCAAGAGCTATGCAAAACAAGGCAAAGCAATGAAACAGAACTTGTTATGCTGTATATACCCCGTTTTGGAACCGGTAGCTGTTTAGTAGCCGAACTTTGTCCGAAAGGGGTGTTTTCAGGCATTTTATGCCGGAGTCCGTTTCCACCCGCTCTGCATACAAGATGCTGACCTGCATTTATTTATGTAGAACTTTGCTTTTCTTTGCGCCTTATGCCGATTTTTTAGTAAAAAAATAGCCAATCCCTTTAAACGAATTTAGCATACCCTTACTCCTCATCATAAGAAAGACAAAATATGGAAACAAGAAAAGAGGTCATAAAGCAAATGGGTGATGAGATGAAAGAGGATATTTTCCTTGAGGTGAACCGTCGTATCCATCGTAATCTACGTAAAAGATTTTGGTTGAAAGCATCCGCTATCGCCGCCTCTATTGCTCTTTTACTGGGAGTCTCTAATTATATCTCATATCATGAAGGCTATAAGAACCAAAACAGCCAAATGGTCGAGATGGCAAACCCGATGGGCATGAGGTCATCGATTGTTTTATCGGATGGAACACGAGTGATTCTGAACGCAGGTACTACCCTTAGCTATCCGGCCGCTTTTGTCTCAAGCCAAAGAGAAGTGAAAGTGAACGGGGAAGCTTTCTTCGAAGTATCACATGATAAGGACCACCCATTTATCGTAAGTGCGGAAAACGTGAAGGTGAAGGTACTTGGAACTAAGTTTAACGTGAAAGCCTATAAAGAAGATGACCATATAGAGGTCACTCTTACTGAAGGAAAAGTAGGTGTCGGACTAGGAGGACATCACGACATGATGTACATTTCTCCGGGCCAACAAGCTCTTTTCAATAAGATGAAACAGTCTTTTTCGAAATATGAAGTAAATTTAGACTACTATACATCATGGAAAGAAGGTAAGTTCTACTTTAAAAGTGTAACCTTCCTAGAGATAGCCAAGCAACTAGAACGTCGGTTCAATGTACATATATCGGTTGAACCGGCAAAACTTCAAAGAACCGTTTTTTCAGGTGATTTTGTGCGGGGTGAAAACTTAGAGCAAATACTTCGGATTATTACCGCAGATAAACGAACGGACTACACCATGCGAGGTGACAGTATATGCATCTATGAGAAATAAAACAATTGAGTATTAATCTTATAAAAATGATACGAGTATGAAAGACACGACATGAAAATAACAAAAAAACGGAAAATGCTACCAACATCTTCCGTTTTGAGAGAATGATCTTAGTTCGAATTATAGCGACACAATTACAAACCTAAAATCAATACGAAGATATGCATTTTAAATTAAATATTAGGCGTTATTCGCCGATTTCTCACTTCCATAAAATCGTTAATATTATGAGATTATCCCTAGTACTATGTATGTTGACTATTTTCTGCGCATCGGCTACCGTAAGTTATTCGCAGGTCAACGAGATTTCTCTTCATTTGGAAGATGCCACGTTGGAACAAGCTCTTGAGGCGATCAAGCAACAGAGTGAGTATTCGTTTTGGTATAGAAACGATGAGATTAATCTAGGCCGTAAGGTTTCTGTAAATATCAATAATCAGAATATCGCAAATGTATTAGATAGGCTACTAGCCACTCAAGGACTGGCTTATACCATTAACGAAAAGCATATTGTTATTTACAAAACAAACGAGAAAGCTTCTCATCCTATGATTACGAATAATAAAAAAATAACCGGAAAAGTGACAGATGAGAAGAATGAACCTATCATTGGAGCGAACGTAGTAGTAAAAGGCTCTACAACTGGTACAATTACTGACATGGATGGCAATTTCACATTAGAGGTACCCGATCAAGCTACTTTACTTGTATCCTATATCGGCTATACTCCTAAAGAAGTGGCGGTTAAAAATCAAAACAATCTTTCTATCATGATGATAGAAGACTCGAAGACAATTGATGAAGTTGTAGTTATCGGCTACGGTTCTGTGAAAAAAAGTAATCTGACAGGAGCTGTTTCCTCTGTAAAAACAACAGAGATACAACAAACTCCTATGACTTCTATCGACCAAGGATTAGTAGGCCGGGCTTCCGGTGTACAAGTTACGCAAACTTCGGGTATGCCCGGAGCGGTAGCGTCTATCCGTGTACGTGGTAGTAGCTCTCTACAAGGAGGAAATGAGCCGCTTTATGTAATCGATGGTTTTCCCGTATATAGTGGGACAGGTTTCGGCTCGACGGGTGGTAATACACAAATCAGTGGATTATCTACGGTAAACCCTTCTGATATTGAATCTATCGAGATTCTAAAAGATGCTTCCGCAACAGCCATTTATGGAGCACGTGCCGCTAATGGTGTTGTACTTATTACGACGAAGAGTGGTAAGAAGGGACGTGATATAATAACTTTTGAATCTAGTTTTGGTGTACAAAATGTAGCGAAGACAATTGATGTCATGAATGCGCAAGAATATGCGGCATTGGTTAATGAGGCCTATACGAACGATGGATTGGATGCGCCCTATAACACTACACAATTAGGCGAAATCGCTAAATTGGGTAATGGAACAAATTGGCAAGATGAAATTTTCCGTCCAGCTATGATTCAAAGTTATCAATTGACGTTTTCCGGAGGTGATAACAAAACAACATATGCGATCTCAGGGGGGTATTTTGATCAAAAGGGTGTAATTATTAACTCGGATTTCAAACGTTACTCATTACGATTGAATCTTGATAGACAAATATTCAATACACTGAAAGTCGGCACTCATATGTCTGGTACCCACACGATCAGTAGAACATCGGCAACAGATGTCGGTGGACGTGACGGAGTCGTGAACGGCGCTTTGAAAATGAATCCCATCCAGTCTGTCTATGCGAATGAAGAGACGGGTGAGTATACGCCAACTAACGACCCCGGGTTATTAATCCCGAATCCGGTAGCTACCGCAAAAGAAGAAATATACAATAATGCGACTACACGTGTGTTAGGTGATGTTTATGCGGAATGGGAATTCTTAAAAGACTTAAAGCTTAAAGTATCTTTGGGGATGGATATTATGTATTTGAAGCAAAATAAATATACTCCGTCAAATATCTACCAATCGTTAGGTATCGCATCTGCGAAAGTCGGTGTAAACCGTTCTATTAACTGGCTGAACGAGAATATACTTACTTGGAATAAGACATTCAAGGATATTCATTCTTTGAATATTTTAGGAGGCTTTACCATTCAAAGAAATAATGTGGAATCCGTAACGGGAGCATCTTCTAATTTCGTGAATGATGTCATGAAGTATAATAACCTAGGAGCCGGATCTATTTATGATAAACCGGAATCTTCTGCTACTCAATGGAGCCTTATGTCTTATTTGGCACGTATTAATTATTCGTTATATGACCGGTATTTATTCTCTGTTAACGGACGTGTGGATGGTTCTTCTCGTTTTGGTGGCAACAATAAGTATGGATTTTTCCCTTCGGGTTCTGTGGCATGGCGTATCTCTGAGGAAGGTTTTATGGAACCGGTTAAAGCTGTCATTAATAATTTAAAGTTACGTACCAGTTATGGCTTCACTGGAAATACAGAAATCGGAGTTTACGAATCCTTGGCTACATTGGGAAGTAATAGTTGGACAATCGGAAATCAATTGGTTTCTGGATTTTATCCGAACAGGATACCTAATCCTGACTTGAAATGGGAAAAAACAGGGCAATTTGATATTGGTTTTGATCTTGGGCTATTTAATAATCGCTTGCGTTTAACGGCAGACTATTATTATAAAAAAACAACGGACTTATTATATAATGTAGCGATTCCTAGCGCCTCCGGTTATGATTCTATGTTGAAAAATATTGGTAGTGTCCAAAATAAAGGTTATGAGCTTTCTATTGAGAGTGACAACTTAAGCGGGGCATTCTCATGGACAACAGCCTTTAATATTTCATTCAACCGGAATAAAGTATTAGAGTTGGGTGGGGAAACGTATAAAGATGTAGGTACATACGACGATCATTTAAAGACGAGTGATATCCGTCGCTTGATCGTTGGTCAACCAATTGGAGTATTTTATGGCTATCGTTTTGACGGTATTTTCCAAAATGAAGCAGAATGTGCTCAACAAACTTCTTCACCCTCGCCTATCGGTGTCGGACTCCGTCGTTATAAGGACTTGAATGGAGACGGTAAGATTGATGCCACAAACGATCGGGAGATATTAGGAGACGCAAATCCGAAATTCTTTGGAGGTATGACCAACACGTTTGCTTATAAAGGATTTGAGTTGAACGTATTCTTACAATACTCATATGGGAATAAGATTTTCAATTATAACGCAATGGAGCTTGAGTCGCCGACTGGTGGACAAAATGTATATCAGGATCTCGTGAACCGTTGGACACCTACGAATCCAAGTAATGAATACCAAAAAGCGACAACGAATCGGAATAATATCGTAAGTGATCGGTTCATTGAAGACGGTTCTTTCTTGAAATTAAAAACTGTCTCATTGTCTTATAGTTTCCCGAAATTGAATTGGAAACATATCGGAGGTCTGCGATTGTACGTAACCGGACAAAACTTATTGACTTGGACTAAATACAGAGGCTATGATCCGGAAGTGAGCTATCGAGGCGCTTCAACTTTAGAGGCAGGAGAGGACTTTGGCGGTTATCCGCAAGCCCGTACCTTTATGTTTGGCATCAAATTGGACATTAAATAACTTTTAAATCGACTCAAAATGAAAAAATCGTTCATATATATATTTTCAGCTTTCTGTTTCTCTTGTGGAATCAACAGTTGTTCTTTCCTTGACGAGAATCCCGTGGACCGTTTGGTCGTGGATAATTTTTATACAAGTGAGAAAGACGCACAGGCAGCGGTAGATGCTACTTATCAGCAATTAAACAGCTTATATAACCGTTTGATGTATATGATGGCAGAGCTACCTACCGATATGATGAAAAATGGTTTAGGTATGCCGAACGCAAACTTACAAGACTTGGAGTTTCTGCGATTTAACTCTCAGAATACATTTGTAAAAGATATGTGGAAAAATTGTTATTCCGGTATTTCTAGGGCAAATACGGCGATTGTTAAGATTCCAGAGATCAAAATGAATGAAAGTAAAAAGAACCGATTGATCGCTGAGGCTCGTACACTTCGTGCTCTATACTATTTCAACCTCGTTCGTTTCTTCGGAGATGTTCCTCTAATCTTAGACTTGAAAACCGTAGAAGATTCAAAAGGACCACGTGATTCTAAAGAACTGATTTATGATCAGATTATAGAAGATCTTACATTTGCAGAAGAACATCTTCCTTTAAGATCTGAATATTCGGCTTCCGATGAGGGCCGTATCAACAAAGGGGCCGCTAAAATTTTATTCGGTAAAGTCTATTTGACTAAAGGGGATTTCCAAAAGGCGAAAGATAAATTGGCGGAGGTAGTCGAGCATGAATCTGAATATGGCTTCGGTTTACACAAAGATTACCATGCGAACTGGCTTCGAGATACAGAGGCTGGTATTGAGGCTGTACTTTATATTGAGTATAAAGAACCTCCATTTCAACATAATGGTGAAATGGCGCTTGCTGGTCCGAAATATTCCATTCCGGGGAGCTTAGGAATCTCTGCCCTTAATGAGGCTGATATCCCGACACAAGAATTGTATGACCAGTTTGATAATCGAGATTTGAGAAAAAAGACTAATTTTAAAACAGAGTTCGCTCATCTTAAAACCGGTGAAATATTGAAATCAAGTATACCACTTAGCGGTAAGTTCTGGGTTGAAGGGCTTGAAACGGGTGACCGTTGCGATGTAAATATGCACATTACCAGGTATGCGGACGCTATATTAATGTATGCAGAGGCATTAAATGAAGTGGGCGAATCTACAAAGGCTCTCGCTATGTTAAACAGGATACGGGAACGTGCTTTTGGTGATGATTCTGGAAACTTTAAACCTATGTCGAAGGATGAGTTTCGTACAGCTATATTAAATGAACGACGGCTGGAATTCCCTCACGAAGGACATCGTTGGTTCGATTTAGTACGTACCGGTACATTTATTCAACGAATGAAAGAGCATAGTGCATATGAAGCAAAAGTAGCGGAAGCTAATAAAACTGAGATTGCGCAAAATATCAAGGAGCATATGATCCTTATGCCGATCCCTCAATCCGAGATAGACTTGAATCCTAATTTAGTACAAAATGCGGGATATTAGAAAATTGTTATTTATAACTGGGGTAGCAACTGTTACCCCGGTTATTATACAAGCCCGGGACAAACTTCCTAATATCGTGATCTTTTTTATGGATGATATGGGATATGGCGATTTAACAATCACCGGTGCTTCTGGATATAACACGCCTACTATTGACCGACTGGCCTCTGAAGGAATGTTTTTTACCCACTTTTATGCAGCCCAACCTATAAGTAGCGCATCGAGAGCCGGATTAATTACAGGGTGTTATCCAAATCGAGTGGGGATTTCGGGGGCATTGATGCCTCAAGGCCGTATAGGAGTGGCCCCTAATGAGGAAACTCTTCCGGAAATATTAAAAACTAGAGGTTATTCTTGTGGAATGGTCGGTAAATGGCATTTAGGTCACCTTTATCCATTTTTGCCTTTGCAACAAGGATTTGATGAGTATCTTGGGTTGCCTTATTCCAATGATATGTGGCCAGTAGATTATGACGGGAATAGAGTGACTCCAGCATCTAATTTACCAAACAAATTACGGCATCCGGCATTACCATTAATCGACGGAAATGAAAAAATAAGAGAATTGTGGACATTGGATGATCAAGCCGAGCTTACTACATTATATACGGAACGGGCGATCCAGTTTATCAAAAAGAATCGTGAACAACCATTTTTTCTTTACTTTGCTCACTCGATGCCACATGTTCCGCTTGCTGTATCCAACAAATTTAAAGGAAAGAGTAAACAAGGTTTATATGGGGATGTCATGCTTGAGGTAGATTGGAGTGTCCAACAAGTTCTAGAAACAATAGAGGAATTAAACCTAGATGAAAATACTTTGATTATCTTTACGTCAGATAATGGGCCTTGGTTTAGTTTTGGTAATCATGCCGGGAGTACCGGAGGTTTGAGAGAAGCGAAAGCTACCACGTTTGAGGGAGGACAACGCGTTCCTTGTATCATGCGTTGGAAAGGAGTGATTCCTAGAGGTACTGTTTGCAATCAATTAGCCAGTACGATTGATATACTTCCTACATTAGCATCGTTAACGGGAGCAGAACTTCCTAAGAAAAAAATTGATGGGGTCAATATCAAAAAATTGTTATATAGCATGAATGTTGAGTCTCCTAGAAAATATCTGCTCTATTATTATGGGGAGAATAATCTGGAGGCCATTCGGAACGATCGATTTAAATTGGTATTCCCTCATGAACATGCCACTTATTTAGAGGCAGGAGTCGATGGGTATCCCGGGAAAATCGGGAGAGAACATATCGATTTATCTCTATATGATTTGCGTAGAGATCCGGGAGAAAGATATGATGTGAAAGATCAATATCCGGAGGTGATTCGTCTATTACAATCTATAGCAGAAGAGGCTCGGTTGGATCTGGGAGATGATCTCACGGGACAAATAGGTTTGAATCGTCGGGAAGTAGGTTACATAAAATAATTATATATGAAAAATACTATTAATTATGGAGCTATATTAGCCCCTGCCCTTTTATTCTCCGCATGCGGAACAGGGCAAAAAGAAGTGGCAGAGAAGCCGCTCAATATCATTCATATCATGACGGATGATCATTCGTATCAAACTATTAGCGCTTATGGACATGCGCTAGGTAAATTGGCTCCTACACCAAATTTAGATCGTTTGGCTGCGGAAGGTATGTTATTCAGGCAAGCCTTTGTAGAGAATTCTCTGTCTACTCCTAGCCGTGCTTGTTTGATGACCGGTCTTTACAGTCACCAAAACGGACAAAGACAGTTAGGAAAAGGTATTGATACGACAAAAGTATTCTTCTCTGAAATCTTACAACAGCACGGTTATCAGACAGGTGTTGTCGGTAAATGGCATATGCAATGTGAGCCGAAAGGTTTTGATTATTATCATGTGTTATGGGATCAAGGAGATTATTATAATCCGGAGTTCAAAAGTAAAGAATCGAATGGCAAGTATGTAAAAGAAGAGGGATATGCGACGACCCTTACGACCGATCACGCTATCGAGTTTTTGGAAGAGAGGGATAAGGATAAGCCTTTCTGCCTGCTGGTTCATCATAAGGCTCCACATCGTAACTGGATGCCGGATACGAAATATATGGATTTATATGAGGATGTAGAGTTCCCATATCCAGATACTTTCAATGATAATTATGCCACTCGTTGCGATGCCGCACGTACACAAGAGATGAGTATAGACAAAAATATGACTTTGGTTTATGATTTGAAGGTAGATGAGCTTAAAGATAAGGAGGCTTATAAAAAGGAATGGAATATTGATGGTTGGCAGGCCTCTTTGGATCGTATGACCCCGGAACAACGGGAGGCTTGGATCGCTTCTTATAAGCCTCGTAACGAAAAATTCATTAACGAGAACCTGAAAGGTGAGGATTTGGTTAAATGGAAATATCAACGTTATATCAAGGATTACGTACGTTGCATCAAATCGATTGACGATGAGGTAGGGCGTTTGATCGCCTATCTGGAAAAAGAAGGGCTTATGGATAATACCGTGATCGTTTATACCTCGGATCAAGGTTTTTACATGGGTGAACATGGCTGGTTCGACAAACGTTTCATGTATGAGGAATCTTTCCGTACGCCGTTGATTATCCGTTATCCTGCTAAAATCAAGGCGGGAAGTGAATGTACGGCCTTAGTACAGAACATTGACTATGCCCCGACTTATCTGGATATAGCCGGTATCGAGAAACCTGATTATATGGTAGGAACTTCTTTAGTCCCCTTGTTTGGAGGCGAGACACCAAGAGATTGGCGTGAGTATCTATATTATCATTATTATGATTATCCAGCTATCCATATGGTACGTCGCCACGATGGCGTACGTGACAGTCGTTATAAATTGATCCATTTCTATGGAGAGAAGAATGAGCATAATGACGCGATTAATTGCAATGAGCTTTACGATTTGCAAAGTGATCCGAATGAGCTGAATAATTTATACGATAATCCGGAATATGCTGATATCCAAACTCGCCTGCAAGCACGTTTGGATAAGTTCCGTGTAGACCAGAAAGTTGACGAATATTAAGGTGCTAACTCTGTAAAATCATTTATTTTGTGTAAGTTTGGCGGATAGAAAGAATCATTCACCTAAAATACGATCGTGAAATGAAACTCAATTTATCCGCCAGATTTTTAATGCTGGCCCTGCTTTGTGGTTCTTGCGTATTGAACACGCCAAAGGAGGAGCTTGAATACAACGGAATGAATACGCTACAGATATCAAATGTAGATGATTTGATATCTTTCTACCAATATGCCGATGACCGAATTCCTTTAATTAGTGGACACCGAGGTGGACGGGGAAAAGGCTATCCTGAGAACAGTATGGAAACCTTTGAAAATACCCTCTCTTATACTCCTGCCACGTTCGAGATAGATCCGAGGTTAACCAAAGATAGTGTTATCGTCCTTTTCCACGATGATACACTGGAGCGTACCAGTAATGGGACTGGGAAAGTTTCTGATTATACTTGGGAAGAATTGCAAAATTTCCGTTTGAAGGATCCCGAAGGAAATATCACAAACTATCGTATCCCGACTTTAGAGGAAGCGATTCGTTGGGCCCGTGGAAAAACAATCCTAATCCTTGATAAGAAGGATGTTCCGATGGAGCGCACTGCTCAGTTGATTACCGATATGCAAGCGGAACCTTATGTAATGATTACGGTTCATGATGGTGCCTCGGCTCGTTTCTTTTACGAGAAAAATCCGAATTTCATGTTTGAGGCTTTCGTGAAAACGAAAGAGGCGGTTCAAGACTATGAGGATAACGGTATACCTTGGAATCATATCATGGCTTACGTAGGTCCGAAGATTACCCCCGAAGTCCGTGAGGTAATCGATATGTTGCATGAAAGAGGTGTCATGTGCATGATATCTACCGCTCCCTCCGACGATAAACTATCCACACCCGAAAGTCGTGCTGAAGCATACCGTATGATCATCCGTCAAGGCGTGGACATCATAGAGTCTGACCGACCTATAGAGGTTGCTGAAGCGATCTCTAGCTTGATTCCGGTTAGCAGTTCCAAAGGAAAGTTTTTCTCTACACTATAAACATAATCAATATAAGACATGAACAAAGAACTAGAAATGACTCCCAACGTATTAGTGGAGTTTTTACAAAAGCCAGCGTCCGAGTTTACGAAAGAGGACATTATCCGTTATATCTATGAGAAAGATATCCAGATGGTTAATTTTATGTATCCTGCAGGCGACGGACGTTTGAAAACACTAAACTTTGTAATCAACAATGCGGCCTATCTGGATGCGATCTTGACTTGCGGTGAGCGTGTGGATGGCTCTAGTCTTTTCTCGTTTATCGAGGCGGGAAGTAGTGACCTGTATGTGGTGCCCCGTTTCCGTACGGCTTTCGAGGATCCGTTTGCGGAATTACCTACGCTTACCATGCTTTGCTCATTCTTCAATAAGGATGGAGAACCCTTAGAAAGTTCCCCGGAATATACCTTGCATAAAGCTTGTAAGGCTTTTCATGAGGTGACGGGAATGGAATTTGAGGCAATGGGTGAATTAGAATATTACGTAATCGCACCGGATGAAGGCGTTTTCCCTGCTACCGACCAAAAAGGTTATCATGAATCCGCTCCTTACGCTAAGTTCAATGAGTTCCGGACGGAGTGCATGCACTGCATAGCGCAAGCCGGGGGACAAATTAAATATGGTCATTCAGAAGTTGGTAACTTTACGTTAAATGGTTTGATCTATGAGCAAAATGAGATCGAGTTCTTACCATGTCCTGCGGAAAATGCAGCAGATCAATTGATGATCGCAAAATGGGCGATCCGCAATCTAGCGCATGAATATGGATATAACATCACTTTCGCTCCGAAAATTACGGTGGGAAAAGCAGGTTCCGGTCTGCATGTCCATATGCGTATCATGAAAGATGGCAAGAATCAGATGTTAGCGAATGGTATCTTATCCGAAACCGCCCGTAAGGCTATCGCTGGAATGATGTGCTTAGCTTCCTCTATTACGGCTTTTGGGAATACGAACCCAACCTCATATTTCCGCTTGGTTCCACACCAAGAAGCACCTACGAATATTTGTTGGGGAGATCGGAATCGTTCAGTTTTAGTTCGTGTTCCGCTAGGTTGGGCCGCAAAAACGGACATGTGTGCTTTGGCGAACCCATTGGAACCTGCCAGCCATTATGATACGAGCCAAAAGCAAACGGTCGAGATGCGCTCACCGGATGGCTCCGCTGATTTATACCAATTATTGGCAGGATTGGCAGTTGCGTGCCGCCATGGTTTTGAGATCGACGATGCTTTGGAGATCGCTGAGAAGACTTATGTAAACGTGAATATTCATAAGGAAGAGAATCAAGATCGCCTAAAGACATTGGATCAACTCCCAGACAGTTGCGCAGCCTCAGCCGCCCGTTTAAGACAACAGCGTGCTGTTTTTGAAAAATATAATGTGTTTAGTCCGAGTATGATAGACGGCATCATCCATAAACTGGAATCTTATGATGACGCTTCTTTACGCAAGGACCTAGAGAATAATCCGGAAGAGATGTTGAAGCTGGTCAATACTTATTTCCATTGTGGCTGAAAATCTTTTTTATGGTTTCACAAGAGGGTGTGTCATGACACACCCTTTTTATGTCCTGCTTTCATCTCTTGAACTTTCCATTGTGTTTTTTTGAATATCCGAGCACAAAAGAGACCATAAATTAAAACGAAAATATTCTAGAGAAGAAAAAAAGATATAATAGTAAAAAAAACATGATAAAAAATTGTTATTTACAAATAAAGGCTTACCTTTGCCAACATCAAAACAAAATGATGTTATAAATTCATTTTGAAGTTATATGTTTTTCGAGTTTAACCTTGACTGTGAGCACAAAAGATTATCGCGAAGATCTTTTGAACGGTTGGATAGAGACGTCTATTTAGCCGTTTTTTCTTTTAGCCCTATCCAATAAAGCTATTCAGCTATTTGACAAATACAGCTTTATTTGTCACGGAGATTTTATATCCTTTTATTTTATGGATTACGAAATAACATACTGCATAAAAGCGGTATGTTGTATCGCACTATTATACAGTTGAGCAATGAATTATACATATAAACAAATATGGCTCATCAACTTTCCTGTAATGATGAGCATCTTAATGGAACAATTAATCAATATTACGGATGCTGTTTTCTTAGGCCACGTTGGAGAGATAGAATTAGGAGCGTCCGCTATCGCCGGATTTTATTATTTGGCGATTTATATGCTTGGTTTTGGGTTTAGCATTGGGTTGCAAGTAATGGTAGCTCGAAGGAATGGAGAGCAAGATTACAAGGAAACCGGCAAGACCTTTTTTCAAGGCTTATTTTTCCTTTTGGGATTGGCTATCTTTCTTTACCTTCTCATTCATACGGTTTCCCCATTTATATTAAAGAAGCTGATCGTTTCCTCGGATATTTATCGAGCGGTAATCCTATACTTGGATTGGCGTAGCTTTGGATTGTTGTTTTCATTCCCATTTTTAGCGATACGTTCTTTTTTAGTGGGGATAACGCATACAAAAGCTCTATCTTGGGCTGCTGCCATAGCGGTATTAATCAATATTCCTTTAAATTTTTATTTGATATTCACTAGGGAATTAGGAATCTCGGGGGCGGCAATTGCCTCTTCTTTGGCAGAGATAGGCTCCTTTATGATGCTTTCCTTCTATATGTGGATACGATTGGATAAAGAAAAATATGGGTTAAGGCCGGTCTATAATGGTAATTTACTTATAAAAGTCTTGAAGTTATCAATATGGAGTATGCTTCATGCGTTTATTAGTGTAGCCCCTTGCATAGTGAAAAAATATTTCCAAAATGAAAGAGATACAGAAGGTTTATTTAAAAAACAGTCGTATGTCCTCTTCCGAAAACAATATAGCGGTATTGACTAGTGCCAAATGGGAATATGCTTGAGGAAAATTCCCCAGTTGCTCCTTGGTTTCAAAATCAATGTCTTCACTGAAAAGTCCCAAGTGATTTGAATTATGAAGCATTTCCTCAAACAGACTACGTGCTTCTTCTTTTTCTCCAATGACATAAAGAGCACGAATGAGCCAGAACGTACAAATAGTAAAGGCGGAAGAGGGAAGTCCGAAATCATCATGAGATTTATAACGGTACATCAACCCTTTGTAAAGTAACGCATTCTTTATCGCTTGCACAGTTTTATGGTAGCGTATGTCTCTCGGATCGATAAATCCGTACGGTTCCATTAACAACAAGGACGCATCAAGGTCGGAATTACCGTAGGTTTGCGAGAAACTTTGCATCTCTTCTTTCCAACCGTTTTTCATGACATTTTCTTTGATTACGGTCGCTTCTTCCGACCAACGTCTCCGGTATGTCGGTTTGTTTAATAAATCTGCAATACGAGCTCCCCTGTCTAATGCGACCCAGCACATAACTTTGGAGGAAACAAAATGCTGTCCTTTTCCTCTAATTTCCCAAATGCCTTTGTCTGGTTTTTTCCAGTCAATCATCACATTCGTCAGGATACTTTTTACCATTTCCCACATATCTTCCACCTCGTCCAATGTACCGGGCATCAAACGATAGTATTGGTAGATCAGGTCCATTAAATAGCCGAACGAGTCATTTTGAAGCTGGTGGTAAGCATCATTACCGATCCGAACGGGTCGTGAGTTCTTATAACCGGAAAGATGTCCCAGAATAACTTCCGTCAATTTTCTTTCTCCGCGAATACCGTACATGATCTGGTAAGTATCGTGTTGAGAAACAAAAGTAGACTGGACAAATCTCATGAACCGCCTTGCGGCTTCCACATGGCCTATCTGGAACAAAGTTTCAATGGACATGGAGGCGTCGCGCAGCCAACAAAAACGATAATCCCAGTTACGGACTTCTCCGATCGTTTCCGGTAGGCTAGTTGTTATGGCCGCCAATACGGCTCCATTATAAAAAGACATCAATTTTAAAACTAGGAGACTTCGCTCAATGACATCGTTATAGACCGTAAACTTCTTGGTTCGGTCAGTCCAATTCAACCAATAAACCAGCGTCCGGCAGTATTCCAGTTTCTCACGCTCAATGTTGACAGGTATTACTTTCTCGTTATATGAAAGTAGCAAGAACTCGTCCTTAGCCAGTACGATTTCTTTCTGTTCCAAGATGTTGTGCAAAGGTAGTGAGGAATAAAGATATTGCCTATCTTTGCTGTTAGAAGTAGAGTAGGTCTCTATATATTCCGAGGTCGTGTTGAAAATTGTCTTTCCACGGGCATAGTCCGGAGCCGGCTCATAGTTGATTTTAAAACGGGGAGTACCTTTGATTCTGCGGATATATCGGTAGATCTCTGCCGGACGATAACAATTGCTCGCATCGCTCAGATGGTAACAAGGCATGAAATCTACAACGGCAAATTCATTTTCTTCTGATACGAAGTTGGTCGAAAGAATATTTGTATGAGGAACATACGATTGCGATATTTGATAATCCGGAGAAACCTCGAAGCCGAAATATCCCCCTTTCTCCCGATCGAGCAATGATGCAAAGATGGAAGGTGAGTCGAAGTTAGGGAAACATAACCAATCTATACTGCCTTTATCCGAAATCAAAGCCGCAGTGCAGCAATTTCCTATTACTCCGTAATTTAACTTGTCCATAAAAATTATTTTTTATTTGTCCACAATCCTTTAAAAAAATTAACGGTGGCTTTCAGTTGACCTTTTATGCTTTTGGAAGTCGTTCCGTAACTAACACCTTCACCCGACAGTTTTTCCAAAAAAGGCAATACTTCTTCCTGCGAGGACAGATTGTATTTGGCTTTTTCAGATACAATTCCAACTTTAACTGTTATGGCGGATACTGGAAGAGCCCGGAACATATCCTCATCCGTCGTGTCATCTCCCATTGCTAGTATAAAATCATAGCGGGAAGCCAATAATAGGCGAGCTACTTCCGAACCTTTTGTGCATTCTGGAGATTTTATTTCCACGACTTTGTTGCCCTGCATGATTTGTAATCCCTTTTTCAGGCAAACAGGCATTATAGCCTTTGTTAGCTGTTGCGCTCTCAGCTCTCCCAGCCAGGCGTCCGATTCTCTATAATGCCAGGCAAGAGCAGCTTCTTTTGTCTCAAGATGAGAGTACGGGGTTTTGCTTACAAACAAATTTAGAATAAACAATAGCTCCGAATCCCACTCTCGATTGCCTATGTTTTTATGCCATGCGCCTTTTTCCTTGTAAAATGCACCATGCTCGGCGGCAAAAGACAGAGGAAGATCTCCCAGCCATTTCTCCAATGTATAGTGGTCCCGCCCGCTATTAATGGTTACATGATTCCGAGAGTCAGAACAAAAACGCTGTAACAGGTCTCGTAATGCAGGTGTTGGAACTGCATCTTCCGGATGATTTTTGAATGCAGTTAATGTTCCGTCGTAATCCAGCAAAATCAAGCGCTTTTTCGCTTGGTCATATAATGTTTTGATTTCGTTCTGGTCTTGTGCGGAGATCTTTTTCTTTTGTAATCGTTTGTTTTTCTCTGCGGTCTGCCGCCATTCTCTCATGAAATCCGCAGCCCATTTGTTTACGGTTTGAACCGAAAGGATGGCTTGCATTCGCTGAAGCCTTTCTCTTTGTTCCTCCAATGGCATTTTCAATGCACGGCAAATGGCTTGTTCGATCTGGTCCGTGTCGTTTGGATTAATCAATAAAGCATCAGACAATTCAACCGAAGCACCGGCCATTTCACTTAAAATGAGTACCCCCGGATTATCTTGTTTGGTAGCGACATACTCTTTTGCCACAAGATTCATACCATCGCGCAAAGGGGTTACCAAGGCTATATCGGCAACATAATACATCGCTACTAATTCCTCAAAAGAGAAACCGTGATAAAAATAACATACCGGAGTCCAATTCATGGTAGAGTAAGTTCCATTGATAGAACCGATCTCCTCGTCTATTTTGGTTTTCAATTCGGCATAACTGCCTACATGGTCGCGAGAGGGGACGATAACCATCGCCAATGTCACTTTCCCGTGATATTCCGGATGATTTTTCAAAAAAGAGGCGAATCCGTAAAGACGGTGCAATATTCCTTTGCTGTAATCCAGTCGGTCTACCGATATGATTAACTTATGATCTCCAAATAGAAGTCGTGTTTTCTCTACTGCGTGGTGGACTTTGTCATCAGCTATCACATTGTGATAAAGATCATAGTTTATCCCCATCGGTAATGCATCCACACGGGTTACACGATCATTCATTTGAACTTCATCCAGATTGAAATTCTTATGAAGGATGCGTTCCGTCGCACTGATGAAATGACGCATATAATCGTGAATGTGAAAAGCGACAAAGTCGGCTCCCAAAAGTCCGTTCAGGATCTCGACCCTTTCGGGCAGAATCCGGAAAAGTTCATGTGAAGGGAACGGAATATGGTGGAAATACCCGATATGAAGGTTGGGAAACTTCTCACGGAGCATGCCCGGCAACAGCATTAACTGATAGTCCTGTACCCAAACCCAATCATTAGGTTCAACTATCCGAGATATCTCTTCACAAAAAACAGCATTGACTTCCCTATATGATTCCCAAAAGTTCTTTTTATATAACGTATAAGCAAAAAAGTAATGACAGAGGGGCCATAGGGTACTGTTGCTATATCCTTCGTAGTAATTTTCATACTGCCTGTCGGATAAGAATACCGGATGATAATTATTTTTTTCCAATTGACTGCAAATGTCATCTTTTTCCGTCTTTTGTTCTACGCAGACGCCAGGCCAACCAATCCAATGTTTTTCACAATCAACGTCCAATGACTTCAAACCTGTAGCCAGCCCTCCTTCGCTCCGTGAAAAAACAAATTTTCCATCGGAGGAACGTGTAACTTTTACAGGCAACCTATTCGAAATGATAAATAATCTCATATTTGAAATATTATATACAACACAAAGCAAAATCCATACCAATTTGTATTTGTCATTGATAAACAGATGTTTGCAAATAGGGAAGCCTAAGTAATATTACCAAAATGAAAAAGTGTTTTTCATTTTAGTTGTTTTTTTTACTTTCAATTTAGAATTGATATTTTTAATCTATTGATATATAGTGATTTATGTTTATTGTTCTTAAATTGGTCTGATTTTGGCATTATCTTTATCAGTTTAGATTTCCGAAGAAAGTATCATTAATATTCATCTTCGGTTGTCTGCTATAAGAAACAATGTAGAACAACAAAGAAACAAAATGGTATTTTTTATTTATCAATTAGGCTCGCTTGCCTCTGTATGGGCAATCAGCAATTTAATAAAAAAAGATGTTCCTCAAAGGATCAAAAACAAGATTATCGTTCTGTTACTAGTAACAAGCTGGATTGGTGTTTTTGGATATTTTTTCATTTTGAAAAACAGGATTGAAAAATGGTGGCCTTGCAAGAAGTATTTGGTTGCCCATAGAAGGATATAAGTTTCATATTATATATTATTGCAATTAAAGTTGTTTTATGTGTACCAAAATCTTTTTCTCCATTCATTATGTAAAGATTTGAATTGTTTTTTTCTTTTTGAGCCGTGGATATAATTTATTCACGGCTTATTTAAAAGATTTAATTTCAAAAATTAGGATACAAATGGAAAAGAATATGCGGATGAAATTTTTGAAGCAACGGATAACGGTAATATTACTGTTTGTGGCTAGCGTATGTATATGTGGTAACATCAATGAATTCTATTTCTTCGAAAATGATTATTATTTTAAATATCTGCTGAATACTTTTACAGGAATCATCCTTTTGACAGGAATTGCCTATTTATGCTATCCTCAAAAGAAGACAAATCAGGAAAATGAATTGGTGCTGAATGAATACAAACTGGTGTATGAAACGGAGTCTACCGCATCGCAATATTTTATTTCTGATACAGAAGCTTGGAACACATTAAGAAAACAATTGAAAACAACAGCTCGGGGACATGCTATTTTATATATCAGCGAAAGTTGCGAATTGCCTATAATCAATAACACGATTTTAGCTAAAAAGAGAAATTTCGATTGTTGGAAGCCTGTCTGTGCAGGGCAGATATCTAAAGATTTTGGTGAGATTTAAAGTGATCATAAAAAATATATGGCAGCCATAAAACGATGTCCATGGAAAGGAAATGTCAATTATCTGAAAATACGGGGAATAATATTGAATTGGACCTAATCAGCGTTGAAAAGCACCTCATTCAGAAAGTTCTCCAACATACCAACGGATACAAACCCGAAGCAGCTCGTCTTCTTGGGATAGGCTTAACCACACTTTATAGGAAGATGGAAGCCTATGGACTATAATGTGGAACACTTTGTTCTTGCATACCCGGTAGGTTACCTAAAACAGGCAGCTTGCCTGTTTTATATACCTTTTCAAAATGAAAATATCCTTTTCATTTTGAAAAGGATTGAGCATATTACATAATAATATTATTTTTTTGATTATATAACTGATAAACAATATATTGTGCATAAACTCGATTTTTTGGCACAACTTTGGCATATAGTAGGGCGGAAAACAAATAAATAGTATTAACAATTAAAAGAGACAAGTATGGAAGATACGTTATCATTTTTGTTCTTGTGTGCTACCGGTGTAGTATGCTATTGGTTTTTCTTCAAGTGTGTGGACTGGTTTGAGAAAATTTAATGTAAGAAAGGAGAATTAAATTATGTTTTTAGCACTGTTTATACTTTGCTTATTGATCTTCGGGTATTTGATGTATGTCCTAATTAAGCCCGAAAAGTTTTAATGGTAATTATTTTTTTAAGTGAAAAGATGAATACAGAAATTTTAGGTGTAGCATTGCAGATATTGCTGCTGCTGGTTATCAGTTACCCGCTGGGAAAGCATATCGCCAAGGTGTATAAGGATGGAAACGACTGCATGCGTTTCATGGCTCCAATTGAAAGATTTATTTACAAACTGGCGGGTATCAACCCCAATGAAGAGATGGATTGGAAGGCATTCTTGAAATCTCTGCTTATTATAAACGTATTTTGGTTCTTCTGGGGTATGATCCTGTTGGTATCGCAAGGATATCTTCCTTTGAACCCCGATGGAAATAGCGGACAAAGTCCGGACTTGGCGTTCAATACGTGTATTAGTTTTATGGTTAACTGTAACTTGCAGCACTATAGCGGAGAAAGCGGTTTGACTTATTTTACACAGTTGTTCGTCATCATGTTGTTCCAGTTCATCACTGCTGCAACAGGTATGGCTGCTATGGCTGGAATTATGAAATCGATGGCTACCAAAACAACTAAAACAATCGGCAACTTCTGGCACTATTTAGTGATCAGCTGTACACGTATCCTTTTCCCGATGTCTCTGATCGTGGGTTTCATCCTGATCATACAAGGTACGCCGATGGGCTTCGACTCCAAAATGACAATCCCGACATTGGAAGGAGCAGAACAAACTGTTTCACAAGGCCCTACAGCTGCAATCGTTCCGATTAAACAGTTAGGTACGAATGGTGGTGGTTACTTCGGAGTAAACTCTTCTCACCCATTGGAAAACCCGACTTACCTGACCAATATTGTAGAATGCTGGTCTATTCTGATCATTCCGATGGCATTGGTATTTGCTTTGGGATTTTATCTGAAACGTAAAAAGTTAGGTTATGTGATCTATGGTGTAATGCTGTTTGCTTATCTTTTGGGGGTATTCTGTAACGTTCACTATGAGATGGCAGGTAACCCGAAAATCGACGAGATGGGTATTGACCAGTCTTGCGGTGCTATGGAAGGTAAGGAAACCCGTC
>ERZ1673722.1762-NODE-1762-length-20172-cov-7.874335_pt1 | contig 20172 bp, 16 predicted proteins | sample MGYA00580222_ERZ1673722 | MGnify/ENA primary metagenome ERZ1673722 (study PRJEB41218, sample SAMN15661750) | gut metagenome | host: Homo sapiens | place: Canada: London | collected 2015-08-20/2019-03-30 | study: EMG produced TPA metagenomics assembly of...
GATAGGATTGAATTGCAGGCAGGCTATTTTCATAATTCGGTCGTTTTTCGGAATCGTAATGTATTTGTGCAAAGACTGTGCAGACCGGACGGGCCGGGCCGCATCGTCTCCGGGCGGATGTTTATCATGGGCAAATATAGCGTTTTTTACCGGATTTTACCTATCTTTATGACCCGAATAAACTTACTCGACATGAAACGACTCGTCGCTTTGATTTTCGCGCTGGCCGTGTGCGGCGCGGGAGCCGCGGCCCGGCCGGGTGCCTACAGGACCGTGAAAAACATCGCCTACCGCGACGCCGGGGGCGACCGGAACATCGACACGATGTGCCGGCTGGACCTCTATTATCCGGCGGATAAGGAAGGCTTCTCGACCGTCATATGGTATCACGGCGGCGGCCTGACGGGCGGGCGGCGCGATATCCCCGAAGCGTTGAAGGAGAAGGGATTCGCCGTGGTGGGCGTGGAGTACCGGCTCTCGCCGCACGTGAAGGTGGCCGACTGCGTGGACGATGCGGCCGCGTCGGCGGCGTGGGTGGTGAAGCATATCGCCGAGTACGGCGGCGATCCGCGGCGGATTTTCGTGGCGGGCCACTCGGCGGGCGGTTACCTGACCTCAATGATCGGGCTGGACAAGCGCTGGCTCGAACCCTACGGCATCGACCCCGACACGACCTTCGCGGCGCTGATTCCCTACAGCGGGCAGGTGGTGACCCACTTCGCGCGCCGCCGCGAGATGGGGATTCCCGACACGCAGGTGGTGGTGGACGACATGGCGCCGCTCAATTACGTGCGGCCCGACTGCCGACCGATCCTGATCCTTTCGGGTGACAGGGAGCGGGAGATGCTGGGCCGCTACGAGGAGAACGCCTACTTCTGGCGCATGATGCGCGTGGCGGGGCATCCCGACGTGCGGATCTGCGAGTTCGACGGCTTCGACCACGGTAACATGCCGCAGGCCGGGCATTTCGTCGCGGTGCGTTATATCCGGGAAATGGAGCGGAGAATGGATCGGTAGTTGCGGGGAGGACGGGTATGAAAATGAACAGATATACGCTTTGCATGGCTGCGGCAGCCTTGTTCGCCGCGTTGGCGCTCACGGGGTGTTCGCTGCTGAAGGTGGCCGTGGCCACGGGGGATCCGCTGTCGAAGGAGGAGATGAATATCCGCACCATGACACGCGGTTTCTATTACGACATGGCTTCGGAGGTGTCGCGTACGGCCGACTCGATCGCCGCCGCGGCGCCCGACATCGCGACGCGTGTGGCGGCCGTGAGGTGGAAGATACGTGCCACGCGGGCCGGGGTTTCGGCCGCCATGCAGGGTATTCCCGACGTGGCGCTGGCCGACATGTGGATACTCTGCCGGCGCATGGACGAAGGTTTTGCGGCTGCGCCCGACTCGCTGCTGTTCGGGGCGCAGAGCGACCTGGCACGCGATGCCGCCGCACGGCTCGACCGCCGGGCGGCACGCCTGGCGCGGCAGGTGCTGGCGGTCGACCGCTACGGCCTGATGGAACGGTTCGTGGGGGATTATGTACGCGAGAACCCCGCCGACGGGGAGATGGAGGGTTCGAATACGACCCTCGCATGGATCGAATTCCTGCGTGCGAACGGCATCGAGCATGCCTATGCCACGGGGTCGATCGCCGAAGTGCTGGCCGACGTCAACGACCGCGTGAGCGGCCAGACGCAGCAGCTGGCCAACAGCGTCGGCTGGTCGAAGGATCTGATCGCGATGCAGTTGCAGCAGGACAGTATGCGCCTGGAGGTGGGGGCCCGCCTCGACTCGCTGGAACGCAATTTCACCCGGATCGTGGTCGTCGCGGAGCACCTGCCCGAAATTTCGGACAAGGTGCTGGAGGAGCTCAACAAGCAGGTTACGCAGCTGATATATACGATGAATTACAGCCTCGACAACGCCTTCGCCAACTTCGACCGCCAGCGCGACGAGCTGCAGCGGTATGTGACCGCCGAGCGGCAGGCGCTGGTCGACCAGCTGCGCGAGTCGGCCGACGGCGTGGTGCAGAGGGCACTCGACGCCGTGCCGGGACTGGTCGGCAAAGTGCTGCTGTATGTGGTGCTGGCGCTCGTGGTGCTCATCGGCGGGCCGTTCGCCCTGGGATTCTGGCTGGGCGGCGTGCGCGAGCGGGGTCGCAGGAAGAGGGAAAAGGGCGCGTGACGGCGTGTTTCCCGCTCTGGATTTATCTCTGCGGCAAAGGGATTTCTGCTCAGACAGGCGGCGCCTCGGCATATTGCAAGCAGAGCTTGCATCTGCGCTCGGCTTGCACTATCTTTGCGGCAAAATCAGGATTATGGCCCGAAAAAAAGCAAATTACCCCCTGATCGAGGGGCTCGAAATAACGACGCTCGCCGCCGAAGGCAAGGCGATGGGACGCTGGAACGACGTGGTGGTGTTCGTGCCGCTGACCGTTCCGGGCGATGTGGTGGATGTGCAGATACGCTCCAAGCGCCGCAGGTTCATGGAGGGATTCGTGGTCCGCTACGTCAGAAAATCGCCGCTGCGCGCGGAGGCCTTCTGCGCCCATTTCGGGGTTTGCGGGGGCTGCAAGTGGCAGAACCTGCCCTACGAGGAACAGCTGCGCTTCAAGACCGAGCAGGTGCGCGACCAGCTGACGCGCATCGGCAAGATCGCACTGCCGCAGATCGCGCCCTGTCTGGGGTCGGAGCAGACCCGGTTTTACCGCAACAAGCTCGAATTCACCTTCGCCGACCGCCGCTGGCTGACGCGCGAAGAGGTGGAGAGCGGGACGGACTTCGATGCCGCGCCCGCGCTCGGATTCCATATTCCCAACATGTTCGACAAGGTGCTGGACATCGACAAGTGCTGGCTTCAGCCCGATCCGTCGAATGACATCCGCACCGAGACCAGACGCTTCTGCATCGAAAACGGCTACACGTTCCACAACGCCCGCGAACACCGGGGGCTGATGCGCAACATGATCGTCCGCACGGCTTCGACGGGCGAGGTGATGGTGATCGTGGTGTTCGGCGAGGACGACCGGGAGCGGATCGCCGCGCTGTTGGACCATCTGGCGGCGAATTTCCCGCAGATCACGTCGCTGTTCTACATCGTCAACACCAAATTCAACGATTCGGTCGGGGACCTCGATCCGGTTTGCTACAAAGGGAAGGACCATATCGTCGAAGAGATGGAGGGGCTGCAGTTCAAGGTGGGGCCGAAGTCGTTCTACCAGACCAATTCGGCGCAGGCGTACGAGCTTTACAAGGTGGCGCGGGAGTTCGCGGACCTCAAACCGGAGGACGTGCTTTACGACCTCTACACCGGGACGGGGACCATCGCCAATTTCTGCGCCGCGCGGTGCAGCCGGGTGGTGGGCGTGGAGTATGTACCCGAAGCGATCGCCGATGCGAAGGTCAATTCGCAGATCAACGGCATCGGGAATACGGTTTTCTATGCGGGCGACATGAAGCAGGTGCTGAGCGACGGGTTCGTCGCCGCCAACGGCCGTCCCGACGTGATCATCCTCGATCCGCCGCGTGCGGGCGTGGACGAGCCGGTGATCGGGGTGATCCTGCGCGCCGCGCCCCGGCGGATCGTCTACGTGAGCTGCAATCCCGCCACGCAGGCCCGCGACTTGGCGCTGCTCGACGCCGATTACCGCGTCGAGGCGGTACAGCCCGTGGACATGTTCCCCCACACGCACCATGTGGAAAACGTCGTGAAACTCGTACGGCGATGAGACTGGACGGTTTCGGGATATTCGTCGAGCGGATGCCGACCATGGTCCGCTTCTACCGCGACGTGCTGGGATTCGAGATCCGCGAGGATGAAAACGCCTCGAACGTCTATCTGGAAAAGGACGGAACGCTGTTCCTGCTCTACCGCAGGGCGGATTTCGAGAAGATGACCGGCCGCAGGTTCGGCTATGCCGGCCCGGTGAACGGGCATTACGAGATCGCCCTGAGCGTCGAAAACCATGCGGCGGTCGATGCGGCCTTCCGCGAGGTCGTCGCCAAAGGCGCCCGGCCCGTCATGGAACCCACAACCGAACCGTGGGGCCAGCGCACCTGCTACGTGGCCGACCCCGAAGGCAACCTGATCGAAATAGGGTCGTTCAAGGCATGATTCCGGAGTGGGGATGCAGTATTTCGGATTTTTGGCGTTTTATTTGCAAGACAGTTACCTAAAAAACGGAAAATATGAAAAAACTGATTTTAATGGCGGCGGTGGCGCTGATGGCGCTTCCCGCGGCGGCACAGATGCAGGAGGCTTTCCCCAGCTATATTCAGGTGAACGGACGCGCCGAGAAGGAGATCACGCCCGACGAGTTCTACCTCTCGATCGTCATCAACGAGCGCGATTCGAAGGGCAAGATTTCGGTCGAGAGCCAGCAGCGCGACATGATCGCGGCCCTCAAGCGGCTGGGCGTGAACGTCGAGAAGCAGCTGAAGGTGGCCAACCTTTCGAGCGAGTTCTTCAAGAAGAACACTTCGGTGGCGACGGCCAAGTACCAGCTTCAGCTGGGATCGTCGGCCGAGGTGGCCAAGGTGTGGCAGGCGCTCGACGGACTCGGAATCTCGAACGTTTCGATCCTGAAGGTGTCGCACTCGAAGATCGACGAGTATAAGGAGCAGGTGCGCGTCGAAGCGATGCAGAACGCCAAGCAGAGCGCCCAGACGCTGGCCGGGGCGATCGGGCAGAATGTCGGCAAGTGCTTCTATATTTACGACTCGAACAACAACGTGATGCCGGTGCTGTATGACAACATGGCCGTGATGCGCAGTGCGAAGGCCGGGTATGGCGAAGAGGCCGCGGCGGACGAACCGCTCGACTTCAAGACCATCAAGTTGCAGTACAACGTGCAGGCGAAATTCGTGCTGGAGTAGCTCTCCGGCGGCATATGCGAAGAGGATGTCCCGCGAAGGGCGTCCTCTTCGTCGTCTCAGGGTGTCGCGGACGGAGGTTGTCGCGCTTCGGGTCCCGGATTCGCGGGCGGAGTGCGGAGGAAGGCCGGACGTGGTCGCGGACGAAGCCCGCCGGATGCGAAAAACGGCGCCGGATGGTGCGGATTCCGAAAAATTATACTATCTTTGTTTACTTTACCCTTTAAAAAAGGAGGAGTTATGGAAAAACAGTTTTGTTTCAACTACGAGCATTATGCGGCTCTTGCCGAGCTGTCCGATGCGGACCGTGAGCTGGTTCGGGAGGCCGAACGGGCCACGGCCAACGCCAATGCGCCCTATTCGAAGTTCCGGGTGGGGGCGGCTGCGCGGCTGCGCAGCGGGAAAATCCTCTACGGAAGCAATTTCGAGAGCGAGGTCTATCCCGCGGGGCTTTGCGCCGAGCGGACGCTGATGTTTTATGCGCAGGCCAATTATGCCGACGATCCGATCGAGACGCTGGCGATCGCTTCCGATCCCTCGGAGCGCGAATGTTATCCCTGCGGCCAGTGCCGTCAGGTGATGGTGGACGTCGAACGCCGTCAGGGCGCGCCCATGCGGGTGGTCATGAGCGGCGGCGGCACGGCGACGGCCGTCGATTCGGCGGCGCGGCTACTGCCCTTCACGTTCGTGCTCTGATCCGCAGCGAGCATGTCCGAGATACCGGCTTCGGCGGCGCGGCCCGCCGACGGCGGAGAAACGTTGCGTTGAAGTACAGACCGCTTTTAGAAATACCCGAAAAATGTTCACTCCCGAAGATATCCTCTACGAAGACAATCATCTGCTGATCGTCAATAAACACTGCGGCGATCTGGTGCAGCCCGATCCGTCGGGCGAAAGCGCGCTCGAAGACCAGATAAAGGCCTTTGTCAAACGCCGCGACGCCAAGCCCGGCGACGTGTTCCTCGGCGTGGTGCACCGCATCGACCGTCCGGTGAGCGGCGCGGTGCTGTTCGCCAAGACCTCGAAGGCCCTGACGCGGCTCAACGAGATGATCCGCGAGGGCCGCATCCGTAAGGTCTACTGGGCCTTGACCGAACGGACGCCCGACCCCGAAAGCGGCGAACTGCGCCACTACATCCTGCGCGACGCCCGCACCAACCGCTCGCGGGCCTGCGACGGGCCGAAGCCCGGCGCCAAGGAGGCGCGCCTGCGTTACGAAACGCTGGGGGCGGGGACCGACTATACGCTCGTCGAGGTGGAGCTGCTGACGGGGCGTCACCACCAGATCCGCGCCCAGTTGTCGAAGATCGGGTGTCCGATCCGCGGCGACCTGAAATACGGCGCGCGGCGTTCGCTGCCCGGCGGCGGCATCTCGCTCCATTCGCGGCGGGTCGAGTTCGAACACCCCGTGCGCCGTGAACCAGTGAGCGTCACGGCTCCCGCGCCTGAGGACGACAACCTGTGGGCTTATTTCGAAACCCGTTGATTTCCCGGAAAATATGCGATTGTTGATTCAGCGCGTGAAGAACGCTTCCGTCAGCGTCGGCGGCGACGAGCTGTCCCGGATCGGGCAGGGCCTGCTGGTGCTGGTCGGCGTGGGCGTGGAGGACACGGACGAAGATATGGAGTATCTGGCGGGCAAGCTGGTTCGTCTGCGGATTTTCGACGACGGGCAGGGGGTGATGAACCTCGACGTGCGGCAGGTCGGCGGTGAAGTGCTGGTGGTGAGCCAGTTCACGCTGCAGGCTTCGACCCGCAAGGGCAACCGTCCGTCGTACGTCAGGGCGGCGCCCGAAGCCGTTTCGCGTCCGATGTACGAGCGTTTTACGGCCCGCGTGGCCGAGCTGCTGGGCCGGGAGGTGCCGACGGGGGAGTTCGGCGCCGACATGCAGGTGGCGCTGGTGAACGACGGTCCGGTGACCATCTGGATAGATTCCAAAATGAGGGATTGTTAACCGAAAAATAGAAGATGAAAAGATTATTGACAGTTTTGCTGGCAGGTATTTCCGCAGTTTTCGCCTCCTGCGGAGACGACGGCGCGGAGAAGGGGGACACATGGTTCCTGAAACCCGAAGCGGTGGTTTCGGGAACGACGGCGGAGATCTCCTGCCGCACGAAATTCGCCGACGGCGTGCTGACCGAGAGCGGCGCGGGGTTCGTATACACGCGGATCGGAGCCGCGGACGGCTATTTCGACGCCGAGCCGGTGGAGGTGAGCGGGAATGCGCTTTCGTGCCATTTGAGCGACCTCGAACCCGAAACCAACTACTTGGTGTACGCTTATCTGGAGCTGGGCGGCGCAGGGCGCATGCAGAGCGAATCGGTCTCCTTCCGGACCGGGAAGGGAAGCGATCCGGGGAATGCGCCGGCATTCGGACAGCCCGCCTACTCGGAGGTGACCTCCTCTTCGGCGGTGGTGAGCTGTACGTTCTCCTATCAGGGTGCGGAGCCTGTTTCCGAGGTCTATTTCCTCTACGGGACGGGCGGCGTTTCGAAACGCGAAGCCGTGAGTGCGCAGCCCGGCGCGAAGAGCGTCCGGCTTTCGGGGCTGGACGCTTCGACGGACTATACGTTCCGTTTGTGCGTCGCTGCGGGCGGAAAGACCTATGAGAGCGGAGAGGCGGCCTTTACGACCGATGCGGGCGACGGGCCCGGACCCGGTCCGAATCCGGGGCTGACGAAGTTTTCGGGCTGGCCCGAACTGCCCGTCGAGGTGAAGAACGGCGATTACCATTACGCCTACCATACGATCAGCGACTTCAAGGTCGGAAACTACAACGCCCGCAACTACACGGTATGTTACAGTGCCGAGAATCACGGTCCCGTATGGGTGGCCGCGCCGCTGCACAACTGTTATGTGACCACGAGCGGGAACCGAAGTTACAGTCAGGATCCGGATGTTCCGGCGGGCATACAGCCGGCGTCGAAGTCCCTCGCCGATCCCTACAACAAGGGTCACATGCTGGGCAACCGCGAACGTTCGAGAACGGCCGTCATGCGCAGGCAGGTCTGCTATTACACCAATATCGCGCCCCAGCACAGCGGGACCTTCAATACGGGCGGCGGCGCGTGGAACAACCTCGAAGACGTGATCGACAAGTATTGGGACGCGACCAAGAATTCCAGTGTCGGCGATACGCTTTATGTGGTCGTCGGGGCTTACTACAAGACGTGGACCGACTCGTACGGCAATACGGCTTCGCCCAAGAAGGCCGCCTTCGGCGGTCAGCAGGCGGGCGTTCCGACCATGTTCTACTACGCCATGCTGCGGACGAAGAACGCCAAGTCCGGCAAATCGGTGCTGCGCTGTTCGCGCGAGGAGTTGCAGTGCGCGGCCTTCGTGATGAGCCACGCCATGCAGAAGGGGCACAAACCCTCGCGCAGCGATATGCGCAGCGTCGCGGAGGTCGAGCGGCTGAGCGGGTTCCAGTTCTTTACCAACGTGCCCAATGCGCCCAAGGATACCTATAACCCTTCGGACTGGGGATTGTAGCGATGTATGCGTGGGGCGATAACAGGCGGTTCAACTCCTATTCGGGGTATTTTCGCCGCATGTTCGGCTGCCGCGTGCAGAAACTGTCGGTGGACGCCGGGTTCACGTGTCCCAACCGGGACGGAACGATAAGCGGGGGAGGATGTACGTTCTGCAACAACGGGGCGTTCACTCCCTCGTACTGCGTGCCGGCCAAGGGGGTGCGGCGGCAGATCGAGGAGGGGATCGAGTTCCACCGCTGGCGTTACCGCACGGCGTCGAAGTATCTGGTCTACTTCCAGTCGTTTTCGAACACCTATGCGCCGCTGGAGCGGCTGAAGGAGGTGTACGGCGAGGCGCTGGCGCATCCCGACGTGGCGGGCATCGTCGTCGGCACGCGGCCCGACTGCGTGGACGCCGAAAAGCTGGACTATTTCGCGGAGCTGGCGCGCGGGAGGTACGTGGCCGTCGAGTACGGCATCGAATCGACCCGCGACGAGACGCTGCGGGCGGTGAACCGCGGGCATGACTTCGCCTGCGCGCGCCGCGCCGTGGAGATGACCGCCGCGCGGGGACTGCACGTCGGGGCGCACTTTATCCTCGGACTGCCGGGCGAGACGGACGCGATGCTGCTGGAGCAGGTCGCGGCGATCAATTCGCTGCCGCTCACGACGCTGAAATTCCATCAGCTGCAGCTCTTCCGCGGCACGACGATGGCCGCCGAATACGACGCCGACCCCGGCCGCTTCCGCTTCTGGGAGATCGGCGAGTACATCGACCTTTTTGTCGAGGTGCTGCGCCGCCTGCGGCCCGATCTGGTCGTCGAGCGGTTCGCGAGCGAGGCGCCGCCCCGCTACCATTACGGCCGCAACTGGGGGCTGGTGCGCAACGAACAGCTGCTGGCGATGCTCGAAAAAAGATTGGAGGAACGAAATGCGTATCAAGGCGAAATTTTTGTACCTTTACAGTCGCTGCGATAGGTTCGAACTTGCTTTTGCCCTCAGTTTGCACTATCTTTGCCTTTGCAATTGCTAATATTTCCGTACCGAAATGAAACCCATCATTAAGGAGCTGATGCTGAAGCCCGTCAAGGAGTATTTCCTGATGACGGTCGGCATGATCATGTACTCTTTCGCGTGGATCGGCTGCATCCTGCCCGCCAAAGGCGTCGGCGGAGGGGCCGCGGGTCTGTCGCTCGTGTTGTGCCATGCCGTCGAGGAGTGGCTCGGCGTCTCGATTCAGATCGGTACGATGGTATTCATCATCAACGGAATACTGCTGCTGATCGCGGGATTCATCATCGGCTGGAACTTCGGCGTGAAGACCGTCTACTGCGTCGTGGTGATCTCGCTGGGGATGAACTTCTGGCAGTCGGTGCTGCCGGAGGGCGACTTCCTCCACCTCGAACGTATTCTGTCGGTGATCCTCGGCGGCATACTGGCCGGCATGGGCGTGGCGATGTGCTTCGCGCAGGGCGGCTCGACGGGCGGCACGGACATCGCCGCGATGATCATCAACAAGTACCGCACGATCAGCTACGGCAAGATCGTCATCTACTCGGATTTCGTCATCATCGGATCGTCGATGCTCGTGGGATTCCATATCGACACGGTGATCTACGGCTATGTGATGACGGCGGTCTTCGGCTATACGGTCGATATGATCATGGCCGGGAACCAGCAGTCGAGTCAGGTCTTCATCGTGACGCACGACTATGAGAAGATGGCGGAGGCCATCGTCGAGAATATCCACCGCGGCGTGACGCTCATCGACTCGCAGGGGTGGTACACCAAGAAGCAGTCGAAAATCGTCATGGTGGTATGCCGCAAGCGCGAGACCGCGATGATCCTGAAATTCGTCAAGACGATCGATCCCGACGCCTTTATGACCGTGGGGTCGGTGATGGGCGTTTACGGCAAGGGATTTCAGGCGCTCAACAAACTCTGATGCCCCTCTATGCCGACATAGTACTGCCGCTGGCGCAGCCCGCCTATACGTTCGCCGTGCCCGAAGGGATGCACGTGGCGGAGGGGACGGCGGTAGCCGTGCAGTTCGGACCCCGCAAATTCTATACGGGCGTCGTTTGGCGGGTGCATGACCGCCGTCCGCCGTTCAGGACAATCAAATCCATACAGCGCGTGCTGTACGACGCGCCCCTGCTCTCGGCGCAGCAAAAGGCGCTCTGGGAGTGGATCGCCGCGTACTACATGTGTTCGGCGGGCGAGGTGATGCGCGTGGCGCTGCCGTCGCTGATGAAGCCTTCGGGCGATACCGAGGAGGAGTTCGCCGAAGACGAGTTCCGCCCCCGCACGGAGTGCTACGTGGCGCTGGCGCGGGAGCTGCACGACGAAGGGCGCCTGCACGAGGTCTTCGAGAAGCTTGGACGGCGCGCGCCCAAGCAGTACGAAGCCCTGCTGGAGATCGCGTCGGCGGGGGACGAGACCCGGATTTCGACGGGCGAGGTGGCCCGCCGCCTGCTGCGGGCCGACTATGCCGTGCTGCATGCGCTGGAGCGCAAGGGGCATATTGTCTGCACGGAGCGCGAACGCACCGTCGAGCGGGGCGGCTCGGCGTTCCGGCTGCCCGAACTGACCGCGCCGCAGCGCGAAGCGCTCGGTTCGCTGCGGGAGCAGTTCGCCGAAAAGCCTGCGGCGCTGCTGCACGGCGTGACGGGGTCGGGGAAGACCGAAATTTACATACACCTGATCGCCGAAACGCTGGCGCGGGGCGGCGACGTGCTGCTGCTCGTGCCCGAAATCGCCCTGACGGCGCAGCTGATCGGGCGCATGGAGCGCATCTTCGGCAGCCGCGTGACCCCCTATCATTCGAAACTTACGAACCGCCGCCGCACGGAGACCTACCTGCGGCTGAACCGTTCCCAAGGGGGCGAGTTCGTCGTCGGCGTGCGGTCGTCGATATTTCTGCCGCTCAGGCATCTGCAGCTGATAATCGTGGACGAGGAGCACGACGCCAGCTACAAGCAGGCCGATCCCGCGCCCCGCTACAACGCCCGCGACTGCGCCGTGGTGATGGCCCGCCTGTGGGGCGGCCGCACGCTGCTGGGAAGCGCCACGCCGTCGCTCGAAACGTGGCTCAACGCCGAGGGCGGGAAGTACGGCCGCGCCGTGCTGGCGGAGCGTTACGGCGACGCCCGCCCGCCCGAAATATTCGTTTCGGATACGATCCGCGCCGCCAAGCGCGGCGAGCGGCATGCGCATTTCAACAAACTGCTGCTGGACAAGATGGAGGAGACGCTCGGACGGGGCGGGCAGGTGATGCTGTTTCAGAACCGCCGCGGATTCTCGCCCTACGTCGAGTGTTCTCAGTGCGGGTGGACGGCCCGCTGTCCTCACTGCAACGTGACGCTGACCTACCACAAGGGAGGCGCCAGACTCGTCTGCCACTACTGCGGCTACACGGCCCCGGTGCCGGCGAAGTGCCCTTCGTGCGAGGTGACGGAGGTGCTGCCGCGGGGATTCGGCACGGAGAAGGTCGAGGAGGAGATCGCCCGGCTCTTCCCCGAAGCCCGCGTCGCCCGGCTGGACCGTGACAGCGTGACTTCCGAGCGGGCGTTCAACGCCATAATCTCCGATTTCGAAGCCCGCAAGACCGATATTCTGGTCGGGACGCAGATGATTACGAAGGGATTCGACTTCGGCGGCGTGTCGCTGGTGGGGATTCTCAATGCCGACAACCTGCTGAACAACCCCGATTTCAGGGCTGCGGAGCGGGCGTTTCAGCTCATGCTGCAGGTCGCCGGACGCGCCGGACGCCGCTCGGACGGCGGCGAGGTGGTGATTCAGACCTCCGAGCCGGGGCATCCCGTGATCCGGCAGGTCGTGGCGGGCGATTTCGCCGGGATGGCCCGCATGCAGCTCTCCGAACGCGAAGCGTTCTTCTATCCGCCCTATGCGCGGCTGACATCGCTGACGCTGCGCCACCGCGACGTCGCGCTGCTGCGCCGCGGCGTCACGGAGCTGGCGGCGCGCCTGCGCGTCAGGTTCGGCCGCCGCGTGCTGGGGCCGATGACGCCCCCGGTGGACCGCATCCGCGGCGAGTATCTCGCGGGGCTGCTGCTCAAGATCGAAAGCGGCGCTTCGTCGGCCAAGGCCCGCGCACTGCTGGCCGCCGAGCTGAAGGCGTTCGCCGAAAATCCCGAATTCAAAACGATAACCGTCGTCTGCAATGTCGATCCTCAGTGACCTGCTGAGCGACGTCGCGGCGCTCTTTTTTCCGCCGCGCTGCCCCGTCTGCGGCGTCCCGCTCGCGCAGGGCGAACGCACGGTGTGCACGCTGTGCCGCACGACGGCGCCCCTGACGGGGTTCTGGCTTGAGGCGGACAATCCCCTGCTGGCGAAGTGCCGGGACATGCTGCCCGTCGAGCGGGCTTCGGGTTTTCTCTACTACATTCACGGAAGCGGGTGGCGGGAGCTGATCCGCGGATTCAAATACCGCGGAGCGTGGCGCACGGCCCGCGCGATGGGCGAGTGGTACGGACGCTGTCTGAAGGAGAGCGGGCTGTACGACGGGGTGGAAGTGGTCGTGCCCCTGCCGCTGCACCCCGTCAAGCGGTGCAGGAGGGGGTATAACCAGTCGGAGTACATCGCCGAGGGGATCGCCTCGCAGCTGGGAGCGGAGGTGGATCGCCGGAGCGTCCGCCGCAAGCGCAATACGGAGAGTCAGGCTCTCAAGCCGCGGCGCGAGCGCGCCCGGAACGTGGACGAGGCTTTCGCGGTGCGCCGTCCCGAACGGCTCGAAGGGCGGCATGTACTGCTGGTGGACGACGTCTTCACGACGGGCAGCACGATGCTTTCGTGCGCCGGGGAGATGCTGCGCGCCGCACCCGGATGCCGGATCAGCATCGCGGCGCTCGCCGTCTCGCGGCGGGAGCTGGGGGTGAGGGAGTGATCGGAAATTAAAAATTCTTTTTCAACAGGCGTTATCCCCTGCTGCGGGGACTGTTTGCGGGAGAATCGTGTTATCAACACGATTTTCGACAACAACTTTGCCGCGGCCGTTTTGTTTTCTCCGCCCGAATCGCTATTTTTGGGCTCTGAACGAAAGGATAAATCATGGCTAAAGATTATAACCCCTCCCAACGCAACAGGGAGGCATTCGAGGCGCTGACCGACACCGCCGGCAACGTGCCCCCGCAGGCGGTCGAACTGGAGGAAGCCGTGCTCGGCGCGCTGATGCTGGAAAAGGACAGCATCATCGCCGTGCAGGAGTACGTCACGCCCGACGCTTTTTACACCGAGGAGCACCGCACGATCTACCGCGCGATCGAGGAGCTTTCGATGGAGCTCAAACCGATCGACCTCTATACCGTCACCGAGCGGCTGAAGGCCAAGAAGGAGCTGAAGAAGGTGGGCGGCGCGTCGTATCTGGCGCAGCTGACGCAGAAGGTCGGCTCGGCCGCAAACGTCGAATTCCACGCCAAGATCATCGCCCAGAAGTACGTGCAGCGCGAGCTGATCCGCTCGGCGACCGAGATTCAGAAGCGGTCGTACGACGAATCGACCGACGTGACGGAGCTGATCGGATATGCCGAGGGCGAGATATTCAAGGTGGCCGAAGGACACGTCAAGCGGTCGGTGCAGGCGTCGAAGGATATTCTGGCCCGCGCGCTGATGCAGATCGAGGAGGCGTCGAAGAATACGAGCGCCTTCAACGGCGTGCCGTCGGGCTTCATGGCCATCGACCGCGTGACGCTGGGCTGGCAGCTCTCGGACCTGATCATCATCGCCGCACGCCCTTCGATGGGCAAGACGGCGTTCGTGCTCTCGATGGCCCGCAACATGGCGGTCGATCACGAGCAGGGCGTGGCGTTCTTCTCGCTCGAAATGTCCGCCGTACAGCTGATGATGCGTTTGATTATCGCTGAGACGGGACTGAGCGGAAACGACGTCAAGTCGGGCCGTCTGACGCCCGAACAGTGGCGGCATCTGGAATCGGCGACCAAGCCGCTGGGCAGTGCGCCGCTCTATATCGACGACACGCCGGCGCTTTCGGTCTTCGAATTCCGCTCGAAGGCCCGCCGTCTGAAGATACACCACGACATCAAGATCATCATCATCGACTACCTGCAGCTGATGACCGGCAATCAGGATTCGAAAGGAAACCGCGAGCAGGAGGTGGCCTTTATTTCGCGTACGCTCAAGGCGATCGCCAAGGAGCTGAACGTGCCGATGATCGCGCTGTCGCAGCTGAGCCGCGCCACCGAAATGCGCGGCGGCTCGAAGCGTCCCCAGCTCTCGGACCTCCGCGAGTCGGGCGCCATCGAGCAGGACGCCGACATCGTGGCCTTCATCCACCGTCCGGAGTATTACGGCATCAATCAGGACGAGAACGGCATGCCGACGGCGGGTATGGCCGAGATCATCCTCGCCAAGCACCGTAACGGCGCCGTGTGCGACGTCAACCTGCGCTTCCTCAAGGAGCAGGCGCGTTTCGCCGACGTGGATGACACGATGCTGCCGCCGTCGCAGGCGGCTGACAGCCAGCAGGCCTACGACGACTATGCCAGCGGTTCGAACGCCGTGCCGGGAGCCGGAATCGGCGGCGGACTGGGCGCGGGAATCGGCGGCGGGGAGTTCGACCCCAATCCGCCCGCGCTGAACGACGAGGCGCCGTTTTAGAAGAGCCGGTTTAGAGGGGCGCTGCGGCTGATGTGGCCGGCGAAGTCGGTGCGGCTGAGGCGGTCGGTGCAGGCGATGCAGGCAGTGCGGTCAGTGCGGACGACTGTGGAAGAGGCCGGTAACAGAATGGTTAATTGATAATATTTTTCTGATAGATGTTTGTCCGGACCTATGCAGGAGCGATCGTGGGGATCGATGCCGCGGCGGTGACCGTCGAGGTCAATATCGCCGGCGGCGGACTGGGAATGTACCTCGTGGGGCTGCCGGACAGCGCCGTGAAGGAGAGCGAGCAGCGCATACGTGCGGCGTTCGAGAACTCCGGGGAGCGGATGTCGGGCCGCAAGGTGGTCGTGAGTCTGGCTCCGGCCGACCTGCGCAAGGAGGGCGCGTCGTTCGACCTGCCGATCGCCGTCGGGATTCTCGCGGCGATGTCGCGAGTGGATGCCGAAACGCTTGCCGGGACGATGTTCGCCGGGGAGCTGTCGCTGGACGGGACGCTGAAACCCGTGCGGGGCGTGCTGCCGATGGCGGTGCGCGCGCGGGAAGAGGGATTGCGGCGGCTGGTGCTGCCGGCGGCGAACGCCGCGGAGGCGGCCGTGGTCGAAGGCGTCGAGGTGATCGGGGCCGGAAGCCTGAAGGAGGTGATCGGACTGCTGAACGGCGAACGGGAGATGACGCCGGCGGTGCCTGCGGACGGGGAGCCGTTCGGGGCGGAGTCGGGCCGTTATGAAGAGGATTTTGCCGATGTGAAGGGCCAGACGCATGTGAAGCGTGCGCTGGAGATAGCCGCCGCGGGCGGTCACAACGTGCTGATGATCGGGGCGCCGGGTTCGGGCAAGACGATGCTGGCCCGCAGGATGCCGACCATCCTGCCGCCGCTGTCGCGCGAAGAGGCGCTGGAGACCACCAAGATACACTCCGTGGCCGGGAATATGGCGGCGGGCGGTCTGCTGGCGCGGCGGCCTTTCAGGGCGCCGCACCATACGATTTCGCAGGCGGCGCTGATCGGCGGGGGACAGTCGCCGCGGCCCGGCGAGGTGTCGCTGGCCCACAACGGGGTGCTGTTCCTCGACGAGCTGCCCGAATTCGGGCGCAGCGTGCTGGAGGTGCTGCGGCAGCCGCTGGAGGAGAAGAGGGTGACCGTCTCGCGGGCGAAATACAGTGTGGAATATCCCGCCAACTTTACGCTGGTGGCGGCGATGAACCCCTGTCCGTGCGGCTATTACAACCATCCGGCGAAGGAGTGCGTATGTTCGCCGGGGGCGGTGCACCGCTATATGAGCCGGATTTCGGGACCGCTGATGGACCGGATCGACCTGCATGTGGAGGTGACGCCCGTGCCGGCGGCCGAACTTTCGGCGGCGGCGCCCGGCGAGCCGAGCGCCGCGGTCCGCGAGCGGGTCGTGCGGGCGCGGGAGGTGCAGGCGGCGCGTTTCGCGGGGACGGAGGGCGTGCATACCAACGCCATGATGAACGCGGCGATGCTGCGCGAATACTGTCGGCCGGACGCCGCTTCGGCGGCGCTGCTGGAGCGGGCCATGGAGCGGCTGTCGCTCTCGGCGCGGGCTTACGACCGCATTCTGAAAGTGGCCCGCACGATCGCCGATCTGGCGGGGCGCGAAACCATAGCGGCGGCCGATGTGGCCGAAGCGATCAACTACCGCTCGCTGGACCGGGGAAACTGGGGGCGGTAAAAGGAGGACGAAAGGGCGGCGAACGGAAAGAATTCGTAATTTTGCAGGCGGCTTGCCTTGGAATGTTGTCCGGGGCGGAAGTCTGCACCCCGGTTTTCAGATCGCCGGGTCTTAGGATCGCCGGGTTTCCGGACCGCCGGGGACGGCTCTCGGATTGGCGGGCCGCCGGGTTAGCAGGCTGTCGGGGCTTCGGGCCGGGCCGCCGGGGCGGTGCCGCGGTCGGGCCTTTGAGTTGTCGGGATCTTCGGGCTTTCGGGTTGACGGGCCGTCGGATCTTCGGACAGTCGGAGGCGGGTTGAAAGATATTGATTGTAAGTAAAAAAGATAAAATAGCATGACAAGGAAAATCATCCTTTCGGGCGGCGGAACGGGCGGACATATCTATCCGGCCGTGGCTGTTGCGGAAGCGTTGAAACGGCGGTTCGGCGACGGGGTCGAGATTCTCTTCGTGGGCGCCGAGGGCAAGATGGAGATGGAGAAGGTGCCCGCGCTGGGCTACCGCATCGTGGGACTGCCCATAGCGGGTCTGCAGCGGCGCATGGACTGGCACAACCTCGCGGTGCCGTTCAAGGTGCTGAAGAGCGTCTCGATGGCCAAGAAGACCATTCGTGAATTCGGGGCCGATGCGGTCGTGGGATTCGGCGGCTATGCCAGCGCCCCGGTGCTGTGGGCCGCGCAGCGGCTGGGCGTGCCGACGGTGATTCAGGAGCAGAACTCCTATGCCGGGCTGACCAACAAGATTCTGGCCAAGCGTGCGAAGCGCATCTGCGTCGCCTATGAGGGGATGGAGCGTTTCTTTCCGGCGGGCAGGATCACGATGACGGGCAATCCCCTGCGGGGCCGTTTCTCGAAAGAGGGGGCCGACCGGGGCGAAGCGTTGGAATATTACGGCTTTACGCCCGATCTTCCGGTGGTGCTGGTCGTGGGCGGATCGCTCGGAACGCGGTCGCTGAACGAGATGATGAAGGCGTGGATACTCGCGCTCGAAGGCGCGGACGCTCCCGTGCAGGTGATCTGGCAGACGGGCAAATATTATGAGCGCGAGATGCAGGCGTTCTTGGCGGCGCATCCGGTTGCGAATATCTGGCAGGGGGCCTTCATCGACCGCATGGACTATGCCTATGCGGCGGCCGATCTGGTCCTCTCGCGCAGCGGGGCGGGGACTGTCTCGGAGTTGTGTCTGGTGGCGAAGCCCGTGCTGTTCGTGCCCTCGCCCAATGTGGCCGAGGATCATCAGACCAAGAATGCCAAGGCGTTGGAAGCCAAGGGCGCGGCGGTCGTGGTGCCCGATGCCGAGGCCCGGACGGCGGCCATGAGGCGGGCGATGGAGCTGCTCTCGGACAAGGAGGCTTTGCGGACGATGAGCGAAAACCTCGAAAAGCTGGCGCGCCCCGATGCGGCGGAGCGGATCGTGGATGAAATCGAAAAGGTAATGAAATAGCGCCGCTTCCGGCGTTTCCCCTGCGCCGCGCGGGCGATGAATGCGGCGGGGACCGTGCGGAGGGAGGAGCGGTGCGGAGAACGATAAAACTTAATCGGATGGAGTTTCAAAATATCTATTTTCTGGGAATCGGCGGCATCGGCATGAGCGCCTTGGCGCGTTATTTCCTGCATGAAGGCAAGCGGGTGGCCGGTTACGACCGCACCCCCTCGCATCTGACGGACGAACTGGCGGCCGAAGGTGCTGCGATTCATTTCGAGGACGACGTGCGGCGGATTCCCGCGGAGTTTCTCGACCCGGCGGCGACGATGGTGGTGTATACCCCGGCCGTGCCGCAGGAGCACGGGGAGTATCAATATTTCGTGAGTCACGGGTTCTGCGTCGAGAAGCGTTCGCAGATGTTGGGACATCTCGCCGAGGGCAAGTATGTGATGGCCGTGGCGGGGACGCACGGCAAGACCACGACCTCGACGCTCGTGGCGTGGCTCAACCGCGGCGTGACGGGCGGAGGAAGCGCTTTTCTGGGCGGAATATCGAAGAACTTCGGCGGCAATCTGGTGCTGGGCGCGGGGGCGCGGCTGGCGGTCGAGGCCGACGAGTTCGACCGTTCGTTCCTGCGGTTGTATCCCGACGTGGCGGTGATTACCTCGGCGGATGCCGATCACCTCGATATTTACGGCACGCACGAGGCGGTGAAGGAGGCTTTTTCGCAGTTCGTGCGGCAGATCAGGCCGGGCGGGTTCCTCATTATCAAAGAGGGGGTGGATATCGTGCTGGACAATCCGCAGATCACCGTTTACCGCTATTCGTACGACGTGCCGTGCGACTTCTACGCCCGCAACGTGCAGCTGCTCGAAGGCGGGCATTACCGCTATGACATTGTGACGCCCGGCGGCGTGGTCGAGGGGTGCACGCTCGGCATTCCGGGATGGGTCAATATCGAGAATTCGGTGGCGGCCGCGGCGTCGGTATGGTGCGCGGCGCAGGCCGAAGGCACGACGCCCGATGCGGAGAGGCTGAGAGAGGCGCTGGCGTCGTTTGCGGGCGTGAAGCGGCGTTTCGAATTCTATGTCAATACGCCGAAACAGGTTTACATGGACGACTACGCCCACCATCCGCGCGAGCTGGCGGCGACGCTGACGTCGGTGCGCAAAATGTTTCCGGGACGACACATCACGGCGCTGTTCCAGCCGCACCTCTACACGCGGACGCGCGACCTTTACAGGGAGTTCGCCGAAGCGTTGTCGCATGCCGACGACGTGGTGCTGCTGCCGATCTACCCGGCGCGCGAGGAGCCGATCGAAGGCGTGACGTCGGAGATCATCGCCCAAGGCGTGACGGTGCCGTGCCGCATCGTGGAGCGGGCGGCGCTGGCCGATACGGTGGCGGCGATGGACACGGACGTGGTGGTGAGCTTCGGTGCGGGCAACATCGACGCCTGCTGCGGGGCGATCGCCGAAAAGCTGAAAGCGAAGAGTTAGCCGGGAGAACGGCGGCCGGGGCGCATGTCCGCCGGGCCGGATGTAAAAACCGCAGAAGACGAAACGACGGATAATCAGAGAATAAAGACGATTTTGAGAAAATACCTCCGATACGCACTGCTCACGCTTTTGTGGGGCGCCGTGGCCGCATATGTCGTTTATGCGGGGACGGCGGCGGGGAGGCTGCGTGCCGGGAAGAAGGTCGGCAGGGTCGAGATCGAGGTGGTGGACAGCTCGTCGATGGGCTATCTGGTGTCGGGCCGCATGGTGCGCGAGTGGATCGCGCACAGCGGAATCAAGACGAACGGCATGGCAGTTGATGCGGTAGAGCTGGCGGCCATCGAGGCCCTGATCGCCAAAAACGGATTCGTGGAGCGCGTGGACGCCTATGTGACTTACGGCAGCGTGCTGCATATCGACATCAGCCAGCGCAGGCCCCTGCTGCGGCTGCTGACCGACGGCGTGGATTCGTACGTCACGCCCGAAGGCTATGTCTTCGCCGCGCCGCGCGCCTCGTCGCTCTACGTGCCGGTGGTGACGGGGGCTTACCGTCCGCCGTTTCCCGCGTCGTTCGTCGGC
>ERZ1673722.1763-NODE-1763-length-20152-cov-10.633975_pt1 | contig 20152 bp, 19 predicted proteins | sample MGYA00580222_ERZ1673722 | MGnify/ENA primary metagenome ERZ1673722 (study PRJEB41218, sample SAMN15661750) | gut metagenome | host: Homo sapiens | place: Canada: London | collected 2015-08-20/2019-03-30 | study: EMG produced TPA metagenomics assembly of...
TTACCTCTGGGGTGACTTCTGGTGTCACTTCTGGAGTTACCTCTGGGGTGACTTCTGGTGTCACTTCTGGAGTTACCTCTGGGGTGACTTCCGGTGTCACTTCTGGAGTTACCTCTGGTGTCACTTCCGGGGTGGTTTCCGGTGCAGCTGGTTTCTCTGCTGGCTGCTGATCTGTATTCGTATCATCCTGCTTCTGCTCAGCTACTGTAAGCTTTGCAATAAAGGAAACCTTTACACCTTCCTCTGTTTCATAAGTGATCGTATCACTGTATTCTCCAACAGCTGTACCTTCTCTTGGCATAACCCATGCATCAACTGATTCTCCAGCCGCAAGAGAACCCAGATCCTTTACCATAAAATGTTCCGGACTGATTTCTTTGAAATTAAGAGTGCTGTTGCCAGTATTCTTAACAGTTACATTCTTAGTCATGGAAGAGTTTGCATTTTCCTGTGTGAAGCCTGCATTTACGGTTCCAAAATCAAGTACTGCAGTACCATCTTCTGCAGTATTTTCTGTAACAATTTCTGCTGTATACACAGGTTCCTGCTTGGCAGGGGATTCAGCTGATGCTCCCTGATTTGCAGCCTCAGCCTGTCCATTCTCAGGAACTTCCAGATAGCCTTCTGTTCCAATGTTAATCACACTGTCATCTGTAGTGATCTCAGACTGGGAATTGTCAGCAGAATTCTCTGTGTCCTGTCCATCTGCCGGCTGCATAACATCAGCGGAAGAATCAGTTGGTTCATCAGCACCAATGTCAATTACTTCCTCGGTTTGTGTATCTTCTGCTACATCCTGAGCCGGCTGTGTGTTCTCATCTGTCTGGGAACCTTCCGCAGGTGTATCCTCTGCTGCAATTTCCTGAACAGGGGCTTCCTCTGCCGGTGCAGCCTCCTGCCCTTCCTCTCGAAGCTCGGTTGCCTCTTCCGGAGCCTCTTCCGGTGTAGCCACAATTTCAACTGTATTTACTTTCAGTTCTCCGGTTATGCCCATTTCGGCCTTTCCGGTAATTTTCAGCTCGATCTTATTTCCAAGATCTTCATCAACAAGCTTATAGGTCTTCTCAGTGCCTACTTCAGTGAGCTGATCTCCAACTTTTCTTGACCAGCTGAACGTTACATAATCGTCTGTAAGTCCTTCCGGTGTAACCTTTTCATAATCGGCGCTAAGCTCAGAGCCTACAGCTGCAGTTCCCTTAATCTTAAGCTGACCTCCAAGTTCTCCCTCTGGTGCTGCTGCCGCAAATACCAGAGACGGAAGCAATGAAAGCATCATAAGAAAAGTCATGACCATTGCTATAATTTTCCTAGGTCTCATATGCCATCCTCCTTTACATTCCCCTTTTAGGCTGACCTGTAACATTATTGTAACATATTTTAAACATTTTCACAAGCACTTTTATTTTATTGTAATTCTTACAGTGCATGTGACAGTGCTACTGTTCGCTCCGCGCACCGCAACCACTTCGCGCTGCACAGGAATCATGCATCCGCATGATTCCGCGCCCAGATTCTCGGGTTTTCTGTGAAATTTGTTTACAAAAAACACCTCGCGGAACATTGCCAGTGAACCATAACGCGATAGTTGCTGGTCACTTCTTTCTCCGGAAAACATCTTATGGGATGTATCTTCTCTTCTGAACAGTAACACATTATGTTCTCTTGTTTAGTGTCATTATAGCAACCTGATTTTATACTTATGTAATATGAATTTATCCGATAACTGTTCGGAATTCCAACCGGACATACTGCCTTTTCGCCAGTTTCATCACCTTATGTGAAAGTCAGTTACTCTGCAGCTGCAAACCTCTGCTTCAAAAGATCATCCCTCCACAATCAGATATTTTCCATCTGGAAGGGCAAATACTTCACTTGCTTCTTCTAATTCTTCATTACTCATGCCATCCACATCTGCACCCATTCCAGACAGATATTTTCGCACTTCGTCAATAGAATCTGCAACTACAGCCATGCAATCCTCCAGGAATTCCTCTGCTTCTTCGTAAGTTTCTGCAACCGGTTCATCAAAAAGCTGCTCCTGTTTTTCCAAAAATGTCTGAATACACTCCTCTGTATACATTTTTCCGACCTCCTGTTTTATAATAAAAGTTATAACTGTTTAGAGCCTGCTGAATAGTTATCAAAATTTTACTCTTCGCATTTTTCCTCATATAAATCAAGAATATCCTCTGGAGAATCCACAAGATAGTCCGCTCCATTTTTCAGCAGTTCTTCTTTTTCCCTGTATCCCCACAGAACACCTACCGTGTACATCCCGGCTGCTTTTCCAGTTTGCATGTCTGTTCCGGAGTCTCCCAGATACATACACTCTTCTGGCTTAATTCCAAACTGCTCCGCGATTTTAAGCGGACCATCCGGTGCTGGTTTCTTTCTTACAGAATCACTCTGTCCCATAACTGCATCAAAAATCTGAGACCCAAACATTCTTTCTACCACTTTCACGGCTGCTTCATGTGGTTTATTTGAGCACACCCCCAGCTTCACGCCTCTTTTTTTCAACTCTTTTAAGGTTTCCGGCATTCCCGGATAATGCTGTATTTTGTAAAATGGGTCTTTATCAAATTCTTTTCTATATAACGCTCTTGCTTCCTCATAGTGCAGCAATTCCGGATCTCCTGCATCGACCAGAAGTCTTTTCACCAGCATGTCAGCACCGTTTCCGCAATAATATCTGTAATTTTCTATAGGCATTGGTTTCAAACCGTATTTTCTTACAACTTCATTTCCTACAACAGCCATGGAATCCAATGTGTAGGCTAAAGTTCCGTCCAGATCAAAAATACATGCTTTTATCATTTTCTCATTCCCCTTATATTGATTTTCATTTTCTTAAGTTCATAAACCAGTCTTCCTACAGGAAGCCCAACCACATTATTGTAGTCTCCGCAGATTCCTTTTACGTAAATTCCAAATTTCCCCTGGATTCCATAGCTTCCTGCTTTATCCATAGGCTCCCCTGTTTTTATATATTCCAGAAGCTCTTCCCTGGAAACAGGATAAAATTCAACATCGGTCCTTTCACTGAAAGTATAAGGCTTCCAGATACCCTGTTCTTTTACAAGAAGGGTTACACCGGTATAGACCTGATGGGATTTCCCCTGAAGTTTTAACAATGTATCTAATGCATCTTCTTCATCTGACGGCTTTCCAAGAATCTTTCCTTCAAATGCAACTACGGTATCCGCACCAATGATCAGACAAGGTTCACTTTCATTTTCAAGTCTGTCTGCAACCGATATTGCTTTATCCTGCGAAAGCTTTTCCACCGTTTCCGCTGGATCTGTCAGGTTGGTTTTCTCTTCCCCATTGCTTACAACCACAGAAAAAACCACACCGGTTCTTGCAAGCAGTTCCTTTCTTCGTGGGGACCCAGAAGCTAAAACAATTTTCTCCATAATCTCTCCTTTTCTGTCTTAACAGTATAACCCTCCATTTATATGGGTGCAACGATTTTTTTCTTTTCTTTTTGCGTAAAAAGTATTACAATATAGACAACTCCATTAAGCTTTGTTTAGACAGATGGAAAATACCGAAAGGAGCAGACAATATGGCTAAGATTAACAAATATTGGGGAATGGTTGCACTCGGAGCAGCAACAGCAGCAGTAGCCGGTGCCGTAGCAGCAGCTTTTGCCAAAAGACATGCTTTGGAAGAGGCAGCTGACCTTGAAGATGATTTTGAAGATGAGCAGGAAGATGACGAGCAGCCTGAAGCAAAGGATGTCCACGAAGATTTCGTAACCTGGGAAGCTACTTCCGAAGATGAAAAAGATGATGAAACCGAAGGCTCTGAGGAGCCTGATTCACAAGAAAGTTCAGAGGATACAGAAGAGGATTCTGCTGAAAATGCAGAAGAGCAGGATAATGCTATAGCCGATGCTCTTGAAAAAGCAGCGAAAGATGAAGATAAATTCGAGGAAGAACTTGCTGAAGCTGAGAAAGAGCAGGACGAAGAAGAAGCTTCTATCCACATTGATTAATTGCAGGTAAATTCATAATTATTCCACATTTTACAAATAGTGACAATCAGGCTTGCCACTTTCGTTGACAGTATTTAGATTTCACTTTGCAAGAAGAAGTTCCAACAGAATTTTCTATTGCAAAAACCCCCACGGCAATTTGAATATAATTTTCCGTGGGGGTTTCTTTTACGCTTTTGGAAGTTTAAATGAACTCTTAAGAGAAACAATACGGTTAAATACCGGTGCCCCTTCTTTGGAATCATGAATGTCTGCACAATAAAAGCCATTTCTTACAAACTGGTAACTATCCAGTCCTTTGGCTTTCAGAAGCTCTGGTTCAACATAAGCAGACATCTCTATAAGAGAATTCGGGTTCAGATTCAGTTCTCCTGTCTCTTTATCATAAACACCCTTTTCCTCATCTACGATATTCTCATAAAGACGTACCGGAACCTTACCTGCATTTGACGCTTCAACCCAGTGAATGGTTCCTTTTACTTTACGTCCGTCAGGTGCATTTCCGCCCTTTGTTTCCGGATCATAAGTACAATGTACAGCAGTAACTGTTCCATCATCCAATGCCTCGAAACCTGTGCATGTAACAAAATATGCATTCATAAGACGAACTTCCGTACCAAGGAAAAGTCGTTTGTATTTCTTTGGAGGATCGATCATAAAGTCTTCTCTTTCAATATAAAGTTCCTTTCCAAATGGAACCTTTCTGCTACCAAGGGCTTCATTTTCCATATTGTTCGGAGCATCCAGATATTCCACCTGTCCTTCCGGATAATTGTCAATGATCAGTTTGATCGGATCAAGGACTGCCATATAGCGAGGAGCCTTTAATTTCAGATCCTCACGGATACAGTACTCGAGCATTGCATAGTCTACTGAACTGTCAGCTTTGGATACACCACAAAGTTCCACAAACTTCTGAATAGATTCAGGTGTGTAACCACGGCGACGTAAACCGGAAATAGATACCAGTCTTGGATCATCCCATCCGTCAACAATTCCATTCTCTACCAGCTTCTTAATATAACGCTTACCTGTTACTACATTCGTCAGATACAGCTTTGCAAACTCAATCTGCTTCGGAGGATGTGGATATTCCAGTTCTCTTACAACCCAGTCATATAATGGTCTGTGATCTTCAAATTCCAGAGTACAAATGGAATGTGTAATTCCCTCAATTGCATCCTCAATAGGATGAGCAAAATCATACATCGGGTAAATACACCAAGTATCTCCTGTTCTGTGATGGCTTACATGAGCCACACGATAGATAACCGGATCTCGCATGTTCATGTTTGGAGAAGCCATGTCAATCTTTGCTCTCAGAACTTTCTCACCATCAGCATATTTGCCTTCTTTCATCTCTTCAAAAAGCTGAAGATTCTCTTCTACAGTTCTGTTGCGATACGGACTCTCTTTGCCAGGCTCCTTTAAAGTTCCACGATATTCTCTGATCTGGTCCGCAGTTAAATCGCAGACATATGCCTTACCCTTTTTAATCAGTTTTACTGCAGCTTCATACATCTGTCCGAAATAATCGGAAGCGAAGAACAGTCTGTCCTCCCAGTCAGCTCCCAGCCATTTGATATCGGCTTTAATGGACTCAACAAACTCAGATTTCTCCTTAGTCGGATTGGTATCATCAAAACGCATGTTGAATTTACCATTGTACTCTTTCGCCAGTCCGGCATTTAAAAGAATGGATTTGGCATGTCCTATATGAAGATAACCGTTTGGCTCTGGCGGAAAACGTGTATGAACGGTGTCATAAACTCCTTCTGCCAGGTCTTTATCAATGATATTCTCAATAAAATTTTTGGAAACCTTTTCGTTCTCCATGGTTCTCCCTCCTGATATCAACTCTTTTATAGCATAAATTCCAATATCTGTCAGAGCATGTTAAAAAATTTTCTTCAATATGTGTATCGGGAATAATTTCTCAAACATATTCTGTTCTTTGATGATTTATCTTATCATAAATAGGTGCATTTTAAAAGTTTTTCTTACAAAAATATTGATTTTTATCCCTATCTATGAGAATATATTAATTTATGCCACAAAAAAATCCCTGATATATAATCAGGGATTAAAAAGAGCTGATGACGGGAATCGAACCCGTGACCTCCGCCTTACCAAGGCGACGCTCTACCGACTGAGCCACATCAGCACTCTCATGTCCGACATTTCTGCCGCTCACAGTTGATTATATTACCAGAAGGTTATCTTATTGTCAACACCTATTTTCAAATTTTTTCAAAAAATATAAAATAATTAAAATTCTTTGCTGCAGCACCTGCCGCTGCAACCTGGCAGGTACTGCTATACTGCATTTTTCATTTTTCAGGAATAACAATATTCCGCACATAATCTGTATCTGTCAGTAAGCCATCTCCGCTTTTCTTGTTTGTAAAGGAAGCGGTCCCATTCTGATTTCCGGACAGATCAAACTGAACAGTATTTCCCTGTACAGTTCCATTTACTACCTGGTCAATTTTCTCCAGTTTATACCGCATAACTTTACTCTCCTGAACCTGGTATTTCCCTGCCGGAAGTGCGAATACAGCCCTTTTGCTTACATCTGCCCGGATGTCTGTGTTTTCTTTTGTAAATTCCACAGTTTTAGAGTAAATACGTTCTTCTCCATCCAGATCTGTTCCTTTCACCGTGAATGTAAAGGCCGGATTTCCCTGTCCCCAGACAATTTCATCTCCATGAAGAATTTTGTTTATTGTAAGAGTCACCATCTTCACATCTGTCATCTGGAACTTCTGAACTCCAGATGTACTTTTTACCGTACAAATCACCGGTTTTCCTTTTTTGTAACCGGAAGGAGCTGTTATTTCTGTAAGTACATATTCTCCGGCTGGCAGTTTATTAATCCTATGAGCAGTTTTCCCGGACGTCCAGGTGTCGATCACTTTTCCGCTTTTATCCGTCAACTGCATAACAGCTCCTGCAACAGCTTCACCTGTCACCTTATCCGTCTTTAAAAATTCCGCTTTTATATAACGGTTTTCAATTACCATTGTATAACCTTGCTCATTCTTTACCAATCCATTTGCATCCACAGTAAATTTATAAACTGTGTTATCTAAAACATATCCGGCAGGTACTGCTGTCTCCTGTATACAATATGTGGCAGGTGACAGCCCTTCCAATTTTATTAATCCGTTTTTGTTTGTTGTGTATGTTGTTCCCGCCGAATCTGCATTTGCACTGCTTTCCCATAAACGGAATTTTACGCCTTCAATAGGAGGACGATTTCCTCCTGCTTCTTCCGTTTCTGTTACTTTTTTGATGTACAGATGCATTTTCTGATTTCTGACAAGGATCGCTTTTTCAGGCTCTGTTTTGCTTAAATTCGCCTCAAATACCTGCCGGCTGATTGCATATCCCTCCGGTGGTCTTACCTCACTTACCTTATATTTTCCAAGATAAATATCTTTTGAAATGGCTGTTCCATTTCTATCCGTTACTATAGTATCTGCTACAGTCCCAGCTCTCAGCAAAATATTTCCAGAAGCAGAACGGATGTCCTCCAAAGCTGTGATCTGAAATTTTCCATTCTGCAGTGCCTTTCCTGTCTCATCCACTTTTCTTATAGTAATATGACCTTTTGGAACTTTTTCCTTTACAATCACCCTGGTCTTTTCTGTATTTTTTGATGTGGAAGAAGGTTCTCCTCCGATCCAGTTAAAAGTACTTGTAGCAATATTGTATATATGGGCTTCCAGTACATCCGGATTTTGATTTGCTACATAGTACTGCTGTAAGTTACTGTTACTCTTCAATCCAACAGTAAGTAAAAGACGCACGGGTTTTCCATAACAGCGCTCTGGCAATTCTGCCACAGAAGACAAGGTAATCGAATTTCCAGCAACATTCAGACTCCAATCTCCGCGTACACTGTCAGAAGCGCCAAATGAAGCTTCTACTGTCTGATCAAGATATATCTGAACCCCTTTCAGTTCAAAACAGTCTGCCAAAGTATCCTGGATTTTAAATTTGGAAATTTTCCATTCTCTTTTATTGGAAGGAATTTCCTGAACAATTTCAAACACACTTTCAAAATCTCTGCCATTATACTCTGCAGTAACTATTCTCTGATTTTCCCTTAGAATCCATTTTTGAGGATTCTTTGGTTCGGTTCTGTTTACGCTTGCCCTATCTGCAACATTGTTCGAGGTAATTGTTACAGCCTGCGAGTCTCCTTTATGCTGTGTCGTAACAGTAAAATGATTGCTGGTCACATAAGAAGCTACAGTTCCGTTATAAGTACAGGAAATCTCTCCTGGTACCATTCTGGCGTTAAAAATCACATCATAGGATTTCCCATAAAATCCTCTGTCACCAAGAGCAGCTTCTGTTGCCTTTAAGGTAATGTTCTTTCCATTTACAGATATCTGGAACCGTCCATCCACTCTGTTCTGCCCGTTTTCATAAACCTCCGCTGTTGCAGCTGTCAATTCTGCTCCCGCAGGCAATGTATCTGCAATTTCCATTCTGGTCATATACCCGCCAAATTCATTATCCGGCACATTTATATTCAGTTTATATTTATACTCACTGTCCGGACCTGGAAGAAGAAGGTCTTCTCTCCATACCCCATCCTGCAAATTGGCAGTATACTTCTTTACAGAGGCATTCACTACTTTGTTTTTATATCTTGTACAATCTGTAGTCACTTCATCTGACCAGGAAGTTCCTGCGAGCCCATTTATATGCTGACAGGTAATCGAAGCCTTATTTTTTACCTCATAACGGTAACTGTCACCACTGTAAACCGGTGTTATTTCAGTAGGATCCATTCTCACTTTTATCTGAAACTCATATGTTTTTCCATAAAAGTCCGCCTGTGACAATGCTGCCTGTGTAGCCTGAAAATTTATCACATCCCCATCTGTAGAAATACTAAACCATGAGGTTACATCATTCTCTGAAGGCAGCATCTTTACAGCTGCGTAACCAGCGAAATCGACTCCTGCCGGCAGGGTATCACTGACTTCGCAAGAGCTGTAATAATACGCTGAATGCTCTTCCGGGATATCTGTCTGCAAGGTATAATAAAATTCCGAGGTACTGTCAGACAAGGTGTTTGACGTTCCCTGGGAAGCCAGTGTATTTCCAGTCTTTTTTACAAGGCCAGGATACTCTACCGGACCATAGCCTTTCGCATCCCAGTTAAGTCCGGCAGATGTTTTACAGGTTCCAGTCTTTACATCAGCAAATACACTTTTGATCCGGCTTGCAGTTTCAATGGAATAAGCTCCGCAACCAGGCCGCAGAATTGCCAGATAGAAGCCGGATGAATTGTCCAGCTCATAGACAACTGTATTTTGCGGAATCTCTCCGTCAACGGCAGGTGCCGGTGCGGTAAGAACTTCAAAGTTTTTGGAAAATAAAGTTTTCTTCACTACGTTTACTACAGAATCAGTTGTCGCATACCGGTGTCCTATTGAACCATTCTGAAGATTGATTCCAAATCTCTGGTACAAATCAATATCCAGCCATCGAAAACGATAGTTGCCTGCAACCGGAATATCTGTACCGCTTTTTACAATATCAATTTTGATTTCCTGTGCAGAGAGCTCATCCTTAAAGCTGATCCACAATTCATTTGAATTGCTGACGCCAAACATAGGATAAATTCCCGTTATTTTATTTCCCTTGTAATCGTAGGTATAATCCTGATAATTATTACAGGTAAGAAGAAGGTCTACCTTCGTATTTGCTTCTTTATTGTATCCTACATGTGTAACACGAAAACCAAATTTTCCTTTTGCATTGTTATTAAGTGGAACAAAATACGGTCCCTCTACCATTGCTCCCTGCTTCATTCCTGAAATAACGTCATTTCCTGCATTGTTCCATGAATAAACCTGGGTATCCGCATTCCAGCCAAGTCTTGTATATTTGCTGCTGAAAAGCGTACTTCCATTTGCAACAGCGGTAAAACCGCCCTTTCCTTCTCTTACAGGAGTTCCTTCCTGTGCATAATTTTCCGGAGCAACATATGCATCAATCAAGTCATCTGTGCTGCCATCTTCAAGCACTTCCAGACCATCTTGAAAAAACATGGAATCCTCTCCTGAAGTTTCCATTTCCTCCAAAGAAGACAAAAATTCTCCATCCTCATTTGCAATCAGTCCACTCTGAAAAAATTTCTCCTCTTCTGAAACATTCCTGTCGGCTTCTGTACTGTCTGTTTCTGTACTATCTGTTTCTGCCCCATCCATTTCATCATGAGCAGGATTTTCTTCACATTCAGCTTCTTCAGGCGCTGTATTGTCTTGCATTACTTCCTGCGCTTCCGTTTCAGTTGACACCTTCTCATCTTCCTGTGCCCTTACTGCCCAGCCAGGATAGGAGAACGCTACAGGCACAGCCAGAGCCGCGGCCAATATAGTTTTTTTCAGATTTCTTTTTCTCATCCCCTCGCCTCCTTCTGGTCAATATCAGCCTGTTTCAAATATTCCTGATAGATTTCTTTCATGGTTTTGCTTCCATCCTGTTCCTGAATAACGCTGGCAATCACAGGTACATCATAGCTTACACTTGCATCCAATTCCCCCTCTAAATAGGAAACAGCAGCAAGTTTTCGAAATAGCGGTGTAGTGGATTCTCCTGGGTTCAAAACACTTTTATAGCCGTAAATATATTTTTTGTTTCCTGAGGTTTTCTCCTGATAAAGAAGAGTCCACTTCGTCTCGTCTGCCTGAAATGTAAACAATTCTCTGTTTTCTCTTATTGTTTTTCTGCCTGTACTGCCATCCAGAACAGCTATACTTCTCATAGGAACATTTACCTCCAGAAAAACATTTGCACTGTTTTCCCCTATATTTTTTACAACCGGATCTTTTTCCAGGATCTGACCGGGATAAACCTTTGACGCTTTTTGCGTATCCCAGTGGGCTTCTGTAAGCTGCGCCTTTACAGATCCTGCCGTAAAAACATTCTTTACTTCGCCGGCGGATTTGCTTAAATACGCAGCTGTTCCCCCGGCAAAAGACATAGTTCCGACAAGCAGCCCCATAACTGCCAAAAAGCTTCTTTTTTTCCTCAACTTATCTCACTCTCCTTTTTGTCTGCCCTTCAAAAATTTCTGTTGCCAGATAAATTGCAAACAGGAAAAAGACTGCCGCAATTTTACCCGTTCTGCTTCCTGTAAAGTTCAGCACATATCCGGCAAAAGGGATGCAAAATACAACCGTGCCCTGCAGATTTTCCCACTTTACCGGTTTTGTATCCTGATATTGATTGGAATCCCCTTTTGTTACAAAAAAATGCTTTTCCTTATTGTTTTCAGCTACCCGGTGTGTAATCATTGTTCTCCCTTGTTCTGTGGTAAATGTAATGATCTCCCCTTTTTCTACTTTTTCCGGCTCCTTTTCCTTCACATATATGGCACTTCCAACTGGCAAATCAGGGCTCATGCTTCCAGACATTACGCTGTAACATTTCATGCCATATATCTGGGGAAACGAAAGTCCGACTAACAAAATGACAAAAATCACCCATATGATTTTCAACAGACCTTTTCCCCAGATTTTTAATCTCATCTGTCTTTTTCCTTTCTGTACAGTTTTCTTGCAGTTACTGCAAGAACCACCGCAGCTACAAATAGCGCAAACCATCTTGCCAGCAGATTTGTGTTATCTCCGGTTTTAGGGCTTGCAGACGCAGTTGCATACACTTTTTCTCCTGCTGCTCCATTTAAGCTTTCCTCTCCACCGTTGTATCCACTTCCGCCACTGTTTCCGTTTTCGCCATACTTTCCATTTCCGCTTTTATTTCCACTTCCGCCGTTATTTCCGTCATCTCCATTGTTCTCATCGTCATTGTGCCCCCGGTCACCATTTCCATTTTGACCGGAAGATGAATCCGAAGAGGCCTGACTCGCAGAAAATACCCATTTCACTTTTCCCAACAGTTCCTGATATTCATTATCCATCTCTTCACTTAAAGACAATTTTACAATCAGATTTTTTCCTGCTCCTGGTTTAAACTCACCAAGGGAAATGTCTTTTTTCATGCTCCAGCCTTTTTTCGTCAGATTTCCATCTACAGTTCCATGATAAAGAACTTTATTGTTCTCCAGAATTTCAATCTTTGCATAACTGGTAAGAAGCTTCCGTATCAGCTCCAGATTCTTTTTGCTGTACTTGTTCTGTTTGGCAGCTTCCGCCCGAAGGCTCATCTTAATGTTTAAATCCGAGTTATTAGCAAGCCTTATTGTCTGGCTTCTTGTACATCCAGGCTGCAGGTTCTTAAAATTTGCAAACAGATCTGTTTTCTCGCCGCCAATGATCAGCTTATGATTTTTGTCAAAAATCACACTGGTAACAACTTCGCAAGTACATGGCTGATAGGTAATTCCAAGATCCTTCTCATTTTTTCCCCATATTGCTTTCATTTCGCCGCTCTCTGCCTGTATACTCTCCAGATTTACAATAATTCTTGCCTCTTTGTTCTTATAACGGTTGTCTGCTTTTTCAGAGAGATAGTAGCTGTCCATCAGAGGCTTTTTCGTGGTTTTTCCTGCCGGCAATACATCCTTATAGTACCAGTAGCCGTCCTCACACAGCTTCCAGAGATCGGTGTTGTAATGAATTTCGATCATCTCAGGATCCAGTTCCCGATTTTCCAGAAACTGACCGGTTTCACTGATACTCCCAAACACTCTTCCAATTTTTATCCGGACAAAGGAATCCACAGTTCCTTCATTTTTTATATTTACCTCTTTCACCACTTTCTGTCCCGGATCTACATGATCTGGCCTTACATAATTTTCCTGTATGGAATTTTTGTAAGAGGACATGGACAGCAGATTTACTGCATATTCAGATACATTCCAGGCAGCCAGCGCAGTACCGCATGCAAGCAGCAGTACTGCCACCACAGTTATGCAGATACTTGTGCACTTATGCTTCTTCATGGTATCTCTTCCTTTCTGATCAGTTCTCACTGCCGCGGTTTATTTCCTGCAAGGTTCCTCCTTTAATTTCTTCATCCAACATGCGGTAAGCTTCTGACTGGGTAGCAAATCCTTTGCTCTGAATTGCCTGTGCTGTTACTTTCAGCTGATAATTTCCAACTTTCTGCATCTGTGTCTGGTTCCAGTCTGTAGGAATCGCAATATTGGTAAACAGGGTAGACTCCTCTCCAATATTTAAAATTCCATCCCCTTTTGCTCCCATATAATTGAAAACAAGTTTTGAAGCAGTGGAGCGTGCCGTGTCCTTTGTCCACAATGGATTTACCATTGGATAGGCTGCCAGCTGTGCAAGGTTGTAGCCAGGAATCCTATCCTGAATCAGTCCGGTAGCCTTACCTTCTTTTTTGTCATATCCACCGGTAAAAGTCTTATCAAAATAAATGGTCTTATAAATCAGATTCAACGCCTGATCGTCTGTGATCGGTGTCCCCTGACTATTCAGAATGTCCACACTCATTCTCACATAACAGGGCTCGTCCCCGTTTTTGTCGGAGGTGATGTTCTTTACAGTTGGATTTTTGTATACCGTGTATCCCGGATACATATTCTTTCCATCGTTTTCATTTGGATCCCAGTCCGGTTCTTTCAGACCAATATCAAGGTCCCCTGTGGTAAAAACATTGGTCTGCACAGAATTTTCCGTGAAATAAGCCATTGTGTTTCCAATTCCAAATAACATGGCACATGAAAGTGCTCCCGCAAATAATACATTTCTTTTTCCTCTGCTCATTTTCATATTTTCTCTTCCTTTCTCTCATTAAAAATGAAACAATCCTGCTTCATACGCACTTTTTGGATTGTTAAGACCAAAATATTCTTCTCCTGTCATCTGCTGAAGAATCTGTCCGGAAATCTTAATTTCCACCCCGCCCATTTCCTGAATCCAGGTCTGCCTGCGGTTATTTACCTTTTTATCCACCCAGACCTTTGTAAATAGAGGAACAGTTGTTTCTCCTGTACCATTCAGGTTCCTTTTCAAAACTTTCGAATAGTAAAAATACTGTACAGGGTCTGTCTTTTTCTGATCAGCAAATCGCACCCATTCTCCTTTAGCGGCATCATCACTGTTATAATCAATGGTATAAACTTGGACTACTTTTTCCATATCCTGAGCGCTTAAGACTTTTCCTCTTTTGCTCTTATCCGGGCAATTCTGACTGTAAACGAACTCACATTTCAATGCTGCAAGCTCATTCATATTCAGTTCTGATGTATTGGTTATCTGAGGATCTTTTGCAACAGAAGAACCTGGAACAGTAAGTAATCCTTTCTGTGGATTCCATGACGGCTCTGTAAGAACTGCATCCAGGCCTTTTTCCCCGGCAAATGTCAGCCTGTTTGCAACTTGTCCTGTGTCACCAAGATAAGCAAGTGTGCCGCCAGTTCCCACAGCCAGACATAACCCGGTTCCAAAGATCAGTGCTGCCTTTTTCATTTTTTTCATGTGCACCTCCTTACAGTCTTGCAAAGGCTTCTTCCGGAGAAGAAAATCCTTCGCTCTGAACCGACTCTTCATACACAAGAATATCAAATGGAACTAAATCTTCTTTTTTTACTATGTTTTTTATAACAATATTATCAAAAACCGTATCTGTTCGCTGTCCTGGCTGAAGCTGTTTCTGATAATAATAGTATCCGTCTTCTCCTGTTTTCCAACTGTCTTTTATCTTAAGAGGCTCACACTGCGCCTGTGCATCCAGATTGCTGAATACTACCCTGACCCGGACATATACCGGAATCACAGAATCATTTACAATACATGGCTTTTTCTTTATGACCGATCCTGGTCCAGGATCGGCCGGAGGATCAAACTCTTCTTCAATGTGTGTCTTATTCTCCACTATCTTTATCCTGTTAACAGTTTCCTGGCGGTCAATTAAATAGGCATACACCATAGAACCTGCTGCTCCCGCCAAAAGGCAGAACGCTAGTACAAACAGCATCCATTTCTTTCTCATGGATCAATCACGGCAGGAACCGTTCCTGCTTACTCCTTTCCTCCTGGAATTTCTGTTATTTTGCAGACCTGCTGCAAAACAGCTACTGCTCAAAAAGACCAGTAACCATAAAATCAGCACATGGGTACCACCTCCTTTACAAAGAACCAGAACGGTCATATCTGTCATTAGGGATTTTTTCGAAAATTAAATAGTAAAAAGAATAAAAGATTTGATTTATAAATACATCTGAGATCAGTGAAATAAATAGAAACTATAATTATTAATATTTTAACAATTTCTAAGATACAATAATTAATTAAATGGATTTTAATAACTGAATTAACAAATTTGAATTAAAGATTAAATTGACGCGTCTTCTGTGACGCATTGATTAATTGATATGATAACATGTTTTTTGAAAAAGTCAATACAGGAAATAGAATTTTTCTATTTCCTGTACCAGCTCCTGGACTAGAAAAGGCTCTAGCTTATTACCTCGCGGATTTTGGAGCGGATTCTCTGCAGAGCATTATCAACAGATTTTGGAGATTTATTCAGGATTCCTCCAATTTCCACATATCCTTTTCCCTTCAGATACAAATCCAGCACTTTATTTTCCATAGGACTTAAATAATCTGAAATTCTTTTCCGAAGATCCTCTGTAGTCTCCTGATCAATAATGATAGATTCCGGATTCTCCACGCTCAGTTCCCAGATTGGACTGCTTTCATCCTCCTGATTCAACGATACATAGGAATTCAGAGGCTGGTGCTTCTGGCGGTTAGAATTCTGAATGGCACTGTATATCTGCCTGTCAATACACACTCTGGCAAAAGTTGCAAAAGATGCCTCCTTATCTGTCTGAAAATCCCGGACTGCTTTAAACAAACCGATCATTCCTTCCTGAATCAGGTCATCTGTATCTCCTCCGATGAGGAACATGGCCCGGGCTTTCTGACGCACCAGCCCCTTATATTTCTCCATCAGATAATCTTCTATGGCTGTCTCTCCAGCCCGCAGACGGGCAATCAGTTCTTCATCACTTACACCATCGAACTTTCCCATATTTCCTCCGGATTTTATTTCATTCTCTGGCGAACCACCTCATAGGCAAGGATTCCTGCTGCAACAGACGCATTCAGAGAATCAATATCTCCCTTCATAGGAATAGCTGCCACAAAGTCACATTTTTCCTTTACAAGACGGCTCACGCCCTCTCCCTCATTTCCGATTACCACACCCATAGGACCGGTAAGATTCAGATTGTACATCAGATCTCCGCCCATATCTGCGCATACGAACCACATACCCTCTTTTTTCAGCTCTTCGATGGTCTGTCCAAGATTAGATACCTTGGCAACTGGTGTGTAGTTCAAAGCCCCTGCAGAAGTTTTTGCAACTGTTGATGTAAGCCCTGCCGCATGTCTTTTCGGAATGATAACACCATGTGCGCCTGCAAGGTTGGCAGTACGGATAATAGCTCCCAGATTATGGGGATCTTCGATATCATCAAGAAGAATAATGAAAGGTGCTTCTCCTTTTTCCTTTGCTTTATTTAAAATATCCTCAACTGTGGAATATTCATATGCAGCCACCTGCGCGATCACGCCCTGATGGGCGCCTGTCTCGCTTAACTGATCCAGACGCTCTTTCTGTACAAAATTAATGATCGTATCTTTTTTTCTTGCCTCACGGATAATGGTGCGTACTGGTCCATCCTGGCATCTGTCCAGAACAAAAAGCTTGTCCACGCATTTTCCTGAGCGAAATGCCTCTAATACCGCATTTCTTCCTTCAATCTGCTCGCTCATTTGCAGCCTCCTGTCTCTTATTGCCTTTGTAAAATCATTGCTGTTGTTCTTTATAAATTCTCTTCCGGAATTCCTTTTCTCACCAGTTCCACAATTCTGGAATAATCTTCTTTCAGGTACAAATATCCCATCAGTGCCTCAAAGCCTGTAGCCCTGCGGTAATCTGCCATTGTAGCATGCTTGGCCATTGTAGGGGAATGTGCATTTCTGCCTCTTTTATAGACAGCCAGTTCTTCTTCTGTAAGATCAGGTTCCAGAAGCTCCATCATCTTTGACTGCGCTCCTGCCTTTACCAGGCTGCTGGCCTTTTTATGAAGCTGATTCACCGGACAGTTGCCTTTTTTAACAAGGATTGTCCGGATCACCAGTTCATAAACACCATCTCCAATATAAGCCAGTGTCAGCGGGGAATAGGTTCGCAGATCCCTGTCTTTCAGTTCAAACAGTTCTTTTAATTCACTTAAGCCCGTTTCCATTTTACTCCTTCACGTGTATCTTTAAGAATGATTCCCTTTGCAAGGAGTTCATCACGAATCTCATCTGCTCTTGCAAAATTCTTTGCCTTTCTTGCCTCCTGGCGCTCTGCAATCAGATCTTCGATTTCTTTATCCAGAATTTCTTCTTTCTTCACAGCAGCAAGTCCAAGCACATCACAAAGCTTCACAAGAATTTCAAGAATTCCTTCTGCAAAAGCGGCGCTGCTTTCTTCTGTTACATTTGTATTGGCAAATTTGACCAGTTCAAATACAGCTGCAAGCGCATCAGCTGTGTTGAAATCGTCTTCCATTGCTTCTTCAAATTTCTTTACATATCCTTCTGCCTCTGCAAGAAGTTTCTTCTCAGCCTCAGTAAGTTCAACAGCAGATGCCTTCTCCTTACGGTCTTTCAGGCGTCCTGCTGCCTCTGTAATTCTCTCAAGGGCATTCTTGGAAGACTCCATAAGATCAGCACTAAAGTTCAGCGGACTTCTGTAGTGTGCATTCAGCATGAAGAAACGAAGCACCTGCAGATCATACTGCTCGCTGATTTCACGCACAGTACGGAAGTTTCCAAGGGACTTGGACATTTTACGGTTATCAATATTCAAGAATGCATTGTGCATCCAGTATCTTGCAAAAATTTTGTCATTGCAGCATTCGCTCTGTGCGATTTCATTCTCGTGATGCGGGAAAATAAGATCCTCACCACCGGCATGGATATCAATCTCGTCTCCAAGATATTTCTTAGACATAACAGAGCACTCAATGTGCCAGCCCGGACGGCCATCGCACCACGGAGAAGTCCAGTATGGTTCCCCTTCTTTTTTCGGTTTCCAGAGTACGAAATCCAGCGGATCTTCTTTCTGGTCCTCTCCTGATACCTGAAGTGCACGGAATCCAGACTGCAGGTCATCCAGGTTTTTGTGGGAAAGCTTTCCATATTCTTTAAATTTCTTTACACGGAAATATACAGTTCCGTCTGCCACTGCATAAGCATATCCTTTATCCATAAGAGTCTGGATCATGCTGATCATGCCGTCAATTTCCTGAGTTGCCTGAGGATGTGTAGTAGCAGGCTTCACGTTCATTCCTGCCATATCCTTTTTGCACTCTTCAATATATCTCTGGGAAATTTCTTCTGCGGAAACTCCCTCTTCGATTGCTTTCTTGATAATTTTGTCATCTACATCTGTAAAGTTGGATACATAGTTTACTTCGTATCCTTTATATTCCAGATAACGGCGGACTGTATCAAAAATGATCATTGGACGTGCATTACCAATATGGATCAGGTTGTATACAGTAGGTCCGCAGACATACATTTTTACCTTTCCCTCTTCAAGGGGTACAAATTCCTCTTTCTGACGGGTCAGCGTATTAAAAATCTTCATTTTATTTCTCCCTCCGGTCAATTTCTCTAAATGTTATTTCGCAGCTACCAATTCCAGACTTCTGCAGCATTTTGTACTTGTGCGCACAACAACATTATTTCTTGTATAAAAGGCAGACTGCCTGGGAAGCAATTCCCTCTTCTCTTCCGGTAAAACCCAGCTTCTCCTCTGTGGTAGCCTTGATATTCAGACAGTCAGGCTCCATATGCAGCGCTTTCGCAATGTTTTCCTTCATCTGTGGAATATGAGGTGCCATCTTCGGCTTCTGGGCAATGATCACAGCGTCAATATTTCCTACACCATATCCTTTTTTTTCCAGAAGAGAGGCTACATGTTCCAACAGCTTTACGCTGGAAATCCCCTCGTATGCCGGATCTGTATCTGGAAAATGCTGTCCAATATCTCCAAGAGCTGCAGCTCCCAAAAGAGCATCCATAATCGCATGAATCAGTACATCTGCATCTGAATGTCCCAGCAGGCCTTTCTCCCACGGTATCTTCACACCGCCAAGGATCAGATTCCGGTTCTCTGTCAGTCTGTGTACATCATATCCCATTCCCACTTTCATAAGATTATCCACATTTCGTCCCTGCCTTTCTTCTTGAAAGGGATTTTCCTGCATAGCAAAAAATCCCCATGCTATCGTTCGCTATTATACATGATTTCCAACTAAAAAGCAATCCGTCAACAGTTTAATATGCCAGGGATTTCTGTCTGACATTCCAGACTGCGTTGCAACAGAATTCTGCACAATTTTTATTTATGACAAAGGCCTCCCGGGTGAACCCCAGAAGGCCTGACAATATATATTCTAAATATTTGCATATCTTTAAATACAAAAACATTTGACACATTTTCCTGTGGACAGTACTATTAAACTTCTGCGATTACCTCAACTTCGCAAAGAACATTCTTCGGAAGAGTTTTCACAGCGACACAGGAACGTGCTGGTTTGTTTACAAAGTATTTCGCATACACTTCATTAAACTTGGCAAAATCTCCCATATCAGCAAGGAAGCATGTTGTCTTAACTGCCTTCTCAAAGCTACTTCCTGCTTCTTTCAGTACTTCGCCAAGATTCTTCATAACCTGCTCTGCCTGAGTCTCAATGGTATTTCCGTTGATCTCGCCTGTTGCAGGATTTACCGGAATCTGTCCAGATGTGAATAATACTCCATTTAAGATCATTGCCTGGGAGTATGGTCCGATTGCTGCTGGTGCCTTCTCTGTATAAACTACTTTCATGGTGTAAATCTCCTTTCAATTTTTCTTTTATTGTCTTCATGCTATCGCAAAATTTTATTAGTGTCAAGCAATTTTTTTGTACAAGTCTGGAAAGGATTCTGTTTTGCAGAAAGCCTTTTTCAAATACGCTCTAATTCAAATAATAATAAGCCATCGCTGAAATCCTCTGAATATTGGAAACAGCATCTGCTTCCTTTCCTGCATTCTCAGACATTACGCACAGAATATAATCCGTTCTAGCTCCATAGACAATTCCAATATCGTGCTGGCTTTTATCATTTTCACCAGTTTTAT
>ERZ1673722.1769-NODE-1769-length-20125-cov-4.587843_pt1 | contig 20125 bp, 21 predicted proteins | sample MGYA00580222_ERZ1673722 | MGnify/ENA primary metagenome ERZ1673722 (study PRJEB41218, sample SAMN15661750) | gut metagenome | host: Homo sapiens | place: Canada: London | collected 2015-08-20/2019-03-30 | study: EMG produced TPA metagenomics assembly of...
CTATGCCATGGTGTAGAGATAGCTTGCGCGGTAACGCGCCGCCACATGAAGCGTTACGTCGCACCCCACCCGCGCGCCCGCATCCGTCAGGGCGGCATGCGCGGTGCGGTAGGCCAGGTCGGGCGTGTTGTTCTCGCTGCTCAAATGCCCCAGCAGCAGGTGGCGGGTGCCGTTTTTGGCCAGATGGACGGCGGCCTCCGCGCCGCTTTGATTGCTCAAATGGCCTTTTTTGCCCAGAATGCGCGTTTTGAGCCGCTGGGGGTAGTGCGGGTTCTGCCGGAGCAAATCGGGGTCGTGGTTGCTCTCCAGCAGCACCAGGTCCGCGCCGGTCACCGCGTCGCGCACCTCCTGGGAAAAATAGCCCAGGTCCGTGGCCACGGCCACGCTGTGGTCCCGCGCAAAGATCCGGTAGCCCACGGGGTCGGCCGCGTCGTGCGGGATGGAGAAGGGGGCGATCTCCAGATCGTTGAGGAAAAAGCTCTCGCCCGCGCGGATGACGATTCGGTTGTGCGGCGCGAGCTCGCCCACGGCGCCATCCATGCCCTGCCAGGTGCCCTCGGTGGCGTAGACGGGCAGGCTCAACCGCCGGGACAGCACGCCCACGCCCTTGACGTGGTCGCTGTGCTCATGGGTGATGAGCAGCGCTTTCAGGTCCGCCGGGTCCAGCCCCGCGGCGCACAGCGCGTCCAGCACCTGACGGCCGCTCATGCCGCAGTCCACCAGCAGCGCGCCCCGGTCGGTGGCGAAGTAGACGGCGTTTCCGCTGGAACCGCTGAAAAGGGTGCAGAAGGTAATCAAAGCGAAAGGCTCCTTGCTTGGATGTCGGGCGGGGCAGTCCCCGCGCGGGTCCTATTGTACCATTTTTCGCACACGAGGGAAAGAGGGGAAGCCCCTTTCGGCATGCGGCGGCGGCGGGCGGCATATCCTTGTTCCACTCCCCCGCAAAAAAACGACAAGGAGGAACGGACGTGACGCTGGCAGAGCTTCGCACCAAAGAGGTGATCGACGTGCATGACGGCAAGCGTCTGGGCCGGGTGATGGATATTGAGTTCTGCACGGCGGACAGCCGCGTGACCGCCCTGGTGGTGCCGGCGGAAACGTCGTTTCTTCAAAGCCTGCGCGGCGAAAAATGCGGCCTGGTCATCCCCTGGGAGGACATTCAGCGCATCGGGGACGATGTGATTCTGGTGTCCACCAAATGCAGCTGCGCCTGCCGTCAGGATGGCACCCACTGGGAATAGGCGTCAGGCTGCGCACATGCGCCCGGATTCTACGCGAAAGCGTCAGGCCGGGCGCATTGCTTTTCATGGGTAAAAGCATTATAATGGCAGTGCCCAATCAACCAACAGGGAAAGGCAGAGAACAATGGATATTCTGAACTATTTACAAGGCATGGCCGTGCAGCACGGCCCCAGCGGGCACGAGGCGGAGGTGTCCGGCTGGCTGAAGGCGCGCTTTGAACCGCTTTGCGACAGCGTGACCATCGACCCGCTCTACAATGTGATTGCCCTGAAAAAGGCTACCGCGCCCACCAAGGACGGCTCGCCCGCGCCCCGCGTGATGCTGGCGGCGCATCAGGACGAGATCGCTCTCATGGTGGCGGACATTTTGTCCGACGGCTCGTTGCGCATGGGACAGGTGGGCGGCGTGGACCCGCGCATCCTGCCCGCGTCCACCGTCACCGTGCACGCCACGGGCGGAGGGGAGGGCGCGGTGAAGCTACTGGGCGTGGTGGGTTCCACCCCGCCGCACCTGCTCAACGCCGCCGACCGCGAGCACAACTACAAGCGGGAAGACCTGTTCGTGGACCTGGGGTTGCCGGCGGAGCAGGTGCGCGCGCAGGTGCGCGTGGGCGACCTGATCACCCTGAGCGGCCCGGCCACCCCGCTGCTCAACGACCGCTGCGCCGCCAAGACCATGGACGACCGCGCCTGCGTGGCCTGCCTTCTGGAAGCGGCCGAGCGGCTGCAAAAGATGAGCCACATCTGCGACATCTACTTCGTGGCCACCTCCCAGGAGGAGGTGGGCTCCAAGGGCGCATCCGTGGCGGCCCATGCCATCGACCCGGACCTGGCCGTGGCGCTGGACGTGACGCACGCCACCATCCCCCAGAGCCGGCCGGACACCACCGTGCCCCTGGACGCGCCTGCCGCGACCTATGGTCCCTTCGTGCAGTACAAGCTGCTGGAGCGCCTCAAAAAGGCCGCCAAGGACCATGGCATCAAGCTCAACACCGAGCATGCCGAGCGCTTTACCTACACCGATCTGGACAATATTCAGATCGCGCGCGAAGGCGTGCCGTGCGTGCTGATCGACCTGCCGCTGAAATATATGCACACCACGGTGGAGCTTCTGGACATGAATGTAATCCGCGAATGCGGCAGGCTGCTGGCCCATTTCCTGGGCGACCTGGACGAAGGGTGGAATGAAGCATTATGGAGCTGAAACAGCTTTGTGAACTGCAGGGCGTCAGCGGACGTGAGGAACTGGTGCGCGCCGCCATTTACGAGGAGTGCGTGCGCGTGCTGGGCAAGGAAAACGTGACCATCGACCGCATGGGCAACGTGATCGCCCACAAGCGGGGCCGCGATGCGGACGCGCCGCATGTGATGGTATCCGCCCACATGGACGAGGTGGGCCTGATGGTGATTTCCGCCACGGATGAGGGACTTTTGCATGTCCGTCCCATTGGCAACGTCGATCCGAGGGTGCTGGTGTCCAAGCGGGTCAAGGTGGGCTATGCCGTGCCGGAAAAGGACGGCAAGCCCGCTCAGGAGCCGCTCAACGGCGTCATCGGCGCCATGGCCATCCACCAGCAGACCGCCGAGGACCGCAAGCGCGTGCTACCCATCGACCAGCTGTACGTGGACATCGGCGCCAAGGACAAGGACGAGGCGTTGGAAAAGGCCCCGGCGGGCACCCCCATCACCTTTGATACCGCCTTCACGCCCTTTGGCGACGGGCGGATTCTGGCCCGCGCTCTGGACGACCGCATCGGCTGCTACAACATGCTGCGCCTGCTCACCTGCGACGCGCATGGCGATACGGATTTTGTGTTCACCTGCCAGGAGGAGGTCGGCTGCCGCGGCGCGGCGGGCGCGGCCTTCCGCCTGATGCCGGACATCGGGCTGGCGCTGGAGGGCACCACCGCCAACGATATGGGCGATACGCCCGCCGTGCATCACGTGTGCCGCGTGGGGCAGGGCGCGACGGTCAGCTTCATGGACAACGCCTCCATCGCCAACCCCGAGCTGTTTAAGGACATGCTCGCCCTGGCGGAGCGGGAGGGCATCCCCCATCAGGTCAAGATGAGCGTCAGCGGCGGCAACGAGGGCGGCACCATGCAGCGCACCGGCGCGGGCGTGCGCACCTGCGTGCTCAGCGTGCCCTGCCGCTACATCCACAGCCCGTCCACCGTGTGCGCCGCGTCGGATATCGAGGCGCAGTACCGCCTGGCCAAGGCATTTTTGGAGAAATAAAATAGAGAGGTGCATTTTCGATGTTTGAACTCATCAGGCAGCTGGTGAATCTGTACGGCGCGACCGGGCGCGAGGCCGGCGTGGCCGACGCCGTGGAGGCGCTTTTGAAGGACCATGTCGATTCCATCCGCCGCGACGCGCTGGGCAACCTCATCTGTGAAAAGCGCGGCACGGACCCGGACGGCAAGCGCATCATGCTGTCGGCGCATATGGATCACATTGGCTTTATCGTGGTCGCCGTGGAAAAGGAGGGTTTCCTGCGGGTGATGCCCGTGGGCGGCGTGGGCCTGGCTGTGAGCCGTACCCGCCACGTCAGCTTCCAAAACGGCGTGCAGGGCGTAATCGTGCAGGAGCCCGTGCGCGAGGGAGAAACCCCCGCCATGAAGCATATGTTCATCGATATCGGTGCAGCGGACGAGACCGAGGCCCTTTCCATGGTCAGCCTGGGCGACGTGGCCGTGTATGCCAACGACTGCTTCCGTCTGGGTGAGCACCGCGTGGCCGCGCCCGCCATGGACGACCGCGTGGCCTGCGCCCTGCTGGTGAGCGTGATGCAGGCCCTGCCCAAGACCCGCAACACCGTGATCGCCGTGTTCTCCACGCAGGAGGAGGTCGGCTGCCGCGGCGCCAAGACCGCCGCTTACAGCGTGGACCCGGACATCGGCATCGCGCTGGACGTGACGGCGCATGGCGACACCCCCGAAACCAAGCTCCCCGCTATCAAGCTGGGCGAGGGCGCGGCGGTCAAGATCATGGACCGCGGCAGCATCTCCAACCCCGAGCTGGTGCGCGACCTGCTGGCGGCGGGCGAGCGCGCGGGGGTCAAGACCCAGCGCGAGGTGCTGCCCTTCGGCGGCACGGACGCCATGGCCATGCAGGTTTCGCGCAGCGGCGTGATCGCGGGTACGGTGAGCATTCCCTGCCGCTATGTGCACAGCGCCTGCGAGGTGGTTGACTTGCGCGACGTGGAGGCCGCCCGCGCGCTGCTGCTGGAATACCTCAAATAACAAAGGCAAGTATGGCAAATCGGACCCGCGCCCAAGCGCGGGTCCGATTTTTGTGCGCGTTGGAAGCGCCGGCGCTACTTTGCAGGCGTTTCCCCGCCCTGCGCCGAAGCGGAGGACGCCAGCGCCTCAAGCAGCGCCAGACACCGCTCCCGCTCGCTGCTGCCCAGGGGCGTGAGAAAGTACAGCGGCCGTTCCAGCGCAAAATCCGTCACGTCGAGCACGGCGAGGCCGGCGTCATCCACCAGCACGCCTTCATAGAGGAAGGTGACGGCGTCGGTGGCGGCCAGCGCCGCCTTGATGAGTCCGAAGCTGCCCAGCTCCATCGTGCGCGCGAAGGCGGACAGGTCCATGCCGCGGGCGAACAGCGCGCTTTCCAGCACCGCGCGCGTGCCGGACCCCCGCTCGCGCACCAGCAGCGGACAGGCGCACAGGCTGTTCATCGCGCAGGGCTTTCCAGCCAGCGGGTGCTCCGCGCGCGCCGCCGCCACGAAGCGGGCCGCACGCCATACCTGCGCCTCGAACAGCGCGCGGTCAAACGGCCCTTCCACGAGCGCGCAGTCCAGCTCGCCTTCCAGCATGCGCTGGGTGAGCGTCTGCGTATTGCCTACGCATACCTGTGGGGCCCCGCCGGACGCGAGCAGCCCGGCCAGCGGCTTTGGAAGATAATAGTCCGCGATGGATAGCGTCGCCCCCAAACGCAGGGGCGGCGCGCCGGCTGTCATGCGCTGCTTGAGGCGGCGCTCGTTGACCAGCTCAATCTGCACATGCTTTTTAAGCTCCTCGCCCGCCCGCGTCAGCCGCACGCCGCGTCCGCGCGTATCCACCAGCCGCCTGCCGAAATGCTCCTCCAGCCGGTGAATCTGCTGCGTTACTGCGGGCTGGGTGAGGTGCAGGCATTCTGCTGCGCGCGTATAGCTGCCCAGCCGGGCCACTTCCAGAAAAGTAAGAATCTTTGCGTCGAGCATCGCATATCCCTCCGCAAGAAGTATAACATAAATTTATGTTTAATTCAAAATGAACATTTTACTTTATGGAGCTTTGCGGGTACAATGGTCCGGCAAAGAAACGGAGGGATTTGGATATGCAAAGGATTGGGAAGTACGCAAGCGTGGCGCCGGGCCTTCTGATCGCGGTGGCGGTGGCGGCCGCGGCGCGGTTTCTGGAGGGGCTCTTGCCCATTCACCTCATCGGCGCGTCGGTGATCGCGCTGTTTATCGGCATGGGCATCAACGCGCTGCACAAACCGTCTGCACTGGTGGCCGGGGGACTCAAGTTTACCTCCAAGCGGGTGCTCAAGCTGGCCATCATTCTGCTGGGCGCGTCGCTGAGCATGGGGGACATCCTCACCGTGGGCAGGCTGTCGCTGATGGTGATGTGCTTTACGCTGCTGACCTGCTTTGGCGGCGGTTATCTGGTGGGGCGCAGCCTGGGGCTCAACTGGAAGCTGAGCAACCTGATCTCCGCAGGCACGGGCATTTGCGGCGGGTCGGCCATCGCGGCCATCGCTCCCGTGATCGACGCGCAGGACCGCGACATCGCCTACGCCATGTCCGCCACGTTCCTGTTCGATATGGTCATGATTCTGATGTTTCCCTTCCTGGGGCACTGGCTGGGCATGAGCGACATGGCCTACGGCCTGTGGGCGGGCACGGCGGTCAACGATACCTCCAGCGTGGTGGCGGCGGGCTATGCCTTCAGCGAGGCGGCGGGCGACTTTGCCACCATGGTCAAGCTCACGCGCACGCTGTCCATCATCCCCACGGTGCTGATTTTCTCCGTCATCAACGTGCGTGAAAAGTGCCGCCTGAACGTGGCCGTGGAGGGCGAGCGGGTCAACGTGCTCACGCTCTTCCCGTGGTTCATTTTGGGCTTCCTGGGCCTGGCGCTTTTCAACAGCGTGGGGCTGATCCCCGCCGCGGTTTCCGCCTTCCTCAAGGACTTGAGCAAGTTCCTCATGGTGGCCGCGCTGGCCGCCATCGGCCTGAATACCGATTTCCGTGAAATGCAAAAAGCGGGCCTGCGCCCCATGCTGCACGGATTCATCATCTCCGCGCTGGTGGTGGTGGTGGCCCTGCTGGTGGAAATGGCGATGGGGCTGGTGTGAGTCAGCCCTTGACGGCGCCCGCCATGACGCCGCTGACGATATACCTCTGGCACAGGAAGTAAAACAGCAGAATGGGAGCGATGGCGAGCACCAGCATGCCCATCATCGCGCCCATGTCCACGCTGCCGTATCCGCCGCGGAGGTACTGCACGGCGATGGGAATGGTTTTGAAGCGCTTCAGATCCAGCACCAGGTAGGGCAGCAGGTAGTCGTTCCAGATCCACATGGCCTGCAAAATGCCGGTGGAAATGAGCGTGGGCTGCAAAATGGGCAGCACGATGCTGAAAAAGGTACGCAGGGGTGAGCAGCCGTCAATGGTGGCGCTTTCCTCGATGGCGATGGGGCAGGCCTTCATGTAGCCGGTGAACAGAAAGACCGCCAGCCCCGCGCCAAAGCCCAGATAAACGACCGGGATGGTCCATGGGGTGTTGAGGCCCAGCACGTTTGCCACCTTGGAGAGGGTGAACATCACCATCTGAAAGGGCACCACCATGCTGAACACGCACAGCAGATAGATGCCGTGGGTGACCCGGTTTCGGACGCGGCTGATGTACCAGGCGCACATGGAGGTGCATAGCAGAATCAGCGCTACGGACAGAACCGTGATCACAAGGCTCCACAGCATGGAGGCCCAGAAATCCGTGAGGCGGATGCCGTTTCGGTAGTTGTCCAGCCCGACGAACATGCTGCCGCTGGGCAGGGCGAAGGGCGCGCGGCTGATGTAGGCCTTGCGCTTGAAGCTGTTCATCAGCACCATGGCCAGGGGAAACACATAGGCCAGCGATATCATGGAAAAAACGGCGGTGAGGGCTGCGTCGGCGGCGTGCCGCCGTTTTTGAGTTGCCGCCATGCTACTGCTGCACCTCCCTTGTGCGGGTGAGCCGGAGCTGGAGAAGCGCGATCGCCACCACGATCAGGCAGAACACCACCGCCTTGGCCTGGCCCGCGCCCTCCCAGCCGGCGCGGCCGTAGAAGGTATCGTAGATGTTCAGCGCGAGAAGCTGCGACCGGTTGGAGGGCATGCCTCCCGTCAGCGCAAGGTTCTGGTCAAAGAGCTTGAATCCGTTGGTCAGCGTGAGAAACGTGCAGATGGTGATGGAGGGCATGAGCATGGGGAGCTTTACGTAGCGCAGCGCCTGCCAGGCGGACGCGCCGTCGATGGCGGCGGCCTCGCTTACGTCGCCGGGGATGGACTGAAGGCCGGAAATGTAGATGATCATCATGTAGCCCGCCTGCTGCCAGAGCATGACCACCATCAGCCCCCAGAAGCCGTACCATTCGCTGGTGACCAGCGTGACGCCGTAGCGGGCGAGCACGCCGTAGTTGAGAATGACCTGCCACAGCCAGCCCAGCACGATGCCGCCGATCAGGTTGGGCATGAAAAAGACCGTGCGGAACAGGTTGGTGCCGCGAAAGCCGCGCACCAGAAGCAGCGCCACCGTCAGCCCGAACAGGTTGATCAGCACCGTGGACACGCCGGCGAACAGCGCCGTGTACCACAGCGCATGCGTAAAGCCCCCCGAATCCTCAAAGGCCCGCACATAGTTGCCAAGCCCCACAAAGGTGGCGTTGGACAGGGTGGTGAAATCGCAAAACGACAGGTACAGCCCCATGGCAAAGGGAACCAGAAAGCCGATGGCAAAGGCGGTCACCGTCGGCAGGACAAACACCGGCCAGTATTTTGCAAGATCCCGTTCCATCGGCCAATCTCCTCCCGTAGTTTGCTGGCATTACGAACGATACCTTACTTTTTGGCCGCCGCGTACTCGCTGGCCCAGCCGTCCACGAAGGCCGTTTCCACCGCGGACCATTCCTTCGTGCCCTGCGCGTACTCCAAAAGCGCCGCGCCTACGCCGTTTTTCCAGGCTTCCGAAGGCATGGTGGGGAAGGTCCAGCTCACGGGCGTGTGCCCCACGGCCAGGTCCTCGCTGGCGGCGTCCAGCAGGGCGTTGTGCGCGGTATAGCCGGCATCGAAGGTGCTAAAGGGCGTCACAAACCCCATCTGATTGGCCAGGGCGTCACGGCCCTCGTCGCTGGTGATGACCCACTCCAGAAAGGCTTTGGTGGCCTCGATGTTTTCTGGCTTTGCGTTTTTGTTGATGCACCAGAAGTTTTCCGACCCTGTGCAAAGGCCCTGCTGTTCCTCACCGTCCACGCCGATGTAGATGGGCAGCATGCCAAGGTCGTCGTCGGTCAGGCCCTCGGCAATGCAGTCGGCGTAGGCCCAGGTGCCGTTCTGGTAGAACACGGCTTCTCCCAGCGCAAATTCGCTGGCGGCATCTTCCCCCGTTTTCGCCCCGATGACGGCGGGCTCGCAGGTGGCGTTGTTGATATATAGATCCCAGATCTGTTTGTAATTCTCCAGATACGTGCCCTTGATGGCCTCGGTGGAGTCAATGCCATCCGCCTTGTATTCATAGTATACGGGCAGGTTGGCCAGATGGGTTTTGAACCGCCAGTCGGAGCTGGCATCCATGCCGGCGGAGGTGAAGGCGCCCAGCACGCCCAGCTCCTCGCGGCGCGCCTGGATATCCTCGGCTACGCCCTTAAGCGTTTCAAAATTGTTGATCTGGTCGGCGGATTGAATGACCGCGCCGTCCAGCGCCATATACTTGTCCAGGAGGGTGCGGTTGTAGATGAGGCCGTACGTCTCGATCACATATGCGATTCCCAGCACCTGCCCGTCCTCGATGAGGGCGAAGTCATCACTTTTGAGGTTGCGGTAGAGCGCGGTATCGCGCAGGTCCAGGCAATAGTCCCGCCAGGTTTTCAGGCCCACGGGGCCGTTGACCTGAAACAGCGTGGGCGCATCCGCCTTCTCCATTTCGGACCGCAGGGTGTCCTCATAGGTGCCGGAGGCGGCGGTCACCACCGTGACGGGCACGCCGGTCTGCTCGGTGTAGGTCTTGGCCAGCGCCTGCCACTGCTGGGACTGTTCGGGCTTGAAATTCAGGTAGTAGACCGAGCCGGTTCCGGCGACAGAGGGGGAAGCCGTTTGCGCCGGCGCATTTGATGCGGACGGCTGAGGAATGCCCGTATCCTCGGCCATGCTGAAAATGGTGACCGCCCCTACCACCAGCAGGGCAATGGACAATACGGCAAGCAGTTTCTTCATATAAAGCCCTCACTCCTTTTCTTCCTGCGCCGGAAACTGTGCGAACACGTGGAACAACCGGCGTGTCCTTCGTCCATCAGCATGTACCGTTTCCATCAAAAACATGCGGGGACAGATGCGGTGTCGTATGTTTTCCACAAAAAAAGCGCGAAGCACTTGACAACCTCTACAATGAATGGTATGATATGGACATAGTACGAGGTTAAAAGTATGCGCAAACGATTGCGCGTTTTTCCTCGCACATGGGTTCAAAAGCGGCCCGTGCCGCATACAGATTGAAAAGGGGTGTTCCATTCATGAAGAAACTGTTGGCTCTGGTTCTGACCCTGGCGCTGTGCCTGACCCTGGTTGCGGGCGCGGCTTCCGCCGAGGCGACCGGCAAGGTCTACTACCTCAACTTCAAGCCCGAAGCCGATGAGGCCTGGCAGGCGCTGGCCAAGACCTACACCGAGCAGACCGGCGTGCCCGTCACGGTCGTGACCGCGGCTTCCGGCACCTACTCCGAAGTTCTGACCGCCGAGATGGACAAGGGCGACGCCGCTCCCACGCTGTTCCAGTGCGGCAACCAGGCCGGTCTGGAAACCTGGGCCGATTACCTCCTGCCCCTACAGGACACCGACTTCTATAAAGAGCTGAGCACCGATGAGTTCAACCTCTACGGCGAGAACGGCGACGCCCTGGCCGTGGGCTACTGCTACGAGGCGTTCGGCATCATCACCAACAAGGCTCTGCTGGAAGAGGCCGGCTACTCCGTGGACGACATCACCAACTTTGAGACCCTCAAGGCCGTGGCGGAGGACATCCACGCCCGTTCCGCCGAGCTGGGCTTCGACGCCTTCACCTCCTCCGGCATGGACGGCTCCTCCAGCTGGCGCTTCTCCGGCCACCTGGCCAACATGCCCCTGTACTACGAGTTCCGCGACGACGGCATCACCTCTCAGCCCGCCACCATCAAGGGCACCTATCTGGATAACTTCAAGCAGATCTGGGACCTCTACATCAACAACTGCGCCACCGATCCCAGCCAGCTGGCTTCCGCCACGGGCGATCAGGCGCTGGCCGAGTTCGGCGAGGGCAAGGCCGTGTTCTATCAGAACGGCACCTGGGAATATGCCAACCTGACGGGCGAGAAGTTCGGCATGGATCCCGCCGACCTGGTCATGATCCCGATCTACATCGGCGTTGAGGGCGAGGAAGACGCGGGCCTGGCCTGCGGCACCGAGAACTGCTGGGCTGTGAACAGCCAGTCCTCCGAGGCCGATCAGAAGGCCACCCTGGACTTCCTCTACTGGGTTGTGACCTCCGACGAGGGCACCACCATGATGGCCGAGCAGTTCGGACCCATCCCCTTCAAGGCCGCCAAGGCTTCCGACAACGTGTTTTTCAACGATGCCAACAACTACATCAACGAAGGCAAGTACGTGGTCAGCTGGGCGTTCAACTACACCCCCAACGTGGATACCTGGCGCGCGGCGGTCGTGGCTGCCATGACCCAGTACTCCGCCGGCGGTTCCTGGGACGATGTGGTCACCGCGTTCGTGCAGGGCTGGGCTACCCAGTACGCCAACCAGTAAACGCAACCTGATTCCCGGCAGCGCCGCTGCCAGCTCCGGGGGAGCGGGATGAGCCCCGCTTCCCCGGTTTCATTTCACCAGCGGAGGAGCGGCTATGAAACATAAAAAGCAACGAAGCAACGCGGCGGTGAACTCGCGGCTCATCCGCCGCCCGATCCAGCGGTGCTTCGCCATCTTCCTTCTGCCGACGTTCGCGGCATTCTGCATCGGATTCCTCTATCCATTCATTCACGGACTCTATCTGTCTTTCTGCAAGTTCACCACCACCAGCAACGCCAAATGGGTGGGGCTGGATAACTATATCCGCGCCTTTAAGGACGCCAGCTTCGTCCACGCCTTCGGCTATACGGCGCTGGTGGCGGTGACGTCGCTGGTCATCATCAACATTCTGGCCTTTGCCGTGGCCTATGCCCTCACGCGCGGCATCCGCGGGTCCAACCTGTTCCGCGGCGTGTTTTTCATGCCCAACCTGATCGGCGGCATTGTGCTGGGCTATATCTGGTCGATGATTTTCGACGGCTTCCTGTCCCGCTACAACACCTCCATCGTGCTCAACGCCACCTACGGCTACTGGGGCCTGATCATCATGCTGTGCTGGCAGCAGATCGGCTACATGATGATCATCTACATCGCCGGCCTGCAATCCGTGTCCGACGACATGATCGAAGCCGCCAAGATCGACGGCGCAAACGGCTGGCACATCCTGTGGAACATCACCATCCCCACGGTGATGCCCTCCATCACCATCTGCACCTTCCTGTCGCTGACCAACGGGTTCAAGCTCTTTGACCAGAACTTGGTGCTCACCGGCGGCCAGCCCTTCACCTTTCAGCCGGACGGCACCATCATCCGCTCCACCGAAATGCTGGCGCTCAACATCTACAACACCTTCTACCTCAACTCCAACTCCCGCGGCATGGGCCAGGCCAAGGCCGTGCTGTTCTTCATCCTGGTGGCGGCCATCGCGCTCATCCAGCTGCGCGCCACCCATAGCAGGGAGGTGCAGCAGTAATGCGGCGTGAACGCATCGGCAAGAACATCCTGACCGCGCTGTTTGTGCTCATCAGCATCGCGTACATGATGCCCATCGTGGTCGTGCTCTTCAATTCCTTCAAGAGCAACGCCTCCATCAACACCAACACCTTCGCCCTGCCCAACGCCGAAAGCTTCGTGGGCTGGGCCAACTACCAGACCGGCATGACCGTGGGCGAATATCCCTTCATCAACTCCGTCGCCTACAGCTTTGTCATCACCATCCTGTCGGCCGCGCTGATTCTGATCTGCACGTCGATGGCCGCGTGGTATATTTCCCGCGTGGATGATGTGTTCTCCCGCGTGGTGTACTATCTGTGTGTGTTCTCCATGATCGTGCCCTTCCAGATGGTCATGTTCACGCTGGCCAAGACGGCCAACGTGCTGGACCTGGACACCCCCTGGACCATCCCGGTGATCTACCTGGGATTCGGCGCAGGGCTGGCGGTATTCATGTTCACAGGATTTGTCAAGGGCATGCCGCTGGCCATCGAGGAGGCCGCCGCCATCGACGGCTGCGGGCCGATGCGCACGTTCTTCTCAGTGGTGTTCCCCATGCTCAAGCCCATCTTCATCTCCGTGGGTGTGCTGGAGATCATGTGGGTGTGGAACGACTACCTCCTGCCCTACCTGGTGCTGGACCGCACCAAGTACAAGACCATCCCCATCCACATCCAGTACCTGCAGGGCAGCTACGGCCATGTGGACCTGGGCGCGGTGATGGCGCTGATCATGATCAGCATTCTGCCCATCATCATCTTCTACCTCACCTGCCAGAAGTACATCGTCAGCGGCGTGATGGCCGGCGCCGTCAAGGGCTGACAGTATCGAGCCCAAAACGAAAAGGACCTGCCCGTCTGCATTGGGCAGGTCCCTTTCTATGCAAAATCCCGTTTCCGGGCGGTTATTTTTTCCGCGCATCCTCAATCAGCTTGAGCACGGCCTGCGTGCCGTCTTTGACCGGGTAGGCTTCCAGCGCAGCCAGCAGCTCCGAGCGCTCGTCAAGGAGCTTGAACAGCGCGTCCGTCAGCGTGCGGGCGGTCATGTCCTCCTGCATCAGCACGCGCGCCAGCCCCTGCCGGGCATAGCTTTTGGCGTTTTCAATCTGGTCGCCGCGGCTCGCGCCCAGCGGATAGGGCACCAGCAGCATGGGCTTGTGCAGGGCCAGCAGCTCGCTTAAGGTGTTGCTTCCCGCGCGGCTGAGCACCACGTCGGCCACGGCCAGCGCGTCGGGCATTTCATCGGAAAGGAACTCCTTCTGGCAGTAGCCTTTCGTTCCCATGAGGCTTTCGTCCAGGTTGCCCTTACCGCACAGGTGCAGCACATCGAAGCGGGTCAGCAGCTCCGGCAGGGCTTCGCGCAGGCAGCGGTTGACGCTCTGTGCGCCCAGGCTTCCGCCCGTCATGAGCAGCACGGGCTTCTGCCCGTCGAAGCCGGCCAGCGCCAGCCCTGCCGCGCGGCTGCCGCGGAAGAGCTCCGGCCTGAGCGGGGTGCCCGTCAGCACGCCCTTTTTGCCCAGCGCGCGGGCACATTCGGGGAATGTCGCCGCCACCTTGGTGGCGAAGCGCGCGCAAATGCGATTCGCCAGGCCGGGGGTGAGGTCGCTTTCGTGGCATACGGCCGGCACGCGGCACAGCCACGCTCCAAACACCACCGGCACGCTCACGAAGCCGCCTTTGGAAAAGCACACGTCGGGCTTGAGGCGGCGCATGAGGCCGATGCTCTGAAACGCGCCCCAGATCACCCGAAAGGGGTCGGTGAAGTTCTGCACGCTGAAGTAGCGCCGCAGCTTGCCGCTTTTGACGGCATGGTAGGTGATGTCGGGGAACCGGGCCATCATCTGGTGTTCAATGCCATTTTCCGTGCCGATGTAGTGGATTTCATAGCCTGCCTCGCGCAGATGCGGAATCAGGCTCAGATGCGGGGTTACATGTCCGGCGGTGCCGCCGCCCGTCAGTACGATGCGTTTGCTCATGGTGCGCTCCTAAGCTGGTGATTTGGCCGGCTGTCCGGCAGGCTTAGTATACCACATTTTGGGCTTTTGTGCACGGCCCGGCCCTCATCCGATGCGCTTGAGCTCGGTGTGCAGGCGGCTTAGGATGCGCTTTTCCAGCCGGGAGATGTAGCTCTGGGAAATGCCCAGTAGGTCGGCCACCTCCTTCTGGGTGCGCTCGCGCTGGCCGCCCAGCCCGAAGCGCAGCATGATGATGCGCTTCTCCCGCGCGCCCAGGTGTTCCAGGGCATCGCGCAGGATCTCGCGCTCGATTTCCTGGTCCAGGTTGACTGATACCGTGTCCGGCCGAGTGCCCAGCACGTCGCTCAAAAGCAGCTCGTTGCCGTCCCAGTCGGTCTTGAGCGGCTCGTCCAGACTCACTTCCAGGCGCAGCTTGGAGGTCTTGCGCAGGAACATCAGGATTTCGTTTTCAATGCACCGGCTGGCATAGGTGGCCATCTTGATCTTTTTTTCCGCGTCAAAGGTGCCTACGGCCTTGATGAGCCCAATGGTGCCGATGGAGATGAGATCCTCCAGCGGGATGCCGGTGTTCTCAAACCGGCGGGCGATGAATACCACCAGCCGTAGGTTGTGCTCGATGAGCGTGCGCCGGGCGGCCTCGTCATGCTCCTTGAGGCGCAGGGCCAACGCGCGTTCCTCTTCGGGCGTGAGGGGCGGCGGCAGGGGATCGGGGCCGCCGATATAGAACAGCTCCTGCGGAAAAAGCCGCATCAGAAGCCGCTGAAATGCCAAGTGGAGCTTTTCGGGTGACTGATTCATACCGTGTGCCTCCTCACCCCGCATGCGCGGGCCGCAGATCGTCAGGAAAAGGACGCCGAAAGGGCGGCCATGGGCACCAGGGCCTGCGCGCCTCCGTATTCCGGGCCGGCCACCGCTACCAGCAGGCGCGCCTCCGAGGGATGTCCGTTGAGGTACAGGCGGCACTCGTCGGGCCGGAACAGGGGCAGCAGGGCCGAGCCTGCCGCCGTGCGCACGTTGAGCAGCCGGAAGCCCAGCGGCAGGGAGGCGAGGTCGCCCAGATCGTATACGCCGGGGAAGAGCAGCCTTGCCGCCTTGCGCGGCACCACCAGCACGGGAAGCCCCGTCAAGGGATCGCGCAGAAGGTTGCCGCTGTCCAGCATGGCGGGAAGAATCACGGCGTTTCCGTCCACCCTGAGCTCCACCTGCCGCACATCGCACAGGGCATTGGGCAGAAGGGTGGCCAGCAGGTAGACCAGCAGCGCCACGCCTGCGCCGGCCATCAGCGCGAGCGGCGCGGGCACGCCACGGGCGACGAGCGCCTGCGCTCCGCCGCCCAGCATCAGCGACGCGCCCAGCGTGGATACACAGCCGCGCAGGCAGGGCCCCAGCCCGTGCGTGCGAAAGCACAGCGCAACCGCACAGGGCAGGCCGCCCAGCGCCAGGATTTGCAGGGGCGGCAGCACCAGCGCGCACAGCGCCAGCGCCCCGCCCAGCCCGGCGGAGGCCGCCAGCGCGCCCCGGCCCGGCGCGGGCAGGCCCGCCAGCCTGCCGCCCAGCGGCAGCGCGCACAGACACATGGCCGCATTCCACAAAAAATAAGCCTCCGCGTGCACCACAGGCCGCGCCTCCCTTTGTCTGGCATGCAACTAGTATAGTGCACACAGGGTGGCGGATATGTCGAAACACAGCGCGAAGGATGGCGGAGCCGTGCGGAGGCATAAAAAAACACGGCAGGCCTTTTTGCCAGCCTGCCCTGCGCATGATTCCGCGCGCTATCTGCGTCCCAGCACATCCCGGAGCTTCTGTGAAAGGGGACGGTTTTTCTTCATGGCGAGCGCCGCGTCCAGCGCGCCCTCGCGGTATTTGTGATTGTCGGGATCACGCCGGACGGCCTCCCGAAAGCTCTGATGGGCGGTGTCATACTGCCGCAGTCCCATCAGGATTTTGCCCTGCAAAAAGTACCAGTCCGCGTCCTTGCCATCGGCGCGGGCCAGCTGCCGAAGCGCGCTTTCCAGATTGCCCTGATCGATCAGGCGCTGGGCAAAGTGCTTGGCCTCCTCCTGGGAAATCAGGTTGAAGCCCACGCGGTGCTGCGACGCCAGCTTCAGGGCCGCCTCATAGGCCAGATTGAGCTGAAGCAGCTGTTCCTGCGCGGCCTTCTGGCGCTGGGGGTCCTGGAACTGGTCGGGGTGGCATGTCTTGACCAGCCGGCGATATGCGGCGCGCACCTCCTGCGCGTCGGCTCCGGGCCTGAGGCCCAGCAGCTCAAAGGGATTGAGGTCGTACAGAAAACACCACCTCCCATCGGCGCGGGAACGTCAGATCTTTTCGCGGCGGATCTCCGCACCCAGCGCGCGCAGCTTTTCTTCGATGCGCTCATAGCCGCGGTCGATGTAGGACGTTTCGTAAATCTCCGTCACGCCCTTGGCCATCAGGCCCGCCACCACCAGCGCCGCGCCCGCCCGCAGGTCGGTGACGGTCACCGGCGCGCCGTAGAGCTCGCGCACGCCCTCAATGAGCACGGTGCGGTCCACCAGCTTGATATGCGCGCCCATGCGCCTTAGCTCGTCCAGGTGCTTGAAGCGCTGCTCGAAGATGGTTTCGCATACGGTGGAGGTGCCGTGCGCCATGCACAGAAGCGCCGTCATGGGCTGCTGCAGATCGGTGGGAAAGCCGGGATAAACCTGGGTTTTGACATTGACCGCCCGCTGTTCGCCCTGCGGACGGACACGGATGGAGTCGTCGTTTTCGGTGACGCGCACGCCCATCTCAAGCAGCTTGGCGGTGAGCGCCTCCATGTGCGTGGGAATGCAGCCGTGGATGGTCACATCCCCACGGGTCGCGGCAGCGGCAATCATCAGCGTGCCGGTTTCGATCTGGTCGGGAATGACGGTATAGGTGCAGTGGTGCAGGTGCTGCATGCCACGGATGCGGATCACATCCGTGCCCGCGCCCTTGACGCGCGCGCCCATGCTGTTGAGGAAGTTGGCCAGGTCCACGATGTGGGGTTCCTTGGCCGCGTTGTAGATGACAGTGGTGCCCTCGGCGCGCGCGGCGGCCAGCATCACATTGATGGTGCCGCCCACGGTGACCATGTCGAAGAACACGTCGCCGCCCAGCAGATGCTCCGCGTTGGCATACACCATGCCGCCCCGGTCCTCGATCTCCGCCCCCAGAGCTGCAAAGCCCTTCAAATGCTGGTCAATGGGCCTGCTGCCGATATCGCATCCGCCGGGATAGGCCACCTCGGCCCGGCCGCCGCGCCCCAGCAGCGCGCCCAGCAGGTAGTAGCTGGCGCGAAGGCGCTTGGTCAGGGAAAAGGGCACCCGGCAGCCGGTCGCGCCGCGGGGATCCACGGTGAGGTATTTGCCCGGGACATACTCCGTTTCCGCCCCTAACCGCTGCAAAATCTCGATCAGGGCGTGCACGTCGTCGATATCCGGCAGGTTTTCAATCGTACAGGGCTCGTCGCACAGGAGCACGGCGGGGATGACCGCCACAGCCGTGTTCTTGCCGCCGCTGACGGTGATCTCGCCCATCAGGGGATGACCGCCTGTGATAAGCATTTTATCCTTGCTGCTCATAGGTACGGCCCAAGGCCGCCAATCACCTCGCTTTGCCAAAAGGCAGGCATGATGCAAAGGACCATTTTTCATTATACATGTTTTTTCCACACTTTGCAACGCCGGGCGCAGGCGCCTTGAAAAGCGGTTTGTCCCATGGTATGATGCGTAGGGACAGAGAGAACGAAGCGGCCCCGTTCCGCGTCTGCGGGTACCGGGGCCGCCTGGAAATACAGGGGGGATGGACACATGCTGGATGATTTGATCGAGCTGGCGCTTGAACTGATATTCGAAGGCGCCATGGAATCCGCCCATGCACGGCGGAAGCCGTTATACGCCCGGCTTGCGCTGGCGGGCATCCTGCTGGTTTTGTTCGCGGGGGTGACCGGCCTGCTGGTATGGGCGGGGATCACGACCCAAAGCTGGCTGCTGATCGCACTGGGCGCGGCGCTGCTTGCGCTGGGCGCGGGGCTGATCGTCTGGCTCGTTCATAAGCGGAGGGAACGCCGGGACCGGTCATGACCGCGCCCGCGCCTCCAGATTGAGCCGGTCCGCCAGCGCGCACAGCTGGCCCAGGTGCGACAGCCGGTACCGCACATAGGGCGCCAGGCTCTCGTCATAGGGGAGCAGATCGGGGATCATCACGCTGACGCATCCGGCGGCCGTCAGGCTGCGCAGGCCGTTTCGGCTGTCCTCCACGCCCAGGCATTCGCCGGGGGCGAGTCCCAGCCTGCGCGCGGCCTCCAGGTAGATGTCCGGTTCGGGCTTGCTACGCCCTCCCTCCGGGCCGCAGACCATCACGTCGAAAGCATCCTGCATGGCGGGCGTCGCCTGGACATAGCGCTCGACGATGGCACGGTCGGTGCTGGTGGCCAGGGCCACGCGAAGGGACCGCGCCCGAAGCCCCGCCAGGCATTCGGCCAGCCCCTGCTTGGTGGGCAGGCCGGTGGTGACCGCCGTGTGGAAAATCCCCTGATGCATCTCGTCCATCACGGCCTGACAGGGAAAATCCGGACCGAACGTCTCCCGGAGCACGTCGAATCCCGCCTGCGCCGTGCAGCCCAGCATGCGCAGGAACAGGTTTTCGGGCACGGCGTATCCGCGCCGGACGCACGCCCGCTCAAACAGCTGGCTGCCCAGGCGCTCGGTGTCCAGCAGCACGCCGTCCATGTCGAATAGAACGCCGCGAATCATACCGCTCCACCTTTCACTCATGGTTGCGAGCGCTCGCGCCGGCGCGGCGCAGGAGCGCCACCGTGCGGGGCGTGACCAGCGTATAGATGGCCGCCATCACGACCGAGGAGAGGAAGCGCAGCGCGATCGCGCCCACGGTCAGGCTGATGGGGTAGTGGAAGATCTGGCTGTCGATGTAGAGGGCGGCGGTGTTGAGCGCCGTCACCAGCAGGCTGGTGACCAGCACGATGCCCGCCGTCTGCTTCATGCTCAGGTTGAGGCCGTGCTTCTTGGCGTACAGGCCCACCAGCAGGCCGCGCACGGCGTTGGGAAAAATCCACATCAGCGTGGTCACGGTGAAGCCGTAGGTGAGCATCTGGTTGAGGAAGCCGCCCACCGCGCCCACCAGCAGGCCGTCCACCCAGCCGAACATCAGGCTGGCCACCAGCACGGGGAAGGATTCAAAGGTGAGCTTGATCAGCCCCAGGCTGGCGGAAAACAGGCTGAGCACCGTGTAGAGAGCAATCAGGACAGCGACGGTCACAAGGCGTTTGGTGTTCATGGCGGTACCTCCGTTCATTGGTTTAGTCGATGTCCATTCCCGCGCAGAGCCCGTCCACCGCGGCGGAGACGATGCCGCCCGCATAGCCCGCGCCCTCGCCCAGGGGATACAGACCGGCAATGGCGCTCTCCCGGCGCGGGTTTCGCAGAATGCGTACCGGCGCCGAGGAGCGCGTCTCCGGCCCGGTGAGCAGGGCGTCGGGGTGATCGAACCCCTTGAGGCGCTGGCCCAGCTTGGGCAGGGCCAGGCGCAGGTCGTCGGTGATGAATTCCGGGAGAAAGGCGCGCATATCCCCCGGCGTCACGCCGGGCAGGTAGGTGGGTGCCACGCTTCCCAGCGAGGCGCTTGGACGACCGGCGAGAAAATCGCCCACGCGCTGGCAGGGCGCACGCAACGCGCCGCCCGCGCAGCGGAAGGCCGCCTGCTCGATGCGCCGCTGCAAATACACGCCCGCCAGGGGATGCTCGCCGCCGAAGTCGTCGGGGCGGACGCCCACCAGCACGGCCGCGTTGGCGTTGCGCCCATCACGCGCATGGCGGCT
>ERZ1673722.1792-NODE-1792-length-19990-cov-6.935892_pt1 | contig 19990 bp, 14 predicted proteins | sample MGYA00580222_ERZ1673722 | MGnify/ENA primary metagenome ERZ1673722 (study PRJEB41218, sample SAMN15661750) | gut metagenome | host: Homo sapiens | place: Canada: London | collected 2015-08-20/2019-03-30 | study: EMG produced TPA metagenomics assembly of...
GGCTACCGAGTTACGGCAAAAATAAATGCACCGTCAGGAGTAAGCAAAGTATTGATGCCAACATGGACAAACGCAAATGGACAGGATGATCTAGTGTGGCACCAGGCAAGCGTAAACGGTGATACAGCTACATTTTACGTGCCATCAAGTGCCCATAAGGGAGAGAGCGGAGCATACACGACTCATATTTACCTGTATGATAAAGCAGGAAAATTAGCACCATTAAAGGGTGTCAATGTAACAGTTCCGTCAGCAGCCGTAACACCGCCGACACCGTCATCAAGCCTTTCGATTGGTGACGTTTCTATTACGGAACTCAGTGCATCGGGCTATCGAGTTACGGCAAAAATAAATGCACCGTCAGGAGTAAGCAAAGTATTAATGCCAACATGGACAAATGCAAATGGACAGGATGATCTAGTGTGGCATCAGGCAAGCGTAAACGGCGATACAGCTACATTTTACGTGCCATCAAGTGCCCATAAGGGAGAGAGCGGAGCATACACGACTCATATTTACCTATATGATAATGCAGGAAAATTAGCACCATTAAAGGGAGTCAATGTAACTGTTCCATCAGGTGCAAATCCTGGAGGCAGCTCAGGAAATAATAATGGCAGCGGTACAGGTGTGCTGTCGATGGCGATTCCATATGTAACAGAATTATCATCAAATGGTTTCCGTGTGACAATTCAATTTAATGCACCTGCAGGCTATAAAAAGGTTTCAACTGCAGTGTGGACAGCAGCAAATGGACAGGATGATCTGGTATGGCATAACATGACCGTATCTGGAAACACAGCGACATGCTATGTTCCAGTAAGTGAGCATAAAAACGAGCACGGTTCATACATTGTGAATGCGTATGTATTTGAGACTGATACAAAATATGTACTTCAGGGAATGACCGTTCCAGTGCCGTAAACAAAGAAAATGGAGGAACAAATGGCAAAGAAAAGACGCAGCTGGGAAGACTATCAGAGAAAGAAAATAAAAAGAGGCCAATCAGGTGCGCCTATTGTAATACTTTTGGTGCTGCTTGTAATTGCATGTGCAGGTCTTGGTGCAGTGGCATTGGTATGCCTGCGCCCAGTGACGCTTCCGCATGTGCAGTCAGATCAGGCAGCATCAACAAAAGCACCTGTGGAATACGAAACATGGAAGGCAACAGAGGCGGCTGCGGATGGTGCTCTTGTACAAAGCAGTGATCCAGTCGTACAGGCTGCTAATTTAAAAGCAATGCAGTACGATTATGACGGTGCAATTGCACAGATTCAGTCAATACCTGGCTATGCAGATAATGAAACATATGTCAGCTGCATTCAAAGCTATGAGAGTTTGAAATCACAGGCTGTACAGTGGACAGACTATGATAAGATTACACATATCTTTTTCCATAGTCTTATTGTTGACAGCGAGCTTGCATTTGCAAGCTATAAGAGCAGTGATTATGATCAGGTAATGACAACTATCGAAGAATTTAAGGATATAATGCAGTCTATGTATGACAAGGGTTATGTTTTGATAAGCCTTCATAAGATTGCAAAGATGGAAACGCAGCCAGACGGCACCGTGCAGATGGTGCAGCAGCCAATTTATCTTCCGAGAGGAAAAAAGCCATTTGTACTTTCCGAAGACGATGTATGCTATTATGAGTATATGACAGGAACTGGATTTGCGACAAAGCTCTGTCTTGATGAAAACGGTAAGGTTGTAAATGAGTATGTTGAGCGTGATGGAAGTGTATCATATGGTTCTTATGACGTTTTGACTGTTTTAGAGGATTTTATTGAAACACATCCTGATTTTTCTTATCAGGGTTCAAAGGGTATTCTGGCATTTACAGGATATGATGGTATTTTAGGCTATCGCACAAGTGATTTCTGGTACAATGAAAATTGTGACTATTACGTTTCTACACCTGCAAACGATAAAGAAAAGCGCGAAGATCATACGTCACCAAATAAAAATATTGAGCAGGACAAGCAGACAGCACGAGAAGTTGCACAGGCAATTCGCGATCTGGGCTGGGAGCTTGCCAGCCACAGCTGGGGTCATCTGAATATGACAAGTACAAGCTATGAACATCTTGTATGGGACACAGATATGTGGGAGCGCGAAGTAGAATCTATAATCGGAGATACAGATATTATTTTATATCCGTTAGGAGCAGATGTAGGAGACTGGAGACCATCACAGTATACATTTGAAAATGAAAAATTCAAAAAGCTCTGGGATGTAGGCTTTAGATATTTCTGCAACGTAGACAGTACTCAGTACTGGCTGCAGTATGGCTCAAATTACATGCGTCAGGGCCGCCGCAACATGGATGGTCAGATGATGTTTAAGCAGATGGTTTATCCAGAGAAGGTACTCACAAGTGATCTGTTTGACGTATATGATGTCTTTGACAGACGCAGACCGCTTCCTGTAAATGGAATAACAGTGCCAGAAGATTTTGATCTGCAGGCGCTTGCCGATTCGCTTGGAATGAGTGACCGCATAATAAACTGAGCGCCATCGGGGACAGGGACGACGCGGCAATTGCTTTTTTAATGCCACCGTCCCTGTCCCCAGTGGCAGAAGGAGGAAAAAACATGTATATCATAGCAGGTCTGGGCAACCCAACCGCACAGTATAGAGGAACAAGACATAACGTTGGCTTTGAGGTTATTGATTACCTTGCTGACAAATACAATATTGATGTAACAACAAAAAAATTTAAGGGCTTAATTGGAACAGGCGCGATTGAGGGACAAAAGGTTGTTCTAGTAAAGCCTCAGACCTTCATGAATTTAAGCGGAGAGTGTATTCAGGAGGTCATGAATTACTACAAAACAGATATCTCTGATTTAATTGTAGTATATGATGATATTAACCTAGAGCCAGGACAGCTTCGCGTGCGCGGTAAAGGAAGTGCAGGCGGTCATAATGGTATGAAAAATATCATTCTGCATTGCAATTCACAGGATTTTCCAAGAGTGCGTGTCGGAATCGGAGCAAAGCCGCCAAAGATGGATTTAGCAGACTTTGTACTCAGCCATTTCCAGGGCGAAGAAAAAAAGGCAATGGAAGACGGCTATAAAGAAGCTGCCGATGCAGTTTGCTCCTTAATGAACAACGGACTAGAGGCAACCATGAATCATTATAACCAGAAGAAAACAAAATAATGATAAGGAGGGTCAATTGTGGGTATTTTTGCAAATCCGCTGACGGACCTGCTGGAATATGAAGACTTTTCAAGAGATTTTTTGAAGGGAACAGATCCAGTGGGCATGACAGGCTGTATTGACTCCGAGAAGGTGCATTTTATGAGCACCTTTCTTGGAGAGAAAAAAGTGCAGCTTGTTGTGACGTACAATGAACAGCGGGCAAGGGAAATTGAAGAAGATTATAAATTATTTTGCAGTCAGGTCTATGTGATTCCACCGCGTGACCTGATCTTTTTTAGCGCAGATCTGCAGGGAAATGCCATCATTGCAGAGCGCATGAAGGCATTTGCAGCACTTTATCAAAACGAGGCGAAGGTTATCATCACGACAATGGATGCGCTCATGAGCGCGGCAGTGCCGTTTGAACAGCTGATGAGTCATGTGATAAAGCTAAAAGAAGGTGATGAGCTTGATCTTGAAAAGCTAAAGCATGACCTGACTGTGATGGGATATGAGCGTGTAGGACGTGTGGAGGAGCCAGGACAGTTTACTGTTCACGGAGGTATTGCTGATGTATATCCGTTGACAATGGAGGTTCCGGTTAGAATCGAGCTTTGGGGAGATGAAATAGATACGATTCGCTGCTTTGAACCGCAGAGCCAGCGCTCAATGGATCAGATCGAGTCCGTATCTGTTTTTCCAGCGGCAGAGGTGATCGCAGATGATACGGCAAGACGGCGTGCTGTTGGAATGATTAAAAATGAGCTTGAGAGTCAGTTAGCTGTCTTTAAAAAAGCAAAGGAGCCAGACAAGGCGAAGCGTCTTCGTGAGGAGACAAACCGCATATTAGAGGCACTTGGCGAAGATGTTGTATTAGAGGCACCAGACAGCTATATAAGCTATTTTTATCCGCGTACTGTTCAACTTTCTGAATATTTTGATGAGAAGAACACGTTAGTTTTCCTTGATGAGCCGATGCGTCTTAAAGAGCGCGGTGATGGTGTGCAGGCTGAGTTTGAGGAAAGCATGAAAAATCGTCTGGAGCAGGGCTTTCTTTTGCCAGGTCAGACAGCGCTTTTAACACCGGCAAAACATGTGCTTGCTGCTTTTGAGCGCGGTCAGGTTGCAGCACTGTCTTCACTTGACAGCCGCCTGGCTGACTTTACAGTGGTAAACAGCTACGCAGTAAATGTTCAGAACATGAACACATACCGTGAAGGTTTTGAACTTTTGATCAAGGATTTGACACACTGGAAGAAGGAAAAGTACCGAATTGTTCTTTTGTGTCCGTCAAGAACTCGCGCAAACCGCATTGTCAATCAGCTTATAGAGTATGATCTTTTGGCATATTACAGCGAGGACGAGGATAAAAAGATAAATCCAGGTGAGATCATGGTTACTTACGGAAATCTTCACCGTGGCTTTTTATATCCGATGCTAAAATTTGCTGTTATCACAGAGAGTGATATCTTTGGTGTTAAGAAAAAGAAAAAAGAAAAAAAGAGCCGCTATCAGGGTCAGCGAATAAGTGATTTTGCGCAGCTAAAGCCTGGTGATTATGTGGTGCATGAAAATTATGGACTGGGAATTTATCGCGGAACAGAGCGACAGATTGTGGATAAGGTAACAAAAGATTATATTAAGATAGAATATGGTGATGGCGGAAAGCTGTATTTTCCTGTCACACAGCTTCATATGATCCAAAAGTATGCTGATTCAGAGTCTAAGCAGCCAAAGCTTAACAAATTGAACGGCCAGGAGTGGACAAAAACAAAAAGCCGTGTTCAAAAAGCAGTCAACAACATTGCAAAGGAGCTTGTGGAGCTTTATGCAGTGCGCCAGAGTGGTCACGGCTATCAGTATGGAGCAGACACTGTATGGCAGAAAGAATTTGAAGAGCTTGTACCATTTGATGAGACAGCAGATCAGCTTGCAGCAATTGATGCGACAAAAGCTGATATGGAAAGCACGAAAATCATGGACCGCTTAGTGTGCGGTGATGTAGGCTACGGAAAAACAGAGATTGCCATCAGAGCTGCCTTTAAGGCTGTGCAGGACAGTAAGCAAGTCGTATTTCTTGTGCCGACAACTATTCTTGCTCAACAGCATTACAATACATTTGTTGAGCGAATGAAGGACTATCCAATTCGAATTGAACTTTTATCACGCTTTCGCACGTCAGCGCAGATCAAGGCATCACTTGAGCGCTTAAAAAAGGGTCTTGCCGATATTGTAATAGGAACGCATCGTGTGCTGTCAAAGGATGTTGTATTTAAAGATCTAGGCCTTTTGATTATTGATGAGGAACAGCGCTTTGGTGTCACACACAAGGAAAAGATTAAGCAGCTTAAAAAAGACGTTGACGTGCTGACACTAACGGCAACACCGATTCCGAGAACACTTCATATGAGTATGATAGGCGTGCGCGATATGAGTGTGTTGGAGGAAGCACCGTATGAGAGAAGACCGATTCAGACATATGTAATGGAAATGAATTGGGAAATGGTTCGAGAAGCAATAAACAGAGAGCTTGCCAGAGACGGACAAGTTTATTATGTGTATAATCGTGTCAAGGATATTGATCAGATTACGGCACAGATAGCAAAGCTTGTGCCAGATGCAAATGTTGCCTTTGCACATGGTCAAATGTCAGAGCGTCAGCTAGAACAAATCATGATGGACTTTGTTAACGGTGATATAGACGTGCTTGTTTCCACAACTATTATAGAGACAGGCTTAAACATTCCAAACGTAAATACTATTATCATCCACGATTCTGACCGCTACGGACTTGCACAGCTGTATCAGCTAAGAGGACGTGTAGGCCGTTCAAACCGCACTGCCTATGCATTTATCATGTATCAGCGAAACAAGATTTTAAAAGAAGAGGCTGAAAAGCGTCTTCAGGCAATTCGTGAGTATACTGATCTTGGTTCAGGTATTAAGATAGCCATGCGTGATCTGGAAATTCGAGGCGCTGGAAATCTGCTTGGCAGTGAGCAGCACGGTCATATGGAAGCAGTAGGCTATGATTTGTACTGCAAGATGTTAAATATGGCTGTCAAAAAAGAAAAGGGTGAGCTTGAGATGGAGGAAACCTTTGAAACAACGGTGGACATTCCAATCAGCGCTTACATTCCAGACAGCTATATACGAAACGAAGAAGACAGGATGGAAATCTACAAGCGTATTGCAGCAGTCGAGACGGAGGAAGAGTCAATGGATATGATCGACGAGCTTATCGACCGTTTTGGAAGTGTTCCAAAGCCAGTCACCAACTTGCTTGAGGTGTCAATCCTTCGTGCAGATGCGCATTCTCTCTATATTAAAGAAATCAAGTCCTCGTCAACAGAGATTCGCCTGTTCATGCATCCAAGAGCAAAATTTGACACGATGCGTGTACCGGATCTTATACAGTCTTACCGAGGTGCACTTCGTCTGCTTGACAAAGACAATCCTTATTTCTTATTGAGGGCAGGAGATGGCGCAGTCAAAGAAAAAACGCTGACATTGAAAACATTGAAAAAACTGTTAAGCGATATAAAAACGTTGATTGTTTCATAAAATCATGCTAAAATGAAAAGCAAAGTTCACGAGGCGCCCGATAAAGAAGATGCACTTCGGAGCGTTGATAGAGAATATAGAAATAGAGTGAGGTAAATTTATGAACCGAATTATGAAGTATGCAGCAGCAGCCCTCGTAGCAGCTACTGCCGTTAGTACATTAGGCGGATGCGAACAGTTAGAGAAAAAGGCACCAGAGGATACAGTTGCTGTTTCATTTGGCGATACAAATATCATGCTGGATGAGGTTACTTATATGATACGTTCCATGGAGTATACCTATGAATCCTATTTTGGATCAAACATCTGCGGCAACGATATGGGCGATGGTTCAGGCATGACAGTCGGTGATTACATTAAGCAGATGTCTCTGTCACAGCTTCGCCAGACACTTGTATTAAATGAGTATGCAAAGAAAAATGGCATTGAGTTGAGTGATGATCAAAAAGCAAAGGTAGATGAGGCAATTGAAAAGCTTCAGACAGAATCAGAAGATTATCTGGATGCAGTCGGCGCAACAGATGAGCTGATTGAAAAGACATATACAGAGAATGCAATTGCCAATCTTGTTTATATGGATCTTGTTGCTGATGTTGATACAACAGTTGGTGATGATGAGTTCCTTCGCAAAAAGATTGCATATGTAAAGCTGACGCCAAGTGAACTGACAGAGACGACAGCAGCCGAAGAGGCAACTACAGAAGTGTCAAGTGATGAAGACAGCAGCGAAGAGGCATCTTCTATAGAGAATACAGAAGCAGAATCAGAAAGTGCATCCAAGGATGTAACGACTTCCACAGAAGAAGCAAGCAGTGAAAAAGCATCAACTGAGGCAGTATCAACTGAGGAAGCATCAAGCGAGAATGTTTCAAAACTTTCCTCTGAGGCATCCACTGAAGATTCAACTGAGGTAGAAACACTTTCAGAAGAAGAGCAGGAACGTCAGGATGCGATGAACGATGCAGCAGACAAGATCCTTAAGGAATTTGAGGAAGGAAATGATGCAGCAGACTTTATCAGTGATTATCAAAATGACAGTCACTTTACTGCAACAAATTCTGAGATTTCCATTAGTGAGGATGGAACTGCTGTATATAATGCAGCTGCATGGGCACTGGCAACAGACGAATGCACTGTATATAGAAGTGATGACGGCAGCATCTACATCATCCGCTGTCTTGATGATAACGATGAGGAAGCACGTCAGAGTGCCATCGATTCAGAGATCGAAAGCAGAAAGACAGCATTGTTCTCAGAGAAATATGCCGAGATTCAGGACGATTCTTCCAAGTTTAAGGTAGATGAGGATGTGATTGATACAATCCGCTTTACAACTCCTGTTTACGTAGCACCAAGCGAGGAAGAAACATCAGAAAGTGAAACTAACGGAGAAGAAACCTCAGAAAGTGAAACTGGCGGTGAAAAAACTTCAGAAAATGAAACTAGCGAGGAAGAGTCAGTAAAAGCAGAAAATTCAAGCGAGTCTGACGAGTCAGAGGAAGCGGTAAGCGAAGCTTCTTCAGAGGAAGAGAGTAAATAATTAAGAGCCACCTAATATCGGGAAAGGCACAGTAAAGTGTCATTTTCCCGATTGCAGGTGGTTTTTTTGGCGAAAAACGCGCTTTCTTTCTTAATCGTTATCCCGATTTCACTTGACATCTCGTAATAATTTTGTTATAATGCCCCTCGAAGTGTAATAATTTTGTAATATTTAGTAATAGTTCACTCGTGAATTGTTACTGTGAAACTAGCGAGGGAGTGCAAGCTTACTCGCTCGCAGATAAGAATGTAAAGAGGTTTTATAAAGAAAGGCTTGGTATATATGAAGATCAAAGGAAACAGATTTGTTACATCAATATTAGCAGCGTCTATGCTGTCTGGTACATTTTTTGTTCCGGCATCCGCAGGTGAGCTTGAGGGTGAGAGCGCAATCGCAGGCATGGCTGTTACATTGAATAACTACTACGCAGGAGAGGAAACTCCGGATGAGGCAATCTTAGATTATCTTGTTCCTAAGGCTCAGGCAACATCTGAGGCTGAGAGTGAGACAGAAACCGAAGAGCCAAAAACCGTTATGGCCGCTACTGTTGCTGTCACTTCAGATGCTTCTAATGTAGGACTGGTAAGCGCAGCAGGTTACTTAAACGTGCGTGAGCAGCCATCAACAGGCAGTGTAACAGTCGGAAGACTTTTCAGTAACTGCCAGGTTAACATCAAAAGTTCCGTAAACAACAGCGAAGGCAGCTGGTATCGTATCACTTGCGGCGATGTAGAAGGTTATGTAAGCGCAGCCTACGTATTAGTTGGCACAGCGGCCAAGACTGCTGAGGACAATATCCAGAACCGCTATGCAGTTGTTACTGCAGATCAGTTAAATGTTCGCGACAGTGCATCTGACAGCGCAAATGTTGTTGGAACTGTATACAAGGATGAAGAGTACGCAATCATCGAGGATCAGGGTGATTTCGTAAAGATACATATTGCAAATGATGAGGTTGGATATGTTTCAAAGTCCGGCATCACCATTAAGACTCAGTTCGCTCAGGCTCAGAAGGTAGACAATGAATTTGTATCTCAGGAGCTGGAGAACTTCATGATCGATATCAACTACTCCAGAAACGTATACGAGCAGGCAATGGCAGAGGGAACAGGCGAAGGCTACTATCGTGCATATGCAGCTATCGTTTACGCAGCAGAGCTTCTTGGTTACTACAGCGAGTTTGCAGCAGATTCTGGATTAGAAGATCTGGCAGCAACCTCAAAGCAGGAGCAGGAAAGTGCACTTGCACTTGCAGATGCAGCATATAAGTTAGCATCAGATTCCGGCTACTTTACTCAGGTGGCAGAATCAGTAGCATCAAGCGAGGCAGCAGCAGAATCCTCCGCAGCAGAGTCTGTACAGGAAACTCAGGCACAGCCATCCACAGATGCATCTTCAGAAGGAAATACAACAAATGGTACAGGCGAGACAACAGCACCAAGCAGCTCAGCATCTGATGAAACCATAAGCGTAGAAGTTCCAACTGTAGCAGCTGTAACAGGTATTGAGGCTTGCTATCAGGGCGGTACAAAGTATGTGGGTGATGTTGTCTACACCGCAGAATTGTTTGTAAGAGTAAGCTACAGCGATGGAACTGTAAAGGATATTTACGACGGATGGTATTCACCACAGGTAGGTATGACCTTAAAGCAGGAGGGCTACAATGTTGTAACCATGTATTATGGTGATTTTAGCTCCAACCTTGAAGTATATGCAAACCCGGCACCGACTCAGGCAACCCAGCCGGCAGCACCAGAGACACAGCCAGCGGCACCAGAGACACAGCCGGCAGCTCCAGCGCCAGCTCCAGAGACTCAGCCAGCGGCACCAGAGACACAGCCGGCAGCTCCAGCACCAGCACCAGAGACTCAGCCAGCAGCACCAGCACCAGCCCCGGAGACTCAGCCAGCGGCACCGGAAACTCAGCCGGCAGCACCGGCACCAGCTCCAAGCGGTAATGGACAGTCTATCGTAGACTATGCAATGCAGTGGGTAGGACAGTGTAATTATGTATGGGGCGGTACAAACCTGACACCAGGAGGCGGTGTTGACTGTTCTGGATTTACCATGAACGTATACGCAGCATTCGGTATCAGCCTTCCGCACTATTCCGGCGAACAGATCAACTATGGACAGGCTGTATCATACGAGCAGCTGCAGCCAGGTGATCTTATCTGCTTCTCAGGCCATGTAGCAATCTATATCGGCGGCGGCATGATGGTTCATGCAGCAAGTGCAGAGAGAGGTATCGTAGTAGATAATGTATTCTATAACAAGCAGCCGATCGGATATCGTCGTCTTGTATAAAATTATTGTTCACAAAGTTGTAGCCCGAAGGTGAATGGATTTCACAACTTATCACGTGAACTGTAACAAATATTAAATCAATACAATTCAAGGCCGTCTGTCAGAGTTGACAGGCGGTCTTATTTTCGTGTATTATAACCGTAAGAAACGAAGACATTAACAGTTAACGTTAACTGGGAAAGAAGGTAATATTGCATGAGACGTGATAAAGTCAATTACTATCTGGATCTGGCAGAGATCGTATCCCAACGAGGAACCTGCCTTAGACGCCGCTACGGTGCTGTTATCGTAAAAAATGATGAGGTGGTATCTACTGGCTATGTCGGTTCCCCGCGAGGACGCAAAAACTGTACTGATTTAGGGTTTTGTATCCGACAGAAACTTCAGATTCCAAGGGGTGAGCGCTATGAATTGTGCAGAAGCGTTCACGCTGAGGCAAATGCCATAATCAGTGCATCAAGAGATCAGATGATCGGAAGCTCTTTATATTTGACAGGAGTAGAAGCAGATACAGGTGAATATGTAAAAAATTCCAACAGCTGCTCCATGTGTAAGCGAATGATCATAAATGCAGGAATCGAGACTGTATATGTGCGTGATGATAAAGATAATTACCGAGTCGTAAAGGTAGCAGACTGGATTGAAAAGGATGAATCACTAGAGGGCACATTCGGGTACTAAGCAAAACATGAAATTTGGCTAATTTCATCTTGATTTTCGACAGGCGGTCATATATAATTAGGGGTGGTGTCCATGCGGCAGATTTGTTCGTGTGCGTTTGGCAGAAAAGAATGCAAGAAGCGTAAAGGCACCATGAAACCTAGGCTGGCGAAGCAAATGGTAAAAGGGCTTCGTCTGTGTGAGAATGTCACAACAACAGGAAGGAAAAGACAAATGATACATCAGCAATACGAAGTAGATGACCATCTTCATGAAGAATGCGGCGTGTTCGGCATTTACGACATGGATGGCAATGACGTAGCGTCGACTATTTATTATGGTCTTTTTGCTCTGCAGCACAGAGGTCAGGAGAGTTGCGGTATCGCGGTAAGCGACACTAGCGGTCCCAAAGGACTAGTACTGAGTCATAAAGGAATGGGTCTGTGCAACGAGGTGTTTACCCCGGAAGACTTAGAGTCAATGAAAGGAAACATCGGTGTAGGCCACACCAGATACTCGACGGCAGGTAGTTCTACGAGAGAGAATGCACAGCCGCTTGTATTAAACTACATCAAAGGAACACTAGGCTTGGCACATAATGGCAACCTGATCAATACGCCGCAGCTGCGCCAGGAGCTTGCAAGAACAGGTGCAATCTTTCAGACGACAATCGATTCTGAGATTATCGCGTACATGATTGCAAGAGCCAGAGTTGAACAGCCGACCGTACAGGCAGCTGTCGCAGAGGCGATGAAAAAAATCAAGGGAGCGTATTCACTTGTTGTCATGAGTCCGAGAAAGCTCATTGGAGCAAGAGATCCATATGGCTTTAGACCGTTGTGTATCGGAAAGCGTGGCAATGCCTATATACTGGCATCAGAAAGCTGTGCACTTGACACTATCGGTGCTGAATTTGTCCGTGACGTAGAGCCGGGCGAGATCGTCACCATCACACAAAAAGGAATTGAATCAAACCGAAGCATGTGTATCCCAAAGGAGCAGCATGCAAGATGTATTTTTGAATATATTTATTTTGCCAGACCAGATGCCTATATTGATGGCGTAAGTGTATATGAGAGCCGTCTGATTGCAGGACGTTCTCTTGCAAAGCATCACCCAGTTAATGCTGATCTTGTTGTCGGTGTTCCGGAGTCTGGTAATGTCGCAGCTATGGGTTATGCGATGGAGAGCGGCATTCCGTATGGCATGGCATTTGTAAAGAACAGCTATGTCGGCAGAACCTTTATCAAGCCAAAGCAAAGCAGCCGCGAGTCAAGTGTTCGCATTAAGCTGAACGTACTTACAGAGGCTGTAAAGGGAAAGCGTGTCATCATGATTGATGATTCAATCGTGCGTGGAACCACAAGTGACCGTATTGTAGGTATGCTTCGTGAGGCAGGTGCAAAGGAAGTTCATGTAAGAATCTCCTCACCGCCGTTCTTGCATCCGTGTTACTTTGGAACTGATATTCCATCTGAGGATCAGCTGATTGCACACAATAGAAGTGTAGATGAAATCTGTAAGATTATCGGAGCTGATTCCCTCGCATACTTAGACGAGGAATGTCTGTATGAAATGTCAAAGGGACTTGGCATTTGTACTGGATGTTTCAATGGCAAATATCCGCTGGATCCGCCGACAGAGGACATCCGCGGCGACTATCAAAAGTAAAAAGATATAGAAGAAAGGTTGGTTTACTATGGCAACAGATCGTTATACAAGCCCACTTTCCGAGCGCTATGCCAGCAAGGAAATGCAATATATTTTTTCACAGGATAAGAAGTTTACCACATGGAGAAAGCTGTGGATCGCACTTGCAGAGAGTGAGAAGGAGCTGGGATTAAATATTACAGACGAGCAGATCGCTGAGCTTAAAGAACATCAGAATGATATCAATTATGATGTTGCAAAGGCGAGAGAGAAGGAAGTTCGTCACGATGTTATGTCTCACGTTTATGCATATGGTGTACAATGTCCAAAGGCAAAGGGTATCATCCATCTGGGTGCAACCAGCTGCTATGTAGGTGACAACACTGATATGATCATCATGCGTGAGGGACTGCAGCTTGTAAAGAAGAAGTTAGTCAATGTCATTGCTGAGCTGGCAAAGTTTGCAGACCGCTACAAGGCGCTGCCGACACTGGCGTTTACTCATTTCCAGCCGGCACAGCCAACCACAGTCGGAAAGCGTGCAACGCTTTGGATGATGGAGCTTGTGCAGGATTATGAGGATATCTGCTATGTAATCGATTCCTTAAAGCTTCTTGGCTCTAAGGGAACAACAGGTACACAGGCATCCTTCATGGAGCTGTTTGACGGTGATCATGCAAAAATCAGAAAACTGGATCAGATGATCGCAGATAAGATGGGCTTTGCTGGTGTATATCCTGTTTCTGGACAGACCTACTCCCGTAAGGTAGACAGCCGTGTATTAAATGTACTGGCTGGTATTGCAATGAGCGCACATAAGTTTACAAACGATGTGCGTCTTCTGCAGCACTTAAAGGAGGTTGAGGAACCATTTGAGAAGCATCAGATCGGTTCTTCTGCAATGGCATATAAGAGAAATCCAATGAGAAGTGAGCGTATTGCTTCTTTGGCAGACTATGTGATCTCAGATGCTATGAATCCGATGCTTGTCGCTTCAACTCAGTGGTTTGAGCGTACACTTGACGATTCTGCAAACAAGAGAATTAGTATTCCAGAGGGCTTTTTGGCAGTTGACGGTATTCTTGATCTTTATCTGAATATCGTAGACGGAATGGTTGTTTATGAGAAGGTAATTCACAAGCATCTGATGGCAGAGCTTCCATTTATGGCAACAGAGAATATCATGATGGATGCAGTAAAGGAAGGCGGAGACCGTCAGGAGCTGCATGAGAAGATCCGCCAGCTGTCCATGGAGGCTGGACGTAATGTCAAGGTAAACGGTCTTGACAACAACCTGCTTGATTTGATTGCAGCAGATGATACATTCCACCTGACAAAAGAACAGCTGCAGCAGTGCATGAATCCAGAGCGTTACACAGGACGTTCTAAGGAGCAGGTAGAGGATTTCCTCGCAGAAGTAATAAATCCAATCCTTGCTAAGAACAAGGAAGACCTTGGTATGACAGCAGAGATTAACGTATAAGAAAGGTAAGGTAACTGATATGGCAAGAGCAATTGTAGGCGCCAATTGGGGCGACGAGGGCAAAGGTAAAATTACTGATATGTTAGCACAGGAGTCTGACATTGTAATCCGTTTCCAGGGCGGAAGCAACGCTGGACATACAATTATCAACAATTATGGAAGATTTGCAATGCACCTTCTTCCATCCGGCGTGTTCTCACAGCACACTGTAAATATCATTGGAAATGGTGTTGCACTGAACATTCCGTATTTTGTAAAGGAGTTAAACAGCTTAACTGAGCAGGGCGTTCCGAAGCCAAACATTATGGTTTCTGATCGTGCACAGATCCTGATGCCATATCATGTAGCACTGGATACCTACGAGGAAGAGCGTCTGGCAGGAAAGTCCTTTGGTTCCACACGTTCCGGTATCGCTCCGTTCTACTCTGATAAGTATGCAAAGATTGGCTTCCAGGTAAGTGAGCTGTTCGGAGATATGGACGAGTTAAAGGAAAAGTGCGAGCGCATCTGCACATTAAAGAACGTTATGCTTGTTCATCTGTACCACAAGGATCCATTAAATGCAGATGAGATTTTCAATACACTTATGGAATACAAGGAGATGATCGCTCCTTACGTAGCAGATACAGGACTTTACCTGCATCAGGCAATCAAGGAAGGAAAGAAGATTCTGTTAGAGGGACAGCTTGGTACCTTAAAGGATCCAGATCATGGTATCTACCCGATGGTAACTTCTTCCTCTCCATTAGCAGCATACGGCGCAATCGGCGCAGGTATCCCGCCATATGAGATCAATGAGATCACAACAGTTGCAAAGGCATATTCTAGTGCAGTAGGCGCAGGTGCATTTGTCAGCGAGATCTTCGGTGAGGAGGCTGATGAGCTTCGTAAGCGTGGTGGTGATAAGGGTGAGTTTGGTGCTACCACAGGCCGTCCGAGACGTGTGGGATGGTTTGATGCAGTTGCAACAAGATATGGCTGCCGTGTGCAGGGAGCAACAAGCGTTGCACTTACAGTACTTGACCCGTTAGGCTACTTAAAGGAGATTCCGATGTGCGTAGGCTATGAGATCGACGGCGTTGTAACAAAGGATTTCCCAACCACTCAGAAGCTTGAGAAGGCAAAGCCTGTATACAAGGTACTGCCAGGCTGGAACTGCGATATCCGCGGAATCCGCAATTACGATGATCTGCCAGAGGCTTGCCGTAACTATATCGACACCATCGAGCAGGAGATTCAGGTTCCGATCACACTCGTATCAAACGGACCGGGAAGAGAAGAGATCATCCACAGAGAGTCAAAGTTAAAGTAATATTTACAAATAAAAAGAGCAGGCAGGGCATCTGATATGTACCCCCAATACTGGACACCCAGTATTGGGGGTATTTTTATGAAATATAGTTATGAATACAAGAAAAAGTGTGTGGAATTGTACCGCCAAGGAAAATGGCCAGAAACACCAGAGGGAGTAAATGAAAAACGATTTCATGATACAATTCGGATTTGGGTTCGTACAGAAGATGCTTGTGGTCCAGAAGCATTTCGACATAAAAATCAAAACAAAGTATGGGCAACAGAAGAAAAGTATGAGCTGATTGCTAAAATTTTGGCCGGTGCATCGTGTAAAGAAACGGCAATTTCGGCTGGAATCAGTGACGGTCTCTTGTACCAATGGGAAAGAATAAATGGCAGGAACATTACAAATCAAACACGGGGCAAAGATGCGTGTGGCATATGACGCACCAGTCGGTCAGGAACCAAAATTTAATATGATATGCACATTCAATAAGGCGATTGATGAATCGGCATTTCTTGTATCAATTCCAATGGTTGGGGGAAAGGCCCTGATTCCAGATGACACTCAAAAAATGCTGTTCGAGTACGGGGATGGCGATGATGCACAGATCATTGCAGGATATGTGGATGACACCGTAAAGAATGGAATCCGCCGTTACTGGAAGGTGCGCCGCGTCACCGAGCAAAGACAGCTAATCAAACGTATCGATGTCCGTATGAAGATTGAACTTCCAGTTCAATTTATGCAGGATACATGGGCACTCAACTCAGATGGTGAAATAGATAAGGAGCAGGGACAGACAATGGATATCTCCAACAATGGTCTTGCTGTTTACATGAACCATTGGTTTGATGTTGGAGAAAGCTGTATCTTCACGCTGCCACGAATAGGAACAGTATCAGCCGGACAGAAATCACATGATGTGGTCGGAGTTGTCTGCTGGATGCGTGAACTGCCAAAAGGCGGTGCTTTTCGTTTTGTAGCAGGTATTCAGCTGCGCTTTGCAGACCTTGAAGAGCGCAAACAGATGCAGGAATATGTGGCTTATGTAAAGAAAAGGTATAAGCTGTAAATGTCATGAAACTAGGAAAAAATAAAAAACAAAAGACGGATCAAATTATACGTATCGAAGAGCTTGAAGCTTTGATGCAAAAATATGGTGACGATTTAAAGCCAGAAGATATGGAAGATATCGTCAGCATGTATATGCCTCATAGAAAGCGCCGAAAACTTGGAGCTGCCCTGCTTCGTCTTGACAAGCTGCAGTTACTTCTATTAACGTTAATGCTAGTTGTCTGCATCCTCTTTATTACTGCATTCATGCAGGAGAAGATGGGAAACTTCACTATTAACCTGAACCGACTGGAGCTGTACAGAAAGGGTGTCAGTATAGCAGATACTGGAGACTTCAAGGGTGCGACAGCACGACTTACTGCAAGCACAGTAAAAGATGCGACAAACATCTCAATTGACGATATTCCTGAAGATGTGGATGACATAGAGGGCGGTCATAATGGAAAAAACTATATGGCGTACATCTATTATCTTAGAAATGCAGGAAAGGAAGATTTAGGCTATGTTGCATCCATTACACTTGACTCATGCTCAAAAGGTGCAGAAGAAGCAGTCCGAGTAGCAGTCTGGAGAAATGGAGAACGCACTGTTTATGCAGAACCGTCTGCAAATGGAGAGCCAGAAGAAGGATGCGTAAATTTTGAGTCCGACACGATTGTGTGCAGCTATGAAGAAACAAATTTCCTCGTCGGAAACGTAGATAAATACACAATTGTAATATGGATGGAAGGCGATGATCCAGAATGCGTAGACCGCATTATCGGAGGAAGCGTCGAGCTTAGTATGAATATAGACTCAGACTACGACGATCAGTCAAGTCTGTTATGGAAATTTGTTACCGATATTAAAGATACACTGTTTGATGACAAGCCAATTGATGCCGCTGGAAACGAAGCACCAAACGACAGTTATTACAGTGACAGGGTAATCACCTGGGAAAATAGAAGAAATCAGTAAGATATAAGCGGTGCCACAACCACCGATTATATATAAGGGGGAGATTCCACAAGTGAATTTTCCATCGGCTGAATAATAAAAAAGATCGAATAAAAGATAAATTTGTATTGAGATCATATCCTCACCTAAAACGGCAGAGGAGATAACTCAATTAACCGGGCCCGGTGAGAGCTTGATCTGAGTACAAAAGCCTTGTTCGATAAAAAGAAATATACGTTTCAGCCGTAAAGGATTGGAGGAAATTATAATGAAGAAAGAAAATTTAGGAAGCGTAAAAGCTCTTAAAAAACAGCTTGGCGCAGCGGTTGCCATGGTATGCGTAGCCGCAGTAGCGCTCGGATCAAGTACATATGCGTGGTTTGTAACAAATAATAAGGTTGATGCAACGACCACAAATATTAGTGCACAGTCAAATGCAGCATTTATGACAATTACAAATGGTGCTACAGGTGCAAGCAATGTAGACACGACAAGTGCAACAACAACATTAGGAAAAGATACAGATCTTTATCCTGCGACATTTGGCGAAGAAACAAATTCTACCAAAGGCAAGTTCATGACAGGATATGGAACAGATCTTGACAATGGAACTTTGGATGGAACTCTTAAACTTGTTGGAACTGAAGGTACTCCTGATGAAGCAAATACAGCAAAATATGCTCTGAAAGAGCAGTTTAATATCAGCTCCAAAGGTCAGAATCTGAGTGATTTAAAAGTAGAAAGCATTGAAACAGCAACAGACGCTGCTACCGATCAGCTTTTAAAAACAGCACTTCGTGTTTTAGTTACTAATTCTGATGCAAGTAAATGGGTTGTATATGGTCTGGATGCTGCAGGAGCAAAGTATGAAATCAAGCTTTCTTCTGATACATCCAATGCTAATGTAGCCCTTGGAGATGTAACAGCTGGAGCAGATACATTGGTTAATGTTTATCTGTATTATGAAGGAAAAGACACAAATGTCAAAACAAGAAACCTTCAGGATGGAAAGCTTGATGCTTCACAGAGCGTAAAAATCAACTTTACAGCAACTGCTGACAATCAGTAATAAACCTAGTTTGAAGCATATCCCCTCTTTGGTTGTGGCAGAGAGTGGGTTGTTTAGCTAGAGAATACTGTGAGGAAGGAGATGGCCTTGTGGCGGTAAAACAATTAAAGAAACAGTTGATTGCTTCCATACTTTCAGTTGCCGTAGCATTCGTTGCACTGGCTTCATCGACTTATGCATGGTATGTCAGCAATAACACCGTAGATGCCACTACATCTACGATTGCAGCAAAAACCGATAACTTTGTATTACAAGTTGCCAAATTGACAGAAGGTGCACAGCATGGTACAAACCAATCTCTTGTAGCTTCTTCAGTAGGACATAAAATTAGTCCTTCTTCGACCAATGATTTAAAAGACTGGTATGCTTCTCTGACATGGGGGCAGGATGGATTGGTTCACTCTTATATGCAGGCAGATGTAAATGAAACAGGTGAATACACACGGGATAAAACCGGAACATATACCATTGCCCCGGCACGTTATGCTTTTATCAAAAGCGAATATGTTATTTATACTGTTACTCAGACAGGTATCTGTGATGTTTATCTTGCCGCTGAGGACGGAGTACCTGCTGTTCAGGTTACTGCGACAGGAACAGCTACATCCGATATTATTCCGAAATCTCTCAGAGTCGGTATTACCATGCAGGATTTGGATGGAACCACTCCAAGCGGAGATGAAAAATTAGTATTGGTGTATGCACCATATGATGAAACCGGAAAAGGAAACGATGGCACAGGAATTGACGGTTGGACTTATGTAGCGGACACTTCACATGTGGCTCCTGTTACTTATCCTCATGTTTATGGTGAAAATTATATCTGGACAGATTCTTCAAATGCACAGCATAATTACGCAGCACAGAAAAATGGTTCTGTGTACACAGCACCTACATCAAATGCAACAACACTTGCATCAGATGTAGACTATGATGGAAAAATCATGCGAGTATATATCTGGATGGAAGGTACTGATGAACAGTGTGTTAATAATTCCAGTGAAGAAGACCCATCAACCTATCAGGTTACAGTATCGCTTGCAGGAGTAGCAAAATAATACGATTTTCAGAAAGTCATGGTACAAACCATGGCTTTTCTTTTACCTAAATATCCCCATATTGTCTACTATCCCCAATTTCCTCCACGCGGCAACCGCGGTGACAGGGCAACCGGGGTGACAGGAACGGTGGTCATTAATTCATAATGCAGATTTGGAATTGAAACATCCGGATATAGAAAAATGTAAATATGAATTTA
>ERZ1673722.1804-NODE-1804-length-19917-cov-4.621085_pt1 | contig 19917 bp, 13 predicted proteins | sample MGYA00580222_ERZ1673722 | MGnify/ENA primary metagenome ERZ1673722 (study PRJEB41218, sample SAMN15661750) | gut metagenome | host: Homo sapiens | place: Canada: London | collected 2015-08-20/2019-03-30 | study: EMG produced TPA metagenomics assembly of...
GACGATGCGCTCGTCGCTCTCCAGCATGTTCCGCGTCTCCGATAGCAGGTCGAGCGACCCGGGGCCGCCCGAGCCCTCCGCAAACCCGCCCTCGTATCCGGCGAGGGCCTGAAGAGCCTGCCCGACAACCTCCTCCCCGACGAAATAGCGAACCGCCGCCGCGAAATCGGACATCGGGATCTCGTCTTCGAACGAAAGAAGGAAAAGCAGCAGCGTGGCCCTGCCGTCCTCGACCTCGCGGGCGGCGAACGCGTAATCGAACGTAGCGCTGCGAAACTTCCTCAGGAAGGGAAGCTGCGGCATCATCCGCTCGTAAGCCGACTCGCCGTCGGGGCCGAGATCGAAGGCGATCGAGAAAATCCGAAAACACGTTCCCGTCCGAGCGTTTCGCGCAACACGCTTCTCCACCGGCATGAGCGCAGGGACGAGGGGCTTCGTCTTGTTCAGAACCTCCTGAATCGAAACCGCCTCGCGCGCGACGGCCATCGCGCAGAGCCAATCCGTCACGCGTTCTCGAGACTCCCCGCCGAAAAGAGGCCCGGTGAAGCGCGCCGTTGCCAGCACATCCCGTCGGTCCACCACGCCGTCCGCACGCGTTGAGGAAAGACCCTCCAAGCTGAAGCGCGCAGCGGCATCGGCATCTTGCGCCCTCCCTGCAAGCTCGTGGGCGGGAACCAGGTCGAACACGATGAAGCTCGACGAATCGTGCGCGCCGCCCGCCTCGATGCGCGCGCCGCGCACGGGGATCCGCCCCCGCGACGTCTTCGTTTGATCGCTCAAGCGTAAAGCCATGGCCTCCCCCTCGTCGCTCACCCATGCTCGCGACGCGAACACGCACCGTCCCGGCTGGAATAACCTCGGTATATATTTTTACTCTTTCAAAATCTCTTTATCAGGGATTATTGAAATTTTACCATGAGGTCAACCGATCACGATGAGAGGAGCCCCCGATGGTCAATTCAGGTAAGCACTGCAGGACCCACGAAACGCCGGCGAGTCTTCCCGCCGCAGACGAGCCGCGCCGGGAAACAGCCGGCGAGGCGCACGCAACGACGAAGCAGCACGCGCGCAAGCAACCCGGCTCCGCATGCCGAGCCGCCGCGTCGGTGGCGTTGACGGTCGCGCTCATCGCCCCCGCCTCGCTGGCGTCTGCGCAAAGCGCGTTCGCGCAAGACGCCCTCGCGAACGCCGCCGCGAACGTGAACGAGCCCACGCACGTCATCGCGCGCGCGGCAACCGACTTCGCCGGGCTTTCGCTCGACGAGCTGCGGGCGATCGTGGACGAAGCTCAGGCGCAGCTCGACGCGGCCCAAGCCGCCGTCGACGAAAACCAACCGGCATACGATGCCGCGCACAGCTCCGCCGCAAACGCGCAGGCGAACCTCGATGCCCTGAACGCCCAGGCGAAACGCACCGATCAGGCGGCGCGCGACGCGCTCGCGGCCGAGCAGGAAGCCGCCGCCCGCGCAGCGGCAGACGCGCAGGCGCAGCTCAACGCCGCGATTTCCGAGAAAGACGCCGCCGTAGCCGACCAGGAGGCGAAGAAGACCGCCTACGAATCAGCGATGAGCGACGCGGAAAAGGCGCAGGCGGAACTCGAAGCCGCCCGGAAGGCCGCCGAGGAAGCGACGCCCGAAGCGCTCGGTGAAGCCGAGAAGAACCTCGCCGCCGCAACCAACGCCCTCGAGGAGGCGCGTGCGAAGGAGGAGGCCGCGAACGAGACGCAGGGCAAGGCCCAAGCCGAACTTGACGCCGCCGCCCGGGAAAACGACGCAGCCGCGCAAGCGCTCGAGGCCGCAAAGGCAGAAGCCGCCGCAGCCAAACAGGAGCTTGACGAGGCGCAGGCGGCCTACGACAAGGCGAAGGCCGATCTCGACGCGGCAACCGAAGGCATCGATCCCGAAGCGCTCGCCGAGGCGCAGCGCGTCCTCGATGCGGCGAACGCGTCGCTGAAGGCGGCGCAGGAGCAGCACGCCACGGCTCAAGGCAACGTCGAGGACGCCGAGGGCGGGCTGGCAAGCGCTCAGAGCACGTTGGAAGAAGCCCAAATCGCAGCCCTGACGGCGCAACAGGGCGTCGACCAGGCGAAGCAAGACCTCGCCACGGCGCAGCAAAACGTCGAGCAGGCGAAGGCGTCCTACGACGACGCGCTCGCGGGCATCGAGGGCGAGAAGGAAAAACTCGAGCAAGCCGAAGCCGCCGTCGAGGCCGCCCAAGCCGCCAAGAGCAAAGCCGACGCCGCGCTCGACGCAGCTCGCGCCGAAAAAGAGGCCGCAGACGAGGCCGTCGCCCGCGCTCAGGCAGCCGTCGAGCAGGCTCGGGAAATGGTCGAGAACGCGGAAGCGCAGTACGCGCTCGGCAGCTACGGCTTCTTCGAAGCTCTCGGCAACTTCGGCTCGAACGCCGCGAAGATCCTCGAGGACGCGCAAGCAAACAACCTCGTCATCTTCGGAGGCGCCTACGATTCCACCAACCTCGAGAACATGCGCGACGCGCTGCGCTGGCTCGAGAAGTGCAACGAGCTTCGCATGCAAGCGGGCTTCGACCCCCAAACCGGGGAGAAGCTTGAAGAGCTGAGAGTCAACCTCCAGCTCATGGCCATCGCGCAGGTGCAGGCGAACGCCTCGGCGAACCACCTGAGGAATACCGGCGAGCTGGCGCACTCTCAGCTCTATCCTGTCGGCGAGAACATCGCGGCAGGCTACAACGACCCCTTCGACGGTTGGTACGACGAGGAGAAGATCCTCTTCGAGCAGGGAGATATCGCAGGCGCGGGCCACTATCTCAACATCCTCGACGCAGGCTATCAGGTGACCGGATTCGCCGTGAACCAATACGCGAACCCCTACTTCCCCCAATTCCACGGCCAGACGTTCTCGGGCGTCGACTACGGCGATACTTTGACGTTATCGGAGTTCAGAGAGCTGTTCAACCGGTACTACGCCAACGTGACCAACCCCGAAGCGGTCTACGAGGCGGCGCTTGCCCAACTGCGCAACGCGCAGGCGACCCAGACGAACGCGGGCAACGTGGTCGCCGGGTGCGAAGGCGAGCAAACACGCGCCCAAGCGAACGTCGAAGCGGCCCGAAACGCGGCATCCGAGCAGGAGGAAGCCGTCGCAGAGGCCGAGAAGAAGGCCGCGGAAGCCGAGGCGGCCATCACGGCAGCTGAGCAGGCGCGCGACGAGGCGAGCGCATCGGCCAACGCAGCGGAGGGCGCCTTCGAGGAGGCGACGAAGCTCGTCACGCAGAAAGAAGCGGCCGTGAGCGCAGCGCAACAAGAGCTCGCCTCGGCTCAGACGGCGCTCTCGCAGGCGCAAAACGACGTTGCCGCTCGCGAAGAGGAGCGCGACGAGGCGCTCGCGGCGCTCGACGCGCTTTCGGGCGGGGTCGCCGGCGCGCAAGACGCCTTCGACAAAGCGACGGAAACGCTTGTGAACGCCCAGGGTAACCTCGACGCGGCGCGAACAGCCGAGCAGGAGGCAGCAGAACGCGCTACATCGGCCGCAGGAGCCCTGAGCGACGCGCAGCGTCAACACGAGCTCGCTGAGGCGGCGGCGAATCAGGCGCACGAGACTGCAAAGCAGGCGCAGGCGAACTTCGACGATGCGAAGGCCGAGAGCGATCGCCTTGCCGGACTCATCGACGCGCTCGATCAAGCGCAGGCGAGCCACGCGCAGGCGCTTGAGAGCGTCGATGCTTCCAGCATCGCCCTCGACGCGGCAACCGAGGCGCTCGTGCGCGCCGAAACGACGCTCGCCGACGCGCAGGCCGCGAAAGCCGCAGCCGACGAGTACGCCGAGAAAACCGCGGCCCTCAGCGCCGACGACGCGTTGGCCGACGGCATCGACGACCCTGTTTTCGCCGAGCTCGACGCCCTGTTCGAAACCGCCCGCGACGCAGCCGCGGAGATCCCCGCGGCAACCGAGGCGCGAAACGCCGCTGCGAGCGCGTTCGCCGAAGCGGCGCGCGCCCACCAGGTGCTCCTCGACGCGCGCGATACGGCGGCGAGCAACCTCACCCTCGCCCGCGCCAACTACGACGCGGCCCTCGCAGCGCAGCAGCCCGCCAAGCAGCCTTCCGCGCCCGAGGCGACGGCCGGAGGCGAAACCACGCTGGCGCAAACCGGCGACGAGGGCAGCCGCGCCCTCGGGGTCTTGGCCCTGTTTTCCGGCGGCGCCCTCGCCGCCGCTCTCGCGAGCCGTCGCAAAATAGCAAACCGCAGGCACTAGCATCATCGCCACGTCGCCTGACGACCCAAACCCTGTGCCGGGCGAGGCTTCAAGGCCGAACGGCCGCAAGCTTCGCCCGGCATATGCTATGCTCGATCGAAAGAACCGAGGAGGTACCCATGCACTGCCCCGTCTGCGGAAGCGTCATCAACGATGCCTGCCGATACTGCACCGTATGCGGATCGCCCATCGAAGGCGCCGATTCCAGAACCGAGGAAACCCCGCAGTCGGACAGCGCGGCGAGCGAAAGCGCCCAAGCGAAAGGCAGCACGGCAACCGATGGGCCAAACGGCGAAGACGGTGCGAGCCCTTCGCCGGAACCGAAGCAAGACCCGACGACCGCCGGTCGAAACGACCGGGCAAGCGCCCAACCCGTGACCTTCTCGGCGGCAATGGACGACACGCGCAAGAGCAGCAAACGTCGCATGCCCCTCGTGATCATGCTCGCGCTCGCTATGGCGCTCGTTGCCGGTACGGCGTTCGCGGCTTACCAAATCTACGTCAACGTCATCGCCCCGATGCAAAACCAAGCCGCAGAGCAACCTCGGGGGGACGAATCCGTCGCGCAAACGCCCGCGCCTGAAGAGCCCCTCACCGTAGACGTTGAAGAGAGGCGGATCATCGTCTCCACGATGAGCGACCCGTATTACGGAGACGGCGAGAGAACGGAGGCCACCTGGATCTATCCAGTGCTCGTCGGCTCCCGGCAAAGCGACGCGATCGATGCGATCAACGCCTTCATCGAGGGAAAAATCGAGCAAGATGCCGCATGGACGGAAGGGCTCAACGCCGATAATTACATGGACGACCCCGAAGTCGGAACCCCGGGCGTCATCGTGTCGCGCTACACCGGCGTCACGTTCCTCTCCGATCGTTACGTCTGCGTCTTCGATGCCATGCACACCACCTGGTGGGGCGCGCACGGCAACGCCTTCAACGACGCGTACCTGTTCGACCTGGAAACAGGCGAACAGGCATCGGTCGCTCAAGCTGCAGGCGTGAGCGAAGAGGAGCTTGCGGCTCGGGCCGACGCCGCCGTACGCGTTTTCTACAACAGAGAGGGAAGCGACATCTACACCGTCGACGAGGCCGTTGAGCATGCCCTCGAGGGCACGTACTATCTCGCAGACGAAGGGGTCATCCTGGCCACCGACGACTACGCGCTCGGCAGCTACGCCTACGGCAGGCGCAACATCGTCGTCATCCCCTTCGACGATTCGGTCGAAGCCGGCCAAGTGGTCAAGGTAAACGCGACCCGATAGAGGCCCAACCGGCGAACGAGCATCCGAGAGGCAAGGATGCGGGCGTGAAAATGGCTTCACACGCCCGCATCCACGCCACAAGCTGCAGCGGACGGACATCCAAGAGCGCACTAAACCACAGGAACCGGTCCGCGCGCCAAATCAAACGCACTGCGAAGCCCGATAAGGGGGTCACCGGGGAGGCACCGTCAAGATCCTTGCGCACTTTCCGACAGCCCCATAGGCCCGCCATCCGGTGCGGTCGCTCGTCCAGCAGCGTCACGTCCAGGTAGCGTTTCGACCCCCATTCGCTCACCGCGACGTACTTGAGCCTCGCGGTGACGAACATGAGGGCCGATTTGCCGTCGGGAAAGGCTCCGACCACGCGCGTGCGCCTTCTCGCCGATGAACATGCGCACGCCGCGCAGCCTGCGGGACCTCAGCCGGGACAGGAACTCCCGCCAGCACTCCGACGACCCCGCGAAGCCCTCGGCAACGCCGAGGAGCTCACCGCCTCCTTGGTCGAGACGACAGCGAGATTAAGCCCGTCGAAGGGTTCTTCCTGACCTCGCAGCGTTGGCACTAGATCAACCAGGCTAAACGGGCCCGGCGAAGAGCGCACCGTCAAGCTTCCCGCTATTGATGCCTACGGTGAATACGACGAGTCAGCGCTACAGCACTTCCCCGCCTACAAAGTCCCCAACGGAGAAAACCTTCCCGTAGGAGAGTACATCGGATGGACCTCCCCTCGAAATATCGAGCCCATTCCCGCAAAAGTCGTAAGCATCGAGAATCAAGTTGTCACCCTCGACTTCAATCACCCGCTCGCGGGCAAAGACATCGAGTACTGGGTGAAGGTTGTCGACGTGGTCGAACAATAAAGCCTCTCGCGATGCCCGCCCCCCCAAACGGGCATCGCGTTCTCAAAGGCTGGAGAGAGGCACACGTCTCTCGCCGACGCCGCGTTGTCCACAGGGCGGCGCGGCGTTTTCTCATCCAATTGCTTTGCAAGCTCATCTGAGCGCACAGCTCGGTAGGTCACTGCAATGACCTACCGAGCGATCTCCCTCAGACGACGCTCCCCGCATTCGAAACAAGAAGACATCTCTTTGACGGAACGGGAATCGATTCCCGCCTTTCTGGCTAAGCCCTTCCAGCGCGCAACTACATTGGCCGTCTGAGAAGCAATATGGCGCGCCTCTTCCGCACTCAGCCTAAAATACTCACGAACGCCGAACGCTGCACGCGGATCAGCATCTCGCACATCGAAATCTATAGCTGTGCTCAGCGATTTATCAAAATCTCCCTGCGTTGGATTCACATCGAAAGCAGGGGAAAGGCGCCGCCCTTTGCCATCGTGGAGAAATCCGTAATTCCTCAAATGATTGTCAGTGTTCCCGAGGGCGCAAGTCAGTAACATCTGCTTCCACAACTCATGCAAGTCATACATCGGACTCGATCCATGTTCCTCGATGAACTCGACCAATTCAAGATAGGAATAAGACCCTCCGTCTCTTCCCTGAACAGCTGTCAAGCCGCTAATATACGGAACTCGTCCCGCCTGACTTCTGTCGAACCTGTCGAGCAGCAAAATCGATCTGCCCCCAAAGCGAACCAGGCGAAAATCAGGCACGCAAATGCCCGCCAATCGAGCAATCTGAAGCGCGACATACTCCCAAGCGGACACATCATCCGTATCCGATGGCTTAGGAAACTTCGCAATGCACAATCGACCCATTCCATCACGCACTGACGCCTTCGGTCGCGCACCGCCCAAGCTTGAACCCGCAGCAATCAAATCCCGAACATCCGCATCGACGTCTTCGGCTGTGCGATCTGCACGGTTATCATGAATTCCATCGCCATCACCTCACTCGCAAAGGAGTGTCCTCGTTCGCCCTCAACCTGCCGATCGGAGTGTTCAGGGGATCAGTCGCGCGTTCCATCTCGTCGAGCAATCCCAGAATGCGCGCAACCCGCAAGACATTCTCGAAGCTTCCCGCACCCTCTTTCAACACCTTGCGAACCGTAGGGATCGACAAGCCTGCCCTCTCCGCCAAAAGCTCGACGGTAATCCTTTGCTGCCGACGCGCAAGATCGAGGTTGCGCGCGACATTGCGCATCGCCCGAGAAACGGGAATAGGGGTCTTATATGCCATAAGCAACACCTTAACTGGAATATATTTTTCTTTTATACAGCATATCAGAAAATTTTATTGCAGTAAGACAGAGGTTTGACGACTGCGTGAGCAATTGTTGGAAAAACCGTCTCAACTCAGCTTCCCGCAGACCTCACGCCAAGCCCGACAGCGTACCGTCAGCGCTGCGGCTGCTTTGCAAAACCGCAGCTCGAACTCCCATCCCGATTATGCGACCCCGCCGCCGCTTATGCGGTGCGCGAGGAGCTTCGCGGTGCTCGCTTTTGCTATGCTGAGACGATAACGTTTCGAACACGCCGCCGGGCCGCCCGCGCGGCCTTTCGCGGAAGATGGGAGAACCCATGCAGATCACCCCTGCTGAAATCGCCGAAACGCTTGCGATGGTGAGCAAGCAAAATCTCGACATCCGCACCATCACGCTCGGTCTCAACCTGCGCAGCTGCGTCGACTCCGACATCGACCGCTTGGCCGCGAAGGTCTACGACCGCATGACCACCGCCGCCGAACACCTCGTGCCCACCGCCGAGCAGCTCGAACGCGAATTCGGCATCCCCATCGTCAACAAGCGCATCTCCGTCACCCCTATTGCCGAGGTGTGCGCAGCCGTAACCGCCAACGACCTCTCCCCCGTTGCCGTGGCCATGGACCGCGCGGGCAAAGAGGTCGGCGTCGACTTCGTCGGCGGCTTCTCCGCCCTCGTGCAAAAAGGCGTTTCCGCCGCGGACGACAAGCTCATGGATTCCATCCCCGACGCCCTGGCCACCACCGACCGCGTGTGCTCGTCGGTGAACCTGGGATCCACGCGCGCGGGCATCAACATGGACGCCGCGTTCAAAATGGCGGGTATCATCAAGAAGACCGCCGAGGCGACCGCCGATCGCCAGTGCATCGGAGCCGGCAAGCTCGTCGTGTTCTGCAACGCCGTCGAGGACAACCCGTTCATGGCGGGCGCTTTCCACGGTTCGGGCGAAGCCGACGAAGTCGTGAACGTCGGCGTTTCCGGCCCCGGCGTCGTGCGCGCCGTGCTGGCCGACCTGCCGCGCAGCGCCGACATCACCACCGTCGCCGAGGCAATCAAGGCCACCGCTTTCAAAATCACCCGCGCAGGCGAGTTGATGGCACGCGAGGCGTCACGTCGTCTGGGCGTGCAGAAGGGCATCCTCGACTTGTCGCTTGCCCCCACCCCCGCCGAAGGAGATTCGGTCGCCGAGATACTCGAAGCCATCGGCGTGGGAACGTGCGGAGGCCCCGGCACCACCGCGGCGCTCGCCATGCTCAACGACGCCGTGAAGAAGGGCGGCGTCATGGCGTCATCTTCGGTCGGCGGCCTCTCGGGCGCCTTCATACCCGTATCCGAGGACGCGGGCATGATTCGCGCCGCCGAGGCGGGAGCGCTCAGCCTGGAGAAGCTCGAGGCCATGACCTGCGTGTGCTCGGTCGGACTTGACATGATCGCCATCCCCGGCGACACCTCCATCGAGACCATCTTCGGCATCATCGCCGACGAGTGCGCCATCGGGATGATCAACAACAAGACCACCGCCGTGCGCATCATCCCCGCCATCGGCAAGAACGTCGGCGACCGTCTCGAGTTCGGCGGCCTGCTCGGCTATGCGCCGGTCATGCCCGTCAACCAGAACGCCGGCACCGTGTTCGCCCACCGCGGCGGCCGCATGCCCGCGCCCCTGAACTCGCTCAAGAACTAGCCGCAGCCGACAGCGCAAGACAAAGAACCACCCAAGTCTTCCAACGCCTCCTTCCCCGCTTCGGAGAGGGAGGCGTTGCCCTATCCGAACAGACGAGAGCGGAAGTCAATCTGCCGGAATGCGTCAACCGCACAAGCCGTGCTTCTCCCTCATTCGAGCCGTTATTACGGAAGCAGGGCAAGCATGTCCCGTCGCCATATCTTCTTCCGCTTCGGCGATGAGAGACTTGACCGAGATGATCTTGCTCTTGACCTTGCAGTACTCGTCAACGAGCTCATCGCCCTCGTAACCCCCGCAATGAGCTGACGCAGGATGTCCACCGTAACGTCCTCGTCGTCGACCGAGATCGGCTGTAACAACAAGCCATCTTCGGTCCATGTCGCCAACGCGTACTCGTCAAAACCCATCTCGCGGTACCACGAGCGGGGATAGTTACCTGTCGCTTGCTCGATATCTTCACTCGCTGAGGCTCCGCCAGAGCAACCGCTCCCATAGTGACCGCCTTTCCCTCGGTTTCGTTTGCTTGGTGCTTGGTGCTTGGTAGCGTTTTAACAACTCCAAGCAGGGAAGGAGGGGAGCACGATTCACATTTCATACTCACGCCCTGCAAATCGCAGAATGAAAGAGATGCGTCCGAACGAGCAGAGAGGGAGCGCCGCCCGCAGTCCGCAAAGCCGTGCAGGCGGACACGCTCGCCGCATACACGCGCCCGCCCGCAATTCGCGGGACTACACTAACGGAAAACACCTGCAGGAGGAGGAATCATGAAGCTGCTCGTCATCGGAAGCAAAGAGAGAACCCGGAAATACCTGCCGGATACGCCCCTCGTCAAAGAGGTCGAGGTCGTCGTCGCGGCGCGCGGCTCATCCGACGAGGACATCCTCGCTTTGGCCCCGGACGCCGACTTCATCATGGCCGACGCCATCAGCCCGGTGAGCGCGCACCTCATGGAGAGCATGCCCAACCTCGAACTCGTCCATTCCGAAGGCGTCGCCTACAACGCCATCGACATCGACGCTGCCAAGCGGCTCGGCATCACCGTCTGCAACAACGCAGGCGTCAACGCCGGCGGGGTCGCCGAGCAGACGATACTCCTCATGCTCGCCTGCCTGCGAGACGCCGTGAACGCCGATGCCGCCGTACGCGAAGGCCGCCAAATAGAAACCAAGGAACGGATGATGGTCGAGGGCATCCGCGAGCTCGGTGACTGCACCGTCGGGTTCATCGGCTTCGGCGCCATCGCTCAAGCAACCGCGAAAAGGCTCGCCGCTTGGGGCTGCCCGATGTATTACAACAAGCGGCACCGCCTTCCCGTGGACGTCGAAGCGGCCCTCGGCGTCAAACCCGCAGCTATCGACGACATCGCACGCACCTGCGACATCGTCAGCATCCACGTCCCCGTCACCGAAGACACACACGGCATGGTCGACGACGAGTTCCTCGCCGGCATGAGAAACGACGCCATCCTCATCAACACCGCCCGCGGCGAGATCGTCGACAACGATGCTCTCGCCCGCGCGCTCGAGAGCGACGCCATCCTCGCCGCCGGCCTCGACGTCATCGCGCCCGAGCCCGTTCTGCCCGACAATCCGCTTCTCAACTTAAGCGAGAAAGCGTCGCGCAAACTCGTGCTCTCACCGCATGTCGGAGGGATAACAGAAGGCATGTTCCACCGTGCTCATCGAAATGTGTGGGACAATATCAAGCGCATGTTGAACGGGGAGACCCCCGTCAACGTCATCGTGTAAAAGCAGCGCGGGCCGCATCCGCGCATGAGGAGGTACAGCATGCCCGCAGCAACCCCCGCGAAAACACTGGGATTCGGATACGCGCTCGCCGTCGTTCAGGCGGTGCTTTACGCGATGATGGGAATCATCGGGAAGTACCTCTACTTCACCGGGCTCAACCCGCAGCAGGCGATCGTCCTGCGCTTCTCCATGACGTTTCTCATCCTCGGAGCGTTTCTGCTCATCCGTCGCAAGCAGCCCCTGTTCAGCAGAAACCCCCTCGTGTACGTCCAGGGCGTCTTCTTCATGGGAAGCGCGCTGTTCTACTTCCTCGCCGTCGATGAAACCACTGCGGGTCTTGCGACGGCGCTGCTCTATGCTTATCCCGCCGTCGTGGCCCTGCTCTCCACCGTCGTCTTCAAAGAGCGGTTCACGTCGAAGATCGCAACAGCCGTCATCCTTGCGCTTGCGGGCATATTCGCCATCTCGGGCGTCATGCCGGGAACCATCGCGCTCTCCCCCGTCGGCGTCCTGTACGGCGTGGCGTCGTGCCTCGCCTTCGCCGTCTGCACGGTCATCGGCCAGAAGGTGGTCGAGAAAGACGAGCCCCTCACCATCACCTTCAGCATGACCACCGTGGGAGTCGTCATGCTGCTGGCGCTGTTCCCCGCCACGTTCCCCGACATGCTGCACCTCACCCCCCTGCAGCTCGGGCTCGGCGCGAGCATGGCGGTGTTCACGACCATCCTGCCCGTCGTCGCCCTGCTCGTGTCGATCAGGATCATCGGGGCCACGAAAGCCTCGCTCATCAGCACATCGGAGACGCCGTTCTCGCTCCTGTTCGCCTACCTCATCCTGGGAGAGGTGCTTACGATCTCCCAGGGCATCGGATGCGCGCTCATCGTGGCGTCCATACTCGCGGCGACCATGCCGAGCAAGCGCCGTATCCTCGAGATGACGAAGCGCGATGCGAGCGGGAAGGACGGCGCAGGAGGGGCCGACGCGGGAGCTTAACCGCGAAACTCCGCCCTGACGAGGTACTCCACGTTGCCCTCGGGTCCCGTGATGGGCGATTCGACGACGCCCGTCACCGCAAAGCCCACTTCCTCGAGCGCCGAGCGGACCTCCTCGACCGTGCGGAGACGAACCGCCTCGTCGCGCACGACGCCATGATCCGTCTCGTCGTGACGGGATTCGAACTGAGGTTTCACCAACCCGATGAACACCGTGGGGTCCACCTCCCCCATCACCGACGAAGCAACGTCCGACCTGGATGCAACGCCCTGCGCGCACGATGCCGGCTTGCGGCACAGCGGAGGGAACGTCTCGGCCAAAGCGGCGAGCCCGATGAAGCTCACGTCGATCACGATGAGGTCGAACGGGGCGCCCAGCTCAACCGGGTCGGCGGTCTTTATGTTGGTGCGCTCGAACACGGCGACGCGCTCGTCTTGGCGAATCTTCCACGCCAACTGCCCGTAGTTCACGTCCACGCAGGCCACGTGCGCCGCCCCCGCTTGAAGCAGGCAATCGGTGAATCCGCCCGTCGACGAACCGATGTCGATGCAGCGCATCCCGCGCACATCCTGACCGAACGCGTCGAGCGCGCCTTGGAGCTTGCGCCCTCCGCGCGACACGTAACGCTTGCGGCTCTTCAGGAAGATATCGGCTTCGGGGGGCACCTTCACGGCCGCCGACGACACATACACGTCGTCGACTCGAACCTCACGCGCCATGACAGCACGCAGAACCTCATCGCGCGATGCAAACGCGCCCTGGGCGATCAGCAGGTCGTCAAGGCGCTCCTTCTTGGGTTTTCTCGCCTTGGGCGAAGCCGCCTTCCCGGCGGCGGATTCGATATCGGTCTGCACGTTTCTCCGTAGGTCGGGATTCAAGAACGCGCCCGGCGCATCGACGGACGCACCGGGCGCGACTATTCTACTCCGCGGGCAGTAAAAGCTGCGCGATCTGCACGGCGTTGAGCGCCGCGCCCTTGCGGATCTGATCCGCAACGTTCCAAAACGCCAGGCCGTGCTCGACGCTCGGGTCGCGGCGCAGGCGCCCGACGAACACGCCGTCGGTCCCCGCCAGAAGGCCGGGCATCGGGTAAGAGCTGCTCGCGGGATCATCCATCACGGTGACGCCCGGAGCCGCCTCGAGCGCCGCGCGCGCCGCCTCGACGCTCACCTCTTCGGTGAACTCCACGTTGATCGACTCGCCATGGCAGCGCAGAACCGGCACGCGCACGCACGTCGCCGCCACCTGGATGTCGTCATCTCCCATGATCTTCTTCGTCTCGACGACCATCTTCCACTCCTCTTTGGTGGAGTCGTCATCGAGAAACTTGTCGATATGGGGAATGCAGTTGAAGGCGATGCGATGCGCGAACGCCTCCACCGTCAGCTCGTCGTCGGACTTGCCATCGAGGAACTCACGCGTCTGGTCGTAAAGCTCGCGCATGGCGGGAGCGCCCGCACCCGATGCCGCTTGGTACGTGGAAACAACCACGCGTTTGATGGGAGCCAGATCGTAGAGGGGCTTCAACGCCGCAACCATCTGAATGGTGGAGCAGTTGGGGTTGGCGATGACGCCTCGATGCAGGGCCACGTCCTCGGGGTTCACCTCGGGAACGACCAGAGGAACGTCATCGTCCATGCGAAACGCGCTGGAGTTGTCGATCATGACCGCACCTGCGGCGACAACCGCCTCGCGCATCTGCTTCGACATATCGGATCCGCAGCTGAACAGGGCGATGTCGACGCCCTCGAACTCCTCGGGCGTCATCTCCCGCACGATGAGCGATCCTGCGGGAACGTCACCGCAGCCGTCGAAAGGGAGCTCCTTGCCCGCGCTGCGCGCAGACGCCAACGCGCGTACCTCGCTCGCCGGGAAGTCGAGGTCGTGCAGCACGCGAAGGAACTCGCGTCCCACCGCGCCGGTCGCGCCCGCCACCGCCACCACCGGGCGCGCGGGCATTTCATCTTTCCAGGGCATCGCATCCTCCTTCGTGATCGCAAAGATGTTCACACCATAGCAAATGCCCCGCGCCGCCCGCCCGTCGATCGAGAAGGGACCCTCTTTAGATCGACGGACGGGGCGAATCGGGACGGTCGGGTAAAGCGGAGCCGCGTGGGAAGAACAGGACGAACGCCTCCCCTCCTGACGAGACGCGCCCCCGATTTCCCGGGGGCGCGTCGACGTCAACAGATCGCTTGACTCCGCTGAAAGTTAGTTGTCCTCGCGAGCGCTGCGCCGCAAGCTCACCGCAGCAAGCGCCACCGCCGCGCACGATGCGGCGGCGATCACGCCGATGGCCAGAGCGATCGAGTTCAAAGGATCACCCGTGGTGGCCAAAGGGCCTGCCAAGCCGCCCTGATCGGAGGAGCTGCCCCCGTCCGGGTTCGAACCCGCGGAGCCGCCCGCAGACCCCGCGTCACCGGAGCCGGAGCCGCCGTCACCCGGCTCGGAACCCGAGCCGCCATCGCCGTCGGCGTCGCCATCGTCCTTGGAGGAGTTCAACACCAAATCGATCGGGTCCTCGGGCGCATCGGCGGAAAGGTCGCTGTACGACGTGCCCAGAGCCTCGACGCCCAGCACGCTCACGCGCGCCGCGACGTCCTCGCCCGAGCACGCAAGGCGGAGGGCTCCTAGGGCAACTCTGCCGTCTTCCGCGGAGAGAGCCGATCTGCCTGCAGACACGATCACGTCGACCGTTTGCGCGTCGGGATTGAAGACCGCTCGCGCGACCGACGCCGTCGAAGGCGCATCGACCACCTCGGCGCCCGTGATCAGCGACATGTCCTCGGGTACGGCGGTCGCGACGGAAAGCGTCACGCGCACCGAGCTGACATTCTGCGCGGCGTCGCCTTCCGCCCGCAGGGCGAGCGCTATATCGGACGTGCCCTCACGCACCTCCGGCGACGCGAGCGTCAAGCCGGATGCGCCCAGCGCGAACGCGGTCGCGGGCACCAGGCACGCTGCAGCGAGCAGCGCGCCGATCATCATGCGAATTCGTCTCATCATTACTCCTTCACCGCCGAAACGGGGCTGTCAAAGGAAATGTCCAAAGAGGGGAGCTTCTCGGGCACCGACTGCGGCAGAGCGTCCGCGACCAAGCGCTCGCCTTGCAGGGTATGCGCATCGTCGACGCGGTACAGCTCGACGCGCACCGTATCGGGCACGCCCGCAGGCAGAAGCTCGTCCATCTCATCGGGCTCGATATAGTACAGCCAGCGCCCGTCGGCCGTCTCGCCCAACTCGCCGTGCTCCGGCACCTCGGCGAACAGAACCTGCGCGCCGCCGATGAGGTTGCCTTCGCCGTCGTAGGGCTTCACGGCGTTGTACGCGGGATTCCCCTTGTACGTTCCCGTGAACACGAGCGATCCGGCGGGGACGACCGAGCCGCCGCCAAGGTCGATCTCGTTGGCCAGAAGGCCGATGCCGCCCTCGATGAAGTCGATGTCGTCGCCGGTTTGGCCGAGCACGTCAAGCTCGGCGATCGACGCCGAATGCGCGCCCTTGGCCACCAGGCGCAGGTACGCCGCATCGTAGATGTAGAGCCAGCTGTCGCCCTCCTTGTTGAAGTAGACCGTGGCGGATCCCGTCTCGTCGAGGGCGAACGTCCCCGACTTCACCGTCTCCCACGTCGTGCCGTCCACGCTGGCCTGCACCTCGTAAGCTCCGATGGCATCCGACGCGCCCGCAGGCGCACGGTACTTCAGGCCCGTGACAGAGAGCGTCTCGTTGAACGAGATCGTCATCGTGGCGTCGGATCCGGCGGTCGCGCCCGTGTAAACGGTCTCGGCCTTGGCGTCGATCACCTTGTCGATGGCGCTCGAGGCGCCGGGTTCGCACGGGCTGTCCTCGTCGCCCGATTCGGCATCGCCATCCGCCGTCATGTTGGTCGTCGCCGTCCACGCGGCCTTGTCCATGCTGCCGTCATGGGAAACCTTCACCGGAGCCAGCGTCACCGACTCGGTGCGGTTCAGATGTTTGTCGATGCCGCACACCTCGTAGGTGAACACGCGGTTGTTCACCGCGGCGATGACGTCGACGAATCGGCGTCATCCGCATCGGCGAAACCGACCACCACGCCGTTGCGCTTGATCTCGTAGCCCAGCATGCCCTCGTCGTCAGCCGCGCCGGACAGCGCGATCTTCACCTCGGAGGAGTTTTCCTCGCGCGAGAGAGCCGCCTCGACCTTCACGCCGCCGGCAACCGACGAGCCGCCTTCGATCTGATACACGCGCGCGTCGTCGCTCATGTACTGAATGGGACGCGTCTCCTCGGCGAACTGAGCGACGTACGCGCGCGTCGTCTCATCCGGGGTCATGCCCCATGCCTCGAAGAACGCCAGCAGGTTCTTCTGAGCGGAGGCGCACGACAGGCGCATGAGCGCGTTGTCGGCGTCGGCCCCCGTCGGCGAGAGCGCCACACCGCCAGGAGCGGGCGCGATGGCGTTGTTGCGCGCGTACGCGTCGACGCGGGCGAAGAACAGGTTGTTGAACTGATCGGCGTAGTCGGCGTAGGTCGTGAAGCTGTACGCGTTGTCGTAGGCCAGATGCAGCTGCCAGTACATGCCCAGCTGAACCGCGCCGCTCGGCGAGGGGCCGAGCGTGCCCGACGTCACCTTCTCATACAGCTCGTCCCAATTCCATCGCGCCGAGGCGTTGGAGTCCTTGGACGCGGAAAGCTGTGAGAAATAGTTGTTGGTGATCTCGGCGATAGCGTATTGGCCCTGGTTGATCTCGTGCCCGATCTCGTGCGCGATGCCCCAGCCGAACGTCCATCCGGAAGCGTACTTGCCGCTCTCGTCGAGCGTGATGCCGGGCATCGCCACCGGGATGGAGGTCTACTCCCACTCGATGCCGATGTGCTTGCCGCCCGCGTACATGAACGCGCCCGTGAACATGCGCATGTAGCGGATGTTCTGACGCGTGACCGGCAGCGAGTTCTTGTTGCCGTACGCAGCCTGGTACGCGGAGGCGTTGTCGCCGTAGGAGCCCAAGCCCTTGTGCTGGTAGAACAGAAGCATCATCTCATCGGATGCGTCGAGCGACTGAAGAAGCTTCGCCGCGCGCTCTCCGACGCTGCCCCCGCCGATGCCCGCCTGAATTTGAGAAGCGGGAAGCGAGTACATCAGGTAGTCCAAGACGATGTCGGCTTCGTTGGCGATGCAGTTGCGCTCGTCGTAATCGTGGCTGTGGCCGGCTTGCTCATGCGTCGCCTCGAGAGATGCGACGTGGGCGTCAAGCTCTTCGACGAACGCGGTCGCCCTTTGCAGACGCTCTGCCTCATCCGTGACGCCGTGCAGATCGAGCACCGGGGTCTGCACGCCGCCGACCACGCGCACGGCGTAGTCGGGAGCAGACGCCGACCTGCACTCGATGTAGAGCTGTCCGCCGCGCTCGACGTCGATGCTGCTCATCTGGGGAACGGTCACCTCGTTCACGCCCACTTTGAGCGTCTCGACGACCGTCTTCGAAAGCGAGTTCGACTCGGCGTGGTACTGCGGTTCCACCAAGCGCAGCTCGGTGGAACCGCCCGCCTTCTTGCCCTCGCCGCCGACGAACACCATGAGCTTCTCGCCCGCCTGCGCCAACACGCCCAAAGGCTGCCAGGCGTTCAGGCCGCCCGATCCCACATGGGCATCGCTTGCGAGCACCGTCTTCGAATCGACGGCGACGGACTCGGAGAGACCCTCCGCGTTGAGGACCGCCTCGGCGTTGTCAAGCTCGGCCAGCACCAGATCGCGCTTGGGGTTCATCTCCCCGCTTGCCGCATCGGGCGTGTTCGCACGTTCACGCAGCGCCTCGATGGCGGACGCGTCGACGTCGGAGCGGAGAACGGTGTGCATATCGTCCTCCCACAGCGCCATGATGTCATCCCACAGGCTGTCGTAGGCGTAAAACGCCAGCTCGGAGAACGTCACGGGGTCACGGTAGTAGCGCGCGAACTGCACGGTGATCTTCTTCACCTGCGATTTCGGGAACTCAACCAAAAACGAGTTCTCGGCGCCCGCGATGTTCGAAACCTTCACGTTGTCGGACGGGGTCTCGTACGTCGTCACCTCGCCGGCCTCGTTCTCAACCCTGACCTGGACCCGGTAATAAGAACCGTAGCCACCTCCCAAACGCGTCGTGAACGCCAGCGTGTCCATGGTGTACTCGCGATCGAACGTCACTGTGGGGCCGGCGTACTGGGAATCACGCGCCGAATGGAAGAACATGCCGTAGTTGCCGTCGACGACCGCCCACGGATCGGTCGAACCTGCGGTCGATGCCGCCGTGGTGGTGACATCGACGATATGAGACTCGAGGCTCGAATCCTGCACCGTGCGGTTGATCAGGCCGTACCAAGGCACCTTCACCGTGTTGACCAGCGTCGATGCGCTGTGAGCCAACGAGGCGGACGAGGATCCGATTTGGTTTTGAGCCGTCACGTACACCTCGTAGACCGTGTTCTCCTTCAAGCCGGAGACGGTCTTTTTGGTCTCGACGATGCCGGAGACGCTCTCGTAAGCGTCGGCTCCCCGCTCGCGGTAGAACAGCGTGTAGGAATCGGCGTCCTCGGCCTCCTTCCACGAAACGGAGATCTCGCCGTAGCCGCCCGTCACCGAGACGTAGTCGGGGGAAACAGGGGCTGCGGAGGGAACAGGACGCGCCGTGACCGAATCGCTCCAAGCGCTGCGCCAGTCGCCGTTGACCGAGCGGACGCGCAGCGTGTAGTCAATGTTGTTCTTCAGTTCGTCGCCCGCAAACGTCTCGAGGGACAGCTCGCTCAGAACGCATGCGATCACCTGGGTCTTGTCCGCCGAGGACACCTCGACCTCGTAGCCGGTCACGTTGACCTGAGGCGCCCACGAAAGGGCGATCTTCTTGTCTCCCGCGACAGGCGCGAGCGCGGTCGACACGCTGAGCGTCGGCGCGAGGATGCGCTCGGCCATGTCGCCGAGGAACTCAACCTGGGCGATGTCGGCGAGCTTGCCCGACGAGGTGCCCGTCATGCGGATGACGATCTTCTTCACGGCGACCTGCTTGCCGAAGTCGACCACAACGGTGCCGTCCGCCTCGACGACGGCCAAGTTGGCGGCACGCGAAAGCGACGCCCCCGCAGCGGCGGAGAACGCGTACTCGACGATGGAGCCGTCCTCGAGCTCGACCTCGATCACGTCCGACGTGGGCTTGTTCTCGGAGGTTGCGGGCGGACGCACGGAAACGCCCGCGAGAACGGCGTCCTTCACGTCAAGCTCAACCGACACCGGATTCGACTCGGTGATGACGGCGCCGTTTGCCGGCGCGAGAGTCACCGCATCGTTGTCGGAAGAGAGCACGCTCTCGACGGAAGCATCCCCCACGACGGAGGCTCCCTCCGACACAGCGGCGTTCATCTGCGATGCGTCCTTGACAATGCGGACGGAGGCCGCGAACGCGCCTGCGCCCAAACGCGAAACCGTGGCAGCGTGCGCCTGGATGTCGGCCAGGGTGACAGCGCCGTCAGCGGTCAGGTCGAAGCGGGCGTCGGACGCACCGGCCACGAGCGCCTCGGCGAGCAGCTGGGCGTCCGCGTCGTCGATGGAGCCGTCGGCGTCGAAATCACCGTAAGCCATAAGGCCCGCGCCCGTCGCGTCCGCGTCGTCGGCGAACAGGCCCGTCATGTCGCTGTCCGCGACGGTGAGCAGCACGCGGTTACCCGCCGTCACCTCGATGGACTGAGCGTACGTCGCGCGATCAACACCCGAGAGCGCGAGCGTGTAGGTCCCGGGTTCGACCGACTCCATAGAAGCCGTCGAATCGCGCCATGCGGAATCGTCCGCCGAATCAGCCGAACGCGGGGAAAAATCCGCCTGGGCGACA
>ERZ1673722.1829-NODE-1829-length-19701-cov-39.367963_pt1 | contig 19701 bp, 17 predicted proteins | sample MGYA00580222_ERZ1673722 | MGnify/ENA primary metagenome ERZ1673722 (study PRJEB41218, sample SAMN15661750) | gut metagenome | host: Homo sapiens | place: Canada: London | collected 2015-08-20/2019-03-30 | study: EMG produced TPA metagenomics assembly of...
GACCCTGTCGGGGGCTACGCCCCTGCGACCCCATTTTTATCAACGATAGAGGTTTTTCGACAGTCTGGAACGGTCGGCAGATGCCGGCCGTTTTGCTTTTCTTGACAGAAAAAACGATTAAATCTTTTGTCTGATATACTTCTGCTATATCGTTCAGTTCTGGCTATGATAGAAAGCTACCGATAGTTCTTTTTTTGCAAGATAGCACTTCCGGAGCATTCATTTAAAGGCAAGGGTGTTGGCGATTTTCGAGGGATAGTGAGGTTTTGAGAAGGGTTGGTGCGAGCGAGGGATTATCGTTCTTTTGCAATGGTCGTGGGGATAGAGAGGTTCGGTGCAACGGGAGGCAATCCCTCCGGTAGACGCCCGAATTTTTTCGTGCGACAGCACCTCACCTTTGACAAGGGAGGCAAGGACATAGTGCAGGGCGAAGGATAGTGCGGAAAATCTCAATGATGGTGCGGATGGGGAGCAATCCCCACCGTCACGGCTCGGAATAGTTTCAGAATCATAAAGGCAGGACTATCTGAATACTGTACAGCAAGCCAAAAAATTGTATCAGCCGTGCCACCTCCCCTTTTTCGAGGGGAGGCAAGTGTGGTGGTGCTTTTCGAGGGGTAGTGCGGTTTTTGAAAGATTAATGTCAGTGCAGTTGTAACGGTATACTCACGAAAATATTAATGCCTTGTCGGTACGGAAGCAGTTTTAGGCGGTGTTGCTCACGCAACAGTCCGAGAACGTTTTACCATAAATCTTTTGTCTGACGACAAAATACGGCGTACCGCCGTGTCGGTTTACACCGACTTGATTTTATGGTATAATTATAGTAACAACTTAAACGGAGGTGGAATCATGACAGATACAGAAATCAGCAGATATATGGCACTGCTCTTAAGGCATAAGCCCGAAATTGCAGGACTTGTACTTGATAAACAGGGCTGGGCGGACGTTGATATGCTTCTGAAATGTATAGGCGAAAATATGGAGCCGATGAGCTTTGAGCGGTTGTGTGAAATCGTAAAAAACGACAGCAAGCAGAGATATTCGTTCAACGAGGATAAAAGCCGCATCAGAGCGAATCAGGGCCATTCGGTAAATGTTGACGTAGGGCTGAAGGCCGTTGTGCCGCCGGAATATCTTTATCACGGTACTGCGACAAGATTTGTCGAATCTATTGACAGCGGCGGGATTATCCGCAAAACAAGGCTTTACGTTCATCTGTCAAGAGATACCGAAACCGCAACGCAGGTTGGTATGCGACACGGCAAGCCGTTTATATACCGTGTAAAAAGCGGAGAGATGGCGAGGGACGGATATGTGTTTTATCTGTCTGAAAACGGCGTATGGTTGACGGAAAACGTGCCTGTGAAGTACCTTGAAAAAACGTGGCAGGATGACGCTTGACTTTTTTGAAAACCGGTGGTACAATATTAAGGCAATACCGCACAAAGACCATATTTTGTATTTTGTGTGCATCTTGCTTGCATATTTTCCGTCATCTTGCACAATTCGTCCTTGCAAGGCGTCAGCCTTGCTGTGTCCTCATTGTACAATCTGACGAAAAATCTGACTTCACAATATTCACACAATCTTTGTGCGGTATTGCCTTAAAAGACTGAATAGGGGAGCTTTTTGCTGAGAGGAAGTTCGACTTCGACCCTTGACCTGATGCGGATAATGCCGCCGTAGGAATTTCATGATATTTCTATAGCTTGTATTATCCCCGACTGTATTCAGCTGGGGAATTTTTACGTTAAAGCAGGTATTCGGTTAAATTTATTTAACGGAGGTTTTTCAAATGAAAAACGAAAAGGTACTTACACTTGTTGAGGGAGCGGTGATGGTTGCGCTTGCGACCGTGCTTAGCTTTGTCAAGATCTTTCATCTGCCGTGGGGCGGATCAGTCACTCTGCTGTCGATGCTACCGATAATTGTCTTCAGCATCAAAAGAGGTGTGGCAAACGGTCTTGCGGCATCGTTTGTGTTTGCTCTGATACAGTTCATTCAGGGCTGTGCGGACGGGTTATTCGGCTGGGGGCTGACTCCTGTGTCACTTGTGGCGTGCATATTCATAGACTATATTTTTGCATTTACGGTGCTGGGGCTTGCGGGAATTTTCAGAAAATACGGAATGCCCGGAGTGATTGGCGGAAGCGCTATGGCTATGGGTCTTCGCCTTGTGTGCCATTATATAAGCGGAGTGCTGATATTCGGCTCATTCGGAGAGCTGTGGAACGGCTTTACCGTAAACGAGCCTTGCCTTTACAGCCTGCTTTATAACGGGGCGTATATGCTGCCGGAGATAGTGTTTACTGTTATCGGAGCGGTTGTATTGATGAGTGTTCCGCAGACAAAAAGGTTGATTTTCAAAAACGTATAAGAGGATGAAAAACCACCGTTGCGTGTATGCAACGGTGGTTTTCAGACTGTCGATAAACCTATATAATTTTTGAAAATGTGGTTTGGGGCGTAGCCCCAAGCGGGGTGAGGGCGGCAGCCCCACACTCAGCCCCGGCACGGACGCCGGGCGTGTATGCCCAAATGCTCTATGCAAGGACGCATACAAGTGGTTGAACAAAGTCGGTGCAGGACGCACCGACAATAAACGACCACGATTGCACAGATGCAGAGCCAACCAAGCATACACTGCCTTTCACCGAGGGGAAGGGGTTTGGGGTTTCGGCAAGGATGCCGAAATAAGGACACGCCGAGCTTTGCACGAGGCAAAGCCATCAGAGTGTCCTAAAGGGGATAGGGGTAGTGAGTTAGAAGTTTGTTTCAAAAACATACTTTTTCTACAAACTAAAACCACCGTTGCGGGTATGCAACGGTGGTTTTGTATATCGTGGTTATTTCAGGAAGCCCTCGATTATTTTCTCTTCGGCTTCTTCTCTTGTAAGACCCAGCGAGCAGAGCTTTAATATCTGTTCGCCTGCTATCTTGCCTATAGCCGCCTCGTGAATAAGTGCGGCATCAACATTAGCCGCATTGAGAGCCGGCTGTGCATCGACCTTGCCGTTATCCGCAAGTATCGCATCACAGGCGGAATGGCCTGTGCAACGGTTGTTGCCCTCGACTACGGAGTAAAATGCCTGATGGGAATTTCCTCTTGCAACAGAACGTGAAACAAGGTCTGCGCCGCTGTCCTCGCCGTTAAGCTCGACATGGAACTTTGTTACGGCCTCCTCGTCACCGTCGGTCATTATACGCTCACGGACAACTATCTTTGCACCCTTGCCGAGTACGGCGGAAGTGCTTCTTGTTGTTCTGTCGACACCTCTGAGCTGTATCGTATCCATCTCAAGATATGAATCCTCGTCAAGAACGCAGTCTGTGACGGGGTCGATCTTTCTGAGACCTGTGCCTTTGCCTGTTCCGATATGCTTTTCCTTGTAAAGCACTCTTGCGCCTTTTTCAAGGAAGAAGCGGTGAATGCCGTTGTGACGAGCCTGCTCCTCGCCGTCATTATGCACGCCGCATCCTGCTACTACAACAACGTCAGCGCCCTCTCCGATGTAGAAATCGTTATAAACAAGGTCGTCAACGTCACTGTGGGTAACGCAGGCGGGGATGAATACTGTTTCGCCAACAGTAAATGGCTTTACACGGATATTTATACCCGGCTTGTCCTCTTTTGATTCGATAGTGATATTCTCCGACGATCTTCTGCCGGCGCACTTGCTGTCCTCACGGATGTTGTATGCGCCCGCAAAGCCCGATACCTCGTCATAATCGGAGATTATCTTAAGCATTTCGGCTGTTGTGCCGTTGAAATTTACGTCCATTATATTGCTCACTGACAACCGCCTCCGTTTCTCTGGGGACATCTGCAGGCGTATTCTCCGCCGAGCAGTTTCGGAAGGACTTCCTCACGGGATCCTGCCGTGCGTATTGTACCGTCTGCGACTACTATTATTTCATCGGCAATCGAAAGAATACGCTCCTGATGCGATATTATAACGAGGGAGCCTGTGGTGCCGTTGCGTATTTCTTCAAACGTTTCCACAAGTCTTGAGAAGCTCCAGAGATCTATTCCTGCCTCCGGTTCGTCAAATACCGACAGCTTGACGTTTCTTGCAAGCACGGTCGCAATCTCTATACGCTTTGCCTCGCCGCCCGATAAAGCGCCGCTCATCTCTCTATCGATATATTCCTCCGCACACAGACCGACCTTGCCGAGAAGCGCACAAAGCTCGTTGTGACCCAGCTTTTCTCCTGCGGAAAGCTCAAGAAGATCTCTTACCGTAAGACCCTTGAAGCGTACCGGCTGTTGAAAAGCGTAGGCAATGCCCAGCTTTGCTCTGCCTGTGATGTCCATATCCGTTATATCCGTACCGTCAAGGAGAATCTTGCCAGATGTGCATTTTTCCACACCTGCGATGAGCTTTGCGAGGGAGGTCTTGCCGCCTCCGTTTGGCCCTGTAATTACCGTAAGCCTGCTGTCAAGCTTACAGGTTATGCCTTTTATAATAGGTTCTCCGCTTGGAAGCTGCCATTTTACGTCCTGAAATTCCAGCAAAGTAGTTACCCCTTTCATTTTTTATCATATTATCGTACCATATTAACGTGATTATGTCAAGAGGCGGCGGTCGGTATTGAATTTTTTTTCGTTTTGTGATAAAATATTATGAAAATGATATGCGGTTTATTTTTGAAAGGTAGGCATATAGGAATGAAGGTTTCTATTATTGATAACAGCTTGTGTGATTCATCGTTTGTAAGCGATGTGAAGCCTGAGGCAATCAAGGCTTATACGGACGCACTGCACGAGTTCGGGGTAAGCTATATCGAAATGACCACAGACAGCTTTATTATGATACCGCCTGCAAGCGATATGTCGAAGATAATACTTCGTATGACCTCGGTGCGTGACCTGCTGTATATAAATTCGTTCGATTTTGCCTATGTTGTCGTGCCTGCGCACCTGACCGACCTTATACCGAAAATCGAAAGGCCGGTTATATCGGAACTTTGTCTGCACGGGTCGGACTATATGAGGGTCACGGAAATGTTTGAAAAGAATTTTGAGCTTGACAAGGTTTCGATGATACGCTTTGTTGACGATTTCAGAAAAAGTCCGCAGGAAATGGCTCGGATGCTGGCGGAATACCGCAGGAAATACTACCGTCCGATAGATATATGCCCGACAAACAAATACACTAATGCCGTGAGTGAGGCTATAGCGGCGGTGATAGCGAAAAGCGACAGCCTGACTATGAGATTCGGTGATTACGAACAATATGCGGAGCTGCAGGATTACACTGTTTCACTTGCCACGCTTTTCGGCGTAGCGCCGTCACCGCAGATGATAATGGCGCTTTATAAATGCGGCTGTCTTTATGCGATGATATACGGCAGGCAAGCAAAAAGCACGCTTGACGACCTGAGATCAAGCCAGATTTCGCCGCATTATGTTACTAACGTTGACAAGCCGAAGCCGTTTATGCCGAGCGAGAGGACAAAGACCTCGTCTTACGTTACTCCTCCCGAAACGAAAGAAAAAGAGGGCGGAGAACTGCTTTACAGCAAGCTGAGAAGTATGATGCTTGACGCAGACAGCGCAGAGGAGCTTGAACAGGAAATCGAGCAGTTCTGTACACAGCTTTATAACAAGTACGGCGATAAGTCCGGACATTGAGCCGCTAAGATTGCAAAAAGACTATATGTATAAAAAATCCATAAAAACACAGGCTATATAGTGCAATATGACGAAATGTAAAGCGGCTGAAAAAAATGCTTTTATTTTTACCGCAGATATGTTATAATAACTTTATACTGTGTCGGTGTGTACCCGAGTATCATTCCGACGCACTGTTTTATGAGATACAGAGCCTTAAAGGGCGTTTTATTATATCGAATTCTATATTTTAACTGAATCGAGGAAGTGTGACTTTTGGAAAAGTTTATTATAAAAGGCGGCACTCCGCTTAGAGGCGAAGTGCAGATAAGCGGAGCGAAAAATGCGGCGGTAGCTATAATACCTGCGGCGATACTTGCGGAAGATAAGTGCGTACTGGAAAATGTACCGTCAATCAGTGATGTTGATGTTGCTCTTGAGATACTCTCGAGTATGGGAGCGCAGATAAGAAGGCTGAGCAAGTCGAAGATAGAGGTGGATACGTCAAGGATTAAGGACGGAACGGTACCTTATGAGCTTGCCCGCTCCACAAGAGGAAGCAGTTATTTTTTAGGTGCCTTGCTCGGCAGATTCAAGAAGGCGAGCGTGCCGCTCCCGGGTGGATGCGACCTTGGCAGCAGACCTATCGATCAGCATATCAAGTGCTTTGAGGCACTCGGTGCAAAGGCTGATATAAAGCACGGTATCGTTGACCTTTCGGCTGACAGGCTTATCGGTACGCAGATATATTTTGACAAGGTGACTGTCGGAGGAACGATAAATGCGCTTCTTGCCTGTGCAAAGGCGGAGGGGCTGACGATAATTGAAAATGCCGCCAAGGAGCCTCATATAGTGGACCTTGCGAATTTCCTCAACTCTATGGGTGCGGATATTATGGGCGCAGGTACGGACGTTATAAAGGTGAAGGGCGTTTCACAGCTTCACGGCACAGAGTATTCGGTCATCCCCGACCAGATAGAAGCGGGAACGTTTATGGTTGCTGCGGCGGCTACCTGCGGTGATATTACGCTGAAGAATGTTATACCGAAGCACCTTGAGCCTATTACGGCAAAGCTGCGCAAGATAGGCGTTTATGTTGAAATAGAGGACGATACGGATAATGTAAGGGTAGTCGGCAGACCTCATTATGAGGGTACGGATATAAAGACTTCTCCGCATCCGGGATTCCCTACAGATATGCAGCCGCAGATGACAACGCTCCTGGCGATGTCGAACGGTACAAGTATGGTAACGGAGAGCATATTCGATACACGTTTCAAGTACGTTGACGAGCTTCGCAGAATGGGTGCGGATATTACCGTTGACAGCAGGGTAGCGGTAGTAAGAGGCGTGGATCATCTTACGGGCGCTCCGGTAAAGGCGAGCGACCTCAGAGCAGGTGCGGCGCTTATCATTGCAGGACTTGCGGCGCAGGGCACTACGGAAATCGAAGATATTCACCATATTGAGCGTGGATATGAAAATATGGAAATAAAGCTGAGGGCACTTGGCGCTGATATAGTAAAGCGTTATTATCCCGATGACGAAAAGATTAGAAAGGCACTCTGATGGCAAAGGTTGTTCCTGTATGCTCTTCAAGCAAGGGCAACAGCGTTTTTGTCGGTGACAGCACCTCCGGCGTACTTGTTGACGCAGGATGCAGCTTCAAGGCGCTGAGGGAAGGTCTGGCACTCTGCGGTATACCGTTTGAGGCGGTGAAGGCTGTGCTTGTGACGCACGAGCATATAGACCACACGAAAGCACTCGGACAGATAACGAAAAGAACATCTGTTCCTGTGTACGCATCGGACGGCACTGCAAGAAAGCTGTTTTCTGACAAGCTGGTAGAGCAGACGGCGGTTATTCATCCGCTGTCGGAAATAAAGAGCGTACCTGTCGATATGGATATTGATTTTTTCCATACACCGCACGACGCTGCGGAAAGCGTAGGGTACACACTGAAGTTTGGCGAGCATAAGGTCGCCTGCTGTACCGATTTAGGCTATGTTACCGATGAGGTGAAGGATAATCTGCTCGGAAGCGACACGGTATATATAGAGGCAAATTACGATCCTGTGCTGTTAAAGGGAAATCCGAAATATCCGCCGTATCTCAAAACGAGGATTTCGGGGGATCACGGACATCTTTCAAACGGCTGTTCGGCTGAGTTTTGTAAGGAGCTTGTCGCAAAGGGTGCAAGCCGTCTGATACTCGGTCACTTAAGCCAGGAGAACAATTCTCCGAAAATGGCGTATGAGGCGGTAGAGAAAACGCTGAAAACCGCAGGAATGTCGTGCGGAGTTGATTTTACGCTTGATGTTGCGCCTGTAGTGACACAGGGAAAATACATAATTATCTGATGAATATGCACTGCATTTTCTGCTTGGTGGTAACTTTGCAGTTGTGCGGTGCTTTATTTTTTTATTGCGAAAGGAAAAACTATGGCAGTATATCTTATACTTATGGCACTCGTGCTTGTGCTTGCTTATCCGCTCATCGAGCATAAGCCGAATGTGGTGAAGAAGCTCTGTTATGTTATCGTGACATTCGGAGCAATGTATCTGATAAGCGTATTCAGATACGGACTGGGAAACGATTATTATTCGTACATCTATATTTTCTGGAATATCAAGAATGCACCCGGACTTTCGATATTCAACTACGGGTATGAGCCGGGCTTTACGATCGTCACAAAGCTGATCTCGATGTTTACCGCAGATGTGAATATAATGTATGCGGTGTACGCACTGCTGATACTAATACCTACTGCGTATGCGATATTCCGTTACAGTGAAAATATATGGATGTCAACGATGATGTTCATATCGCTGACGTTCTTCTACTGCTCGCTGAGCTTTATCCGTCAGTCGATAGCGTTTGCTATCATACTCTGTGCTTACAGATTTATGAAGGAACGCAATCATTTCATGGTGCTGCTGTTCATTTTCTTAGCGTGTCTGTTCCACAGTACAGTAATAGTGCTGATACCGCTGTATCTGATTGCGGCGTTCATAAAGCCTACAAAGATAACCGTACCGATATATGCGATATTGACAGCGCTTGTATATCTGCTTTCGTGGCCGATATTGCGGCTTGCGGTTGTGCTTCTTCCGCAGTACAAGGGCTATCTTGAGCTGAGCTTTATCACGCAGGGCTATTCACCTGTTTATATTATAGTGCCTGCGATAATCACGGCACTTGCGCTTATCGCACATTTCACGGGATACGGAAAGGCATATCCGAAAGAATCGGCACTGTTCACGAACTTTGCGATATTCAACTTTATTATATGGTTTATAGCGACAAAGCACTTTGTTATCGAGCGTTTCTCGATGTATCTGTACATTATGATGATAATGTTCATACCGTCAATAGCAAGGTACTATATGAACTGTGCAAAGGCTTATCTTGCACGCAGGAAAAATCCCGACGCTGTGGTTGAATTCGATAAAACGGTTGACGAGGTCATCCGTTCCAAGCATCCCGAAAAATATGCACATAACGCCGGCACCGAACCCAAAAAGGAAAAAGCGGTTTCACAGCCCGTACCGGAAAAGGCGGAGGCTGAGCTTAGCGATATAGAAAAGGAAAAGCAGAGAATTTTAGCCGAGATCATGGCTGAGGACGGCGGCGACAGCGATATAGCGACAAAGCCCGTTGAAGCTGTGGAAAATAAAAAGCCCGAAAAGCAGAAGAAGTATTCGTCTGTATTCGGAGAGCAGTTTAAGGCTGACGAAAGATATATGCCGAAGAACAGGGTGTTCAAAAAGAGAAGGAACGGTTTTGTAAACTTCGTTACACGTCCTGTTACGATATTTGCGGCTTTCCTTGCTGTAGTAGTTGGTGCTAATCTGTGGTACAACTATTTCGGTCTTACGGTATCGGAGAAGGGTTTCCACGGAGTTATGCCGTACAAGAGCATTGTTCCGCAGTATACAGAATTTGTGCTTTCAAAAGAAAGCAAGGATGAAAAGAATACGAACCTCAGAAGCGAGGATAATTTCCTTAACTATATGTACAGGCTGAAGGAGGGCGAGAATTTCACCGCCATAATCTCGGCAAGAGGAGATGTGACGGGCGGATATAACGACGGCGCTTTATCGGCTGTAAAGGAGCTGGGGCTTGAAAAGTTGCTTACGGCTCAGAAAAATCAGCGTTATATTGCGATAATAGAAGGCGGCAAGGTAGTCCGTGAGGAGCTGTCGAAAGACAGAATCGATACAGGCGTTATTGATGTACTGGGCTATAAGACGCAGATAATCAGTGACGCAGGTGAATCAATTGTCAAAATGGGCAACAAGAACTACTCGCTCAATGAGCGTGGAATGAATATCGTGGTGCTTGACAACACAACAAGAAACATTGTTGACAAGGTGCGTTTCAAGACGTATTACGTTATGCTGTCGGCAACAAGATAAGGGCGGTAACACTTATGAGAATGAGAAGAAAAAAATACCTTGATGAACGTCTTGACGCTTGCGGCAACGTGAATCTCGGCTGGCTTGTGGATTATGCCGCAGAGCAAAGAGGGGAAACACAGCAGAGGACGCTTGATGTGCGGGAGATATTCGGCAATGATAATCCTGTTCATCTTGAGGTAGGCTGCGGAAAGGGCGGCTTTGCGGTTGAAGCGGCAAGGCGTAACCCTGATATTAATTTTATTGCGGTGGAGATGGCAAGAAACGTAATAGTCAGCGCTATGGAGCTTGCGGTAAAGGAAAATCTGCCTAATCTGAAATTTCTTATGGGTAAAGCGGAGTATCTTGAAAAATTCTTCCCCGAAAATTCGGTAGAACGCATTTATCTTAATTTCAGCTGTCCTTATCCTAAGGAAACATATAAAAAGCACCGTCTTACTCACCCTGTATTTCTTGAGATATATAAGCACATACTTATACCGGGCGGTGAGATACATCAGAAAACCGACAATATGAAGCTGTTCGAGTTTTCAATAGAGAATCTGTCGCAGTGCGGCTTCAAGCTGAAGAATATCAGCCTTGATCTGCATAACAGCGGATTTGAAGGAAATATTGTGACGGAGTATGAAAAGAGATTTTCCGAGCAGGGATTTCCGATATATCGCCTTGAGGCAGTAAATCCGACAAAATAGGCTTTACTTTTCGTAAAAAATGGTATATACTGAGTATAAGCAAACGGGGTTTTACCCGGAAAGGATGTTTAGTATGAATAAGGCAATGATATTTTTCGGTATTGCGGCGGCTGTCGGTACGGGGTATATTTTAGCTAAGAAATATATAGATAAAAATCCTGAGGCTGTGGCGGCTATGAAGGAAAACTGCAGTGATAAGCTCCACAAGGCTTCGGTCTACTGCACGGGCGCAGTAAAGACAGGCAGTGAAAAGCTCACAAAGAGCGTGAACGATATTGTATCGGCAGGCAGGGAAAAGAGCGCAGAGCTTATGAAGAAGGCGGCTACAACAGGTACGGCTTTCAAAAACGAGATAAACAATCTCAAGGATATGGTAGTGTCGATAAACAGCGGAGTTGATGTTGATATTTCCGATGTTGAAGATGATGCGGACAAGAAGAGTTTTTCCTTTACCGAGGACGGAGTGGAGGATGAGATAATCGAATCTCCCGAAGAAGGCTCGGAGACATTATAAAATCCGATAAAGCACAATGAAGTGTCACGGCGGTATTGCTGTGGCACTTTTGCTTTTGATATGTTTTTAAGGAAGTGCGGAGTGATGGCAGATATAGAAATAAGGACGGCAACGCCCTTTGACGCAGACGAACTGCTCGGTATCTATTCTTATTATATTATAAATACGGCGGTAACGTATGAGCTTGAGGTGCCGTCTGCAGAGGATTTCAGGCGGAGAATAGAAAAAACGCTGAAGAAATATCCTTACATAGTGGCTGAGTGTGACGGAAGGATTATGGGATATGCATATGCCGGAGTGATCAAGGACAGGGCGGCTTATGAGCGTTCTGCCGAAACGTCGATATATGTTGATGTGAATGAAAAGCGTCACGGTACGGGGGCAGCGTTATATAAGGAGCTTGAAAAACGGCTTGCGGATATGGGGGTAAGGAATGCGTATGCCTGCATAGCAAGCACGGATAAAGACGATGAGTATCTGAATCACGACAGCATCAGGTTCCACGAAAAGCAGGGGTATACGCTTGTGGGAAAGTTTCATAAATGTGCCGAAAAATTCGGCAGGGAGTATGATATGGTGTGGATGGAGAAGATTATAGGGTAGTGGGCGATGTGTTAACGGTATGAAAAACAGCCTTGCGGGTTTCGCAAGGCTGTAAGATTTCAGAAAAAGTCTTTTGTTTAATGTGCTTCTGCTATATCATTCATCTTTGACTATGATAATAAGCTACCGATAGTTCTGTTTATCGGACAGCACTTCTCGGGTTCGCTATTCGAGTGGGTACACTTGTCAATATTAACGAGGGAAAGAACCAAAGCAATCAGGAAAACAACTGCTAAACAATTACAATCCATACCATAGTTGGCTCTGTCAAGCCGAGTAAAAGAAGCTCACCTTTGGCAAGGAAAGCAATTTTAGTGCGAGGCGTGGCGGTGGATGTGCTTTTGAGAAGGTTGTGGGAATGGAGAGGTTTGGTGCAACGGGAGGGGCGAGCCCCTCGCCCTACGAAAAGGGCGTGTGATAGTGCGAATGTAAAAGCATATAAGTGCATATAGATGTTGGCATTAAGAAAAGTTAGTGGGGTAGTGCGGTTTTGGAAAGGGTTGGTGCGGGGCGAGAGATGGTGGCGTGACAATCCCTTCGTCTTGACGGCAGAAAAGTATGCAATATAAAAAAAGTGGGCATATCGCAAGTAAATGCAATAATGTTAAGGCTTGTGCCTTGCCGTCAAGCCACCTCCCTTTGACAAGGGAGGCAAGGACATGGTGCGAGGCGAGGGATAGTGCGAAACAAACAGAGCGTTCATTTAAAGGCAAGGGTGTTGGCGATTTTCGAGGGATAGTGCGTTTTTTTGAAGAGTCAATGTCAGTGCAGTTGTAATGATGTACTCACGAAAATATTAATGCCTTGTCGGTACGGAAAAAGCTTTCAGCAGTGTTGGCGATATGTTTATCGGTACGGATTTAATAATAGTCGGTTTTTTGACAGTCTGAAACAGCCTTGCGGGTGTCGCAAGGCTGTTTGTTATAATATAAGAATGGGGTCATATACCGCAACAGCTGTCGCAGTGGTCGTCCTTTATTTCGCCTACAAAGGGGGTGGGGTCGATTCCCTGTCTTGTGTAGTAGTCGGCAATAGCCGCCTTGATAGCCTGCTCTGCAAGTACGGAGCAGTGGAGCTTTGCCGGAGGCAGACCGTCAAGCGCTTCTACGACCGCTTTATTGGTCAGCTTCAGTGCTTCGGATAAGGGCTTGCCTTTTATCATCTCGGTAGCGATGGAACTTGTGGCGATTGCCGCACCGCAACCGAATGTCTTGAACTTGACATCCTTTATAGTGTTGTCCTCAATCTTAAGGTACATTTTCATTATATCGCCGCACTTTGCGTTGCCGACCTCGCCGACACCGTTTGCATCTTCAATCTCGCCTACGTTTCTGGGGTTGGCGTAGTGATCCATTACCTTTTCAGAATAAATCATCAGTAATACTTCCTTTCTGATAAATCAATGTTTACTTTATTTTGAATGTTTCGCCCTTGACGATGTGATCCCACAGGGGCGACATACTTCTGAGCTTATTTACAATAACGGGGAGAACCTCGAGCAGCTTGTCTATCTCCTCCTCGGTCGTGTACTCTGACATTGAGATACGCAGTGAGCCGTGCGCTACCTCGTGGGGAAGTCCTATGCTCAGAAGAACGTGCGAGGGGTCAAGTGAGCCTGATGTGCAGGCGGAACCGCTCGACGCTGCAATGCCCTGAAGGTCAAGCTGGAGCAGTAAACTCTCGCCCTCTACGCCCTCAAACGAGAAGTTCAGGTTGCTCGGCATACGCTTTTCTCTGTCGCCGTTTAAATGAACACGGTCAATCTTCATTATCTCGTTATATATCCTGTCGCTGAATTTTTTCAGCTTTTCGTTCTTGGAATCTATACCGTTTACGGCATCTGTTATAGCTACGCCGAGTCCTACTATAGCAGGAACGTTTTCTGTGCCGGCACGTCTGCCTCTTTCCTGAGCGCCTCCGTCAATAAGGGGAGGAAGGCGGTATTTCTTGTTTACATAAAGAACACCGCAACCCTTCTGGGCGTGTATCTTATGGCCGCTGAGGGAGAGCATATCTATATTCTGCTCTTTTACGTTGATGTGGACGTTGCCGATAGCCTGTACTGCGTCTGTGTGGAAGATGACACCCTTTTGCTTACACAGCTCGCCGATCTCGGCGATGGGCTGTATCGTGCCTATCTCGTTGTTGGCGTACATTATCGTGACAAGGGCTGTATCGGGGCGGATTGCGTTTGCTACGTCCTCGACTTTAACTATACCGTTTGAATAAACGGGAAGGTAGGTTATTTCAAAGCCCTCCTTCTTCAGAGAATCCATTGTGTGCAGAACCGCATGATGCTCGAATACAGAAGTGATTATGTGCTTCTTGCCTTTTAGTGCCATCATTTTTGCGGTGCTTTTTATCGCCCAGTTGTCGCTCTCACTGCCGCAGCTTGTGAAATAAACCTCGCTGTCCTCACAGCCGAGCGCCTGTGCGACCTGATGTCTTGCCTTGTTTACGGCTATTGCGGAATTTCTTCCGAGAGTGTAGATAGAGGAGGGGTTGCCGTATTCCTCCGTAAGATAGGGCAGCATAGCGTTGAGAACGTTATCGCTTATCTTTGTGGTAGCCGCATTGTCAAGGTATATTGTTGTTTTAAGCATTTATACTATCGTTCCTTTCTTCCTGCTTTATGCTAAATGCCGTTTAACGCACTGTAAAGGGATGCGGTAAAGACGACAGATTTAGTCCGATTTATATTATACACCTAATAGCCTACAAAATCAATAGGTTTAATAAAATTTTTCAAAAAAATATCGGCAGTGAGATTTTTCTCACTGCCGATAAATCAGTTATTCACGATTGTCTGCAAAGGTGAAGGTCGGATTATTCGATTGCAATCACGTTATTGCCTTCAACCTGAGGTGCGGCTTTCGGAACGGATACCTTTAAGATACCGTCTTCAAACTTTGCGTTTACGTCCTTTGCCTGTACGCCGTCGCCTACATAGAAGCTCCTGCTGCACTGACCCTCGTAACGCTCACGTCTGATGTACTTGCCGTCCTTCTTCTCCTTTTCGTCCTTTTCAAGACCCTTGGAGGCGCTGATGGTAAGATAGCCGCTGTCAAGCTTCAGCGATACATCTTCTTTCTTAAAGCCGGGCAGGTCGATGTCAAGCTCGTAGCTGTTGTCTGTTTCACGGACATCGGTCTTCATCACGTTCTTTGCGTGCTTGCCGTAAAGCGGATCGTTCTTATTGCCGAACATTGACGGCATCATAAAATCATCGTCGAAGAAATTGTCAAATAAGTTTTCATTGAAAATTGCGGGTAACATAAGTCATTTCTCCTTCCGTATATCGGACGGTCGGTTTATTATCCGACCGTGTAACTGCTATGTGTGTGCCTGCTGTCGTTTATTCGATAGCGATAACATTATCCGTTTCGACCTGAGGTGCGGCTTTAGGAACGGATACCTTTAAGATACCGTCTTCAAACTTTGCGTTTACGTCCTTTGCCTGTACGCCGTCGCCTACATAGAAGCTCCTGCTGCACTGACCCTCGTAACGCTCACGTCTGATGTACTTGCCGTCCTTCTTCTCCTTTTCGTCCTTTTCAAGACCCTTGGAGGCGCTGATGGTAAGATAGCCGCTGTCGAGCTTCAGTGATACATCTTCTTTCTTGAAGCCCGGCAGGTCAATGTCAAGCTCGTAGCTGTTGTCGGTTTCACGGACATCGGTCTTCATCACGTTCTTTGCGTGCTTGCCGTAAAGGGGATCGTTCTTGCCGAACATTGACGGCATCATAAAATCATCGTCGAAGAAATTGTCAAATAAGTTTTCATTGAAAATTGCGGGTAACATAAGTCATTTCTCCTTCCGTATATCGGACGGTCGGTTTATTATCCGACCGTGTAACTGCTATGTGTGTGCCTGCTGTCGTTTATTCGATAGCGATAACATTATCCGTTTCGACCTGAGGTGCGGCTTTAGGAACGGATACCTTTAAGATACCGTCTTCAAACTTTGCGTTTACGTCCTTTGCCTGTACGCCGTCGCCTACATAGAAGCTCCTGCTGCACTGACCCTCGTAACGCTCACGTCTGATGTACTTGCCGTCCTTCTTCTCCTTTTCGTCCTTTTCAAGACCCTTGGAGGCGCTGATGGTAAGATAGCCGCTGTCAAGCTTCAGCGATACATCTTCTTTCTTAAAGCCGGGCAGGTCGATGTCAAGCTCGTAGCTGTTGTCTGTTTCACGGACATCGGTCTTCATCACGTTCTTTGCATGCTTGCCGTAAAGGGGATCGTTCTTGCCGAACATTGACGGCATATAGAAGTCATCATTAAAGAAATTGTCAAATAAGTTTTCATTGAAAATTGCGGGTAACATATGTCATTCCTCCATTCATTACTAAGCGGTCTGTGCTTTTAAACGCAGTGCCGATCATTTGCTGCCCTTGTACCTTCCGGAGACCCTCTCTCTTTCTTTGTACAAATACATTATAGCACACTTTTTAGCACTGTCAATAGGAGAGTGCTAATTTTCACAAAATCTTCTTAAAAGTATAACAATTTTGACATTTACGGGCGAAAATACGAAAAATAAGTGCGTGAATGTGGGGAATATTAATATTGAAATGCGAAAAAAGTCCTCCCTTAAGCACGTTGCGCTTAGGGGAGGGGGCTTTTTTTACAGAATGATTATGTTAATTTTGTTGCAAAAGTCTTGACGGCTCGTGATAATCCGGGTCATTGATAAGATGAGAATTTATGGTGGAGTTGTTTATGATACAGCCTTTGTTCATAAAGCCTATCTCGAGCGAGTAAACGCCTGAGGATGAGCTTGATTTTATATCGCTGTTCTTTATAAGCAGAGAGCCTTTTCCTTCTGCGCTTCCTATGCCTGCGACAGCGTCGCCTTCAACGTGTACGGTGATGTCGGAGTCGGATATGACGGTGTCGCACGCTGTTTTGCGGCAGCCTACGGCCGAGCCGCACAGCGCATTGAGCGACAGATTAAGGGTGGAGTTTTTGATATTTATCCTTGACGGAGTGCTGCCGTCAAGTGCCGCCAGCGAACCTATACAGCCCGCACGTTCTCCGAGCGAGCGGATAAGGAACGTTGTGCCGTCTGCTTTTATATCGGTATATCCGCAAAGAGAGCCGACAGCGAGTGCGTTATTGCCCGAACAGCTTATATCTATCGTAGCGTTGCCGGTTTCTATGCCGCAGCTTCCGTCACAGGAGCCTGCACCGATACAATCCTTGCCGGTTGAGGACATTTTGATATTGCCGCTGAGCAGCTTTATGGGCGTTTCACAGGGGGAAACACCGCCGCCGATACATATGCCGTGGTCGCCGTTTGCCTGCAGTTCAACATTGCCGTTAACATTTATTGTAATCTCGCCGAAGGTGTCGTTGTATCCGCTGCCGATACAGCAGCCGTCATTACGGTAGGAGTCAATGTAGAGATTGCCGTTGCCGGTTATAAGCAGTTTTGATGAGCCGGGAACGGATATTCCGTCATAGCTGAGAAAATCGGTCCCTTTTATTTCGAGCGTGGTGTCGGAATTTTCACCAAGACGTATGCACTGGCGCAGAGCGCCTTTTATGTTGGCGTTTTCGAGTATTATGTGTGACTTTGAGCCTTCTGCGGTCTTGATAACAAACGACATAACATCACAGCCGTTTGCGTAAAGGTGTGCTACGGCGTTTTCGACTATAACTCCTGTGTATCTGCCTGACAGCAGTTTTTCTATATCGAGATGCTCCTCGCAACCGTCGTGGACGATGTAATCACGGGCCTTTTTTATTTCGGGGCGGCACATATTGAGCATACGCATCTGCTCGGCGACAGCGTCGGGTATATCTGGAACGATCTCCTTCTGCGGCTTTGCAGTATAGAAGCCCTGAATGAAATCTACTCCTCTGCGTATGGTGACGCTCATTTCGTCATAGGTTTCGACACCCTCCGCAAGTACCTTTATATTGTTCAGCCTTGCGAAATCAATGATGCCTGTGAGGAAGTGCTGTTTCTTTACGTTTGTGTTGATGTCGGCTATGAGGGAGCGGTCAACTTTTATGACATCGGGCTGAAGGCTAAGCACAGCGGCAGTATTGGAGTATCCGCTTCCGTAATCGTCAATGGCTATCATACAGCTCTTTGACTTGAAAAGGTAACGCAGGCTTGCTATCTTGTCGCCTGTAAGGTCTGCCTGCTCTGTAAACTCGATAACAAGCTGTGACATGATATTTCCGTATTTTTCGCAGAGCCTGTTGAAATCGTACTCCGTAATCATACTATCGGGTATTGAGTTTAAGAATATCTTCTTTTCACCGAAACGGGCACGGTTTGCGGAGATTATCTCCAGAACGTTTTCGAATGTGAGCCGTTCAATATCATAAAGCCTGCCGTGTTCTCTTGCTATTCTGAGCACCTCGAGAGGCGACGAATTTTTCGGCCGCATAAGCGCCTCGTAAGCGTAAACGGAGCCGTCAACGGTAGACACTATCGGCTGGAAGCAGTAGCTGAAATTGTTATCGTAAATAAGTCCTGTCAGGAGCTTTGAATCAGAATAGCTGTTGCATTCGGCTACATATTCTTCCACTGAGAACTCTCTTTTTATACTGCCGAGCGCTTTTGCTCTGAAAAGGGCGAAATCGGCATAGTTAATCATCATATCTATAGTAGCCGCCTGCGAGGGATACCAGCAGTAGCCTGCGGTTATCGTATACGCTTCGCTCCGTGTTTCGATGGTGTTGCCGAATTCATCGGTCAGCTTGCAGCGTGCAACGGCATCGTACATCTTTTTCATAATGTCGGATATTTCGGACTTTGTCATCTGTCTGAAAAATATGAAAAAATCCTTATAGCTTTTCACGCCGATTATAACGTTATCGGAAATAAAGCGTTTTATCGCATTTGCCGCAGTTGCAACGCACAGTGCGGTTTTATCGTAGTTCAGCTCGCTGTCTACACGCTCTATGCCGTTGATGTGTATCGCCGCCATACAGCACTGTGCAGTACCGCTGATCTCTGAGAGCATACTGCGTACACGTTTTATGAAGTAGTCACGGGTATACATACCTGTGAGCATATCATATTCATTAGCGTTATCCTTGTGTGAACGTGCCTCCATTATCTGTGTTACGTCCTGCACAAAGCCGAGCATATAATCCGTGTCATATACAATTTTGATTTTTATATAGCTTGTTTCGCCGCCTGCGGTATACATATATATGTTCTTATAGTCTTCTATCTGATTCTCGTTAAGGCTGTCAAGCAGTGTGTAAAAGCTGTCCTTGCTCATATTATCGCCTTCTATATGGAGCATAGAGGCGACGTTTTTATCATAATATGCCTTATTCGAATCGTGCGGCAGCTTGAAAACACCTATAGTGGGAAAGTTGTCGAGAAATATATTCCAGTCGTGTCGGCTGTTTCCGTCTTTATCAAAAAAGCTCATATAAATTCCTCCGGTTTACACAGATTACCAAGTTCATTATACAAGTTTTTACCACAAAAGTCAATTAGATTTAAACAAAATGCACAAAATAAACAAATTATCAGGTCGATTTTGTACATTTTTGAGAAAAGCTAAGCCGTGCGGGTGTTACAGCGGTTTTGTTTTTTGACAGTAAAAATCTCAGCTTGTTGAAAAAGTCTATTTTTATAAAAATAGAGGAAATTCTCTATCCCTATAAGAACGCTTTGTGGGCTTTGCGTCCTGCAAAGCCTTTGGGCGTTCTATCTCGGCATCCTTGCCGAAACCCCAAACCCCTTCCCCGTGGTGAAGGGCTGTGTATGCTTTGTTGGCTCTGCATCGTGCAGAGCCTTTGGGCATACACGCCCGGCATCCGTGCCGGGGCTGAGTGTGGGGCTGCCGCCCTCACCAAGCAAGGACGCTTGAAGTCAGTCG
>ERZ1673722.1835-NODE-1835-length-19591-cov-13.843264_pt1 | contig 19591 bp, 16 predicted proteins | sample MGYA00580222_ERZ1673722 | MGnify/ENA primary metagenome ERZ1673722 (study PRJEB41218, sample SAMN15661750) | gut metagenome | host: Homo sapiens | place: Canada: London | collected 2015-08-20/2019-03-30 | study: EMG produced TPA metagenomics assembly of...
ACTTCCGACTACTCTATTCTCCCCAGCATAGCTGGGGGATTAGACTTTTCATTTATTTAGTTTTATATTTTCTTATCTTACTGATTAAATCACCACAAACTTTAACCATTAATGCATCTTTTGACCAAATCAATCCCATACCATAAACTCCCCAAAATATAATAGAAGATACCATTAGAATTATAAAATTTGACCTAAATTTTACAAACTTTATAAAGAAACAAATTCCTGATGCCAATAAAGTTATAAGTAAATAAATATGTCCAGATAATTTATCGAAAATTTTTACAATCAAATTTTTTGTATAAAAAATTTGAATAACTAAAACGGAAACTTCTGCTATTAATGTTGCAAGCGCGGCTCCTGCCGCACCCATATTCGGAATCAATAATAAATTCATTAAAAAATCCACCAAAGCCCCAACAATAACTGAATACAACACATATTTTTCTTTTTCAATGGCCGTTAAAACTTGAACTCCCAAAATTCCTGTCAGCCCTATTGGCACAATAGAGAGTGTTATAATTCGCATTGCCATAATAGCACCATTGTATCCATTTCCCGCTAGAAAACGAATTGATTCAGGCGAATATAGGCAAAAATAACATGCTAATGGCAAAGATATAAGCATCGTAAAGTTTAACGCCATAGTCATTGTATCCATAAATTCCCTATTTCGATGCTCTTTTGCATAATACGCCATTCTCGGAAGCAAAACATTTCCAAGCGAAGTAACCAAACTAACTAGAATTGTTTTAACTTTAACAGCCGCATTATAGTAGCCTACATCTATATCCGATTTCATAAATCCTAACATAATTGTATCCAAATTTGTATAAATTGATATCGCTAAACTTTGAGCAAATAAAATAAATATTGGCTTTATATGTCGGCGAATATGATAGTCTCCTAACCACCTAAAATCGATATAGTACCTCGCTCTAATACAATTCAGCAAATTAGATCCAACTGCCGCAAAAACTGTTATTGCTCCATATATTACATAATCTGATTTTTGGTGGACTAATATTACCATCATTACTACAGATATTATTTTAAATATCAGAGAACGAATTGTTATATAATCGTATTGTTCTAAAGCTTGAAAGAGCCAATTCATTCCAACCATATTGAGAACTATATTTACTCCATTAATTAAAAAAAGCACTTCATCTTCTTTAAATCTTGGTATTGCTAATACGCATATCACATACGTTATAGCAACTAATAGCGTTGTAATCGAATTAATAAGCAATAATTCATGTGCCGTTCTAGATAATTTTCTTCTATCATCTCTTACTTGAGCACAAGCGCGAATTCCATACGTTGGGATTCCCAAAGATGCCACCATCAAAAAGTAATTTGCCACTGATGATGCAAATGTTATTTTTCCGCTCCCCTCCGCTAATAGTACACGTGAAACGTAGGGAAAAGTTATAAGCGGAAAAACAAATTGAGAAGCACTTAATAAGAAATTCATTAAAAAGTTGTATTTTACTGAATGCAGTTTTGCTTCTTTCATATTATTTCTTTTTTATAACCTTTCTTGCGGCACATTTGCGTGCCTTTAAATATTTACATTTTGTTATTTTTAGTTTTAGATATGCAAATTTAACAATTGTACAAAATCATGCTTCTAATTTCATGAACATTTCAAAATCATTACTTAATTTTTGTATATCAAAATATATCAAATTTTCCCACTAATATTTCTAATTTCAATGGTATCACTTTTTCAAAAAAGAGGATTTTCCAATTGCTATAACACATGTATTATTAATATCTATGCCACAAATTGCCAATATCTTCAACTTCAAAGAAATGAAAACGATTTTTTTCGTTGATAAAAATCCTATTATATTCTATGATAAAAATGTTTGATCAGTATAATTATAAAGTGATTTCTCACTTACTTTAAACAAACTTCGAATCCATTTAACCACTTTATTTGTCAGGGATACCTTTTCTCTTTTTTCACCTCTATATAAACATGCAAAATCACAAACTTCCTTATAGATTATAAATCAAATTTTTTTATCCACTCTTGAATAGTTAATGCCTCATATCCTGTTTCAACATATGGTTTTTCCATAAACTCATCATCTATCGTAATATTATTTCTATCAATAATTAGGATATTTTCAGAATAAATCGGGTATTCTCTCATATGTAGATTCATTGTAATCACCTTTGTTCTTGTTAAAAGTGCATCAAACGAACGAGTCGTTGGTCCCTTCTGTGTAGAATATGGTACATCTAAAATAGCTTTTGACTTCCGCATATATTCTATATATTTTTCATATGTTAATGGTTGCTCGTGGCAAAACTGCCCTCTCGTGTGTGCAGGATCATATAAATAAATAAACAAGCGATATTTTTTTCCATACTTTCTATACAACTCATCTGCAATTCTTTGTCTATCTGAATGTGCAGATCCAACAAATAAAATATCATATGCATTTTCTAAGTCATGTCCTATAACTTCATTTTGAGCAAATACCGGAATATATCTCCATTTTTTCCTTCGACATTCTTCTATATTGTATGAATATATTTCATCAAAAAATCGCAAATGTGACTGTTTTATCAAATTACAGGTGTCATCCCATGCATAGTAAATATACCTTGCTTTAGGATTAAGTTCTTTTAACCTCTGATAAAAAGCATCTGACAAAAAGGAACCATTAATAGAAAAAACTACAGAATAATTATTGTTTGTCAAATTAATTTGTTTTAATGAATCTTCCAGATATTTTTTTTCTGAATGTTCCTGATCCTTTTCTCGTACTGTTCTGAACAAGTGTCTCATAGCCCAACGAACTTTACTACAATTTTTATAATCCTTTAAAATTTCTATGTCATGTTCATCACAATTAATCCACGTTACCCTATATGCCTTTTTTAACGCATTAATAACACAATGTTCGTAATTCATAAATTTAGGCATTAATAATAATAATTCTTCCATCTACCTTCTCTTTCTACTTTTCCAGGCCTAATCTATCTCTAATTTCATTTTTCATCATTCGACCGTATGCAAACGCCATTAACCTCCACACCGCTCTTTTTCTGATTAAAGAAAAATAAATTCTTTGTTTTTTGCTTGAATACTGTTTTATGTTTCTATCTGAAAAACGTAAATATGAAGGTTCTTGCATAAATTTTTCAAATATATGATATTGTTCCATTATCGTTAGATTTGCTTTAAAAACACTATACCAATCATTTTCTGCTATTTCAGTCCAAAAATCCATTAAAGCTTGTTCAGACACTTTACCATTCATTAAATTTTCAACAGACTGAAATAGTAATTTCCCTTTTTCAGCCCCTCTCCAAGTCGATGTATGCATTACAGAAGACGGATTTATTTTATAAATATATGTTTCTGTATTGGTCAATTGAATTTTTTCGCAATTTAGTACAAAATCCAAAAAAAACAATATGTCTTCACCAACTTTTAATTTCTGTTCAAAGCTCAAACTATTTCTTTTTATAATGTCTACTTTAAAACATTTAGCCCATACTGTATGTAAATTTCCATACCACTCCACCCCATGATATTGTGATTGTCTTAATGCTACTTCCGTTAAACATCTTTTTTCGTCACTCGAATAAACCGTTTTTTGTGTAATATTCCTTGTCTGCTGAATATGATCCTTTTGTATATAATTATTAGAAATTATCAAATCGGGATCGCTTTTTTTTATGATGTTGTCATATACTTCCAAGCACGTTGAGCATAATAAATCATCTGCATCTAAAAAAACAATATACTCTCCTTTTGCAAAACTCATTCCTATATTTCTTGCAACAGAAACCCCTTGATTGCAGCGTTTTATAAATTTTATTCTTTCATCCATCTTTTGGTATTTTTGCCCAATATTAGACGTCGCATCGCTAGAACCATCATCCACTATAATTAATTCCCAATTTGAATATCCCTGTAGAATAACTGATTCAATTGCTTTTTCTAATGTCTTTTCTGCATTATACGCGCCTATAATTACTGAAAATTTAGGTGTACTGTCCATTTCTGATCTCCAACTATTTTTTATCGACTTCTTTGCCCGGAATCCCCACAATAGTAGCGTTCTCTATTAGACAACTTTTAACAACAACCGCACCAGCGCCAATCTTCACTCCATTAGCAATTCGAATCGCACCTAATATTTTCGCGCCTGTTCCAATATCCACATTATCACCAATAATCGGACATCCCTCTGTCTTTCCATTATTTCCAATACAGTTATCTCCATGTAACATGCAATTCTTTCCAACTTTGGATTCTGCATTTACAATAATATTTCCATAATGCCAAATATGTAGTCCCTCATCAAAAACGCCTGCTGGTATATAAATTCCTAGTTTTGCTCCTAGAATATTTTTACTCATTCGATAAATAAATTTTCCAAAAATATTGCTTGCATTTTCTTCCTTTCGTAGTTTTTTTTGAAAGCGATAAAGATACCATTCATGTTCTTTAAGCAATGCATATTTTAAAAGTTTCTTATTGTTTTTGAAGTATATATTCCTTGTATTTTCCATCGTCTACTCAATTCTCTTTTTCTTATTCTGAAGCCATGTAAGAAAATAAATTACATATATCCACTTATGTTTCATTGCTATATTATAAACAAGTTGTAACCTATTAAAAGAATTTGTGGGATAACTTTTTATTAGTGTCTGAACATCTTTTCTAAAACAAATTTTTCGAATATTTTGAATTGCTTTCCCAACTCCATTCTTTCCTGCATAAAACACTTCCAATTTAATACAAGTACGAATATGCCCAATAAAATTAGTATCCAAACGAAATTTTGCTTCCATTGGCAGATTTAATTCCTGTATTTTTTCTTTCATATAACAATACAATCTCATCACCAAGTCTACTTTATTAGGCTTGTATGTATGTGTTAAAGACCCTTCATTAAAGCAATAATAATATACAGGCTTATGTAAAATATATACTTTTTCGCATAGTGGATAGGCTTCTACGCTGAAGGTCAAATCTTCCCAAACGAATTTTCTCTCCGATGGAAATTCTAAATGATTCTTAACAAACAATTCCTTTTTATATAATTTGCCCCAAGCAGTGTAAGAAAGTGCATCCAATCGATTTCCCTTATTTCCCATCATATGAACCATAAGGGTCTCTTTAATCTCTGTTCCGCAATATAATCGCTCCGCTAATCTAACCTCTTGCTCTTCATTTTTATAATAATGACTTGCAATTACAACATCTGCATCTGTTACAATCGCTTTTTTTAACATAAATTCGATAGCATCTAACGTTAGATAATCATCAGAATCAACAAATGTAATATATTCTCCTGTTGCTCGTTCAATTCCATAATTTCTTGCCAAGCCGAGTCCCTCATTTTCTTTATGAAATACTCGTATTCGAGAATCTTTCGTCTCATATTCTTTACAAATAGAAAGTGACGCATCTTGGGATCCATCATCCACAAGCAAAATTTCAAGATTTGAATAACTTTGTCTAACGATTGAATCTATACATCGCCTCAGATATTTTTCCACATTGTATACCGGAACAATAACTGATACCCTCTGTTTCATTCTTTATCCTCGTCTTTCTTTAATACCAATTCATCAAAATTCCAAGTTTTAGTGCAATCGTCCCGCAAAATGATAATCTTTTAAAAGTCGGATCAAGTATTAGAGTTACTTTATCCTTCCAATTCACCTTATAATCATTGATTCTTTTCAAAAAATCTCTATCCTCTGGCCTTAAAAGATCACCATATCCATCTAATATTGCAGTGCTAATATTAGGATACGACTTTTTTTGCACTGTTTTTTTTAGACGATACCGAATTGCTGTTTCTTTGGTACCTTCGCCTGTAACGCTGGTCTCATATCGAATCCAATAGTAAAGTTCTTCATCTACATAATATACTTTACCAAACCAATAACATAATGTTCCAATCCACATATCATGTGGCAAATCATCCACCTCTGGCCATAGTCTGCACACAAGATTCTTGGCGCTTTTATTGATAACCGTCGCTGCACCATAATTGTATGTTTTAACCAATGTGAGTTTTTTTGTCAACTGTTCAGGTTTCAATACCTCAACTTGTTCATCTAAACGTTTCAATTGAATATCGCTTCTCTGCATTTTGCAATATGCCAATTGTGGAACCTGTTCGCCGCCCCGCATTGCGTCAATGCAACGAATTAATTTGTTTGGTTTCCAGACATCATCTTGATCTGCAAAAGCATAATAGTCCGCGTCTCCACACTTTGAAAGTCCTATCCAAAAACTTTTTGCAAAGCCAACATTCTCCCCTTTTATAATCACAATCTTGTTTTGGGGATGATTTTGCGCATACTTCTGTACAACTTCTACTGTATTATCTTTGCTACAATCGTCACGAACAAAAGCCTCAACTTTCACGCTAATTTGTTCAAAAATCGAATCCAACTGTCGCTCAATATACTTTGCACCATTATATGTTGAAATTACAACTATTACTTTTTTCATATTTTTGTATATTTCCTTTTATGTATTTCTTCAACTTTTTCTTTTACATTTTTAATAACCCTATTAGTTTTCCAATCATTAAAGGCCCAAAGAATGAATGGCAAAAACGAATAGTCAACTAAATCATTATCAACAAAATTTGCTATAAAAACCGCTATTAATGTTCCTAGTACACACGCACTTTCTTTATTCTTTCTAGCTAAAAGATACGCAATAACAAAGTAAAAGAGCAAAATTAAAATTCCGTATCTCAATATAATGTACAAATATCCATTATCCAAAGCAATCGTACTTATATCTTGCCCATTAACATAAACAATATTATCCCTTGAGAAAAATTCATTGCTCATAATATTTATAAGGTGAATTCCAATCCTTCGCATTTTAAATATGGCAAGTCTAAATCTCCCGGAGAAAAAACTATCAATTGTGTTCCAAATCCCCCCCTTTAGCAGTAGAAACATCATTGCAAATGAAAAAATTGACATACACGGTATACTGAAAATTGTAGCTCGGTACAATGCTCTATACGCATGTTTTTTCTTTTTCTTTGCTATAAAAATAAACATTGATAATAAAACAGACAAAATTAATGCATTTCTTGAATGGCAAAAAAAGTTTACGACAATTGCAATACTCATAAAGAAAACTATTACTTTATTACGTGCTCTTTCTTTTGTAATGCAAATATAATACACTTCTAAGTAAAAAATCAACAACGGCAAAACATTACTATGATAGAATCCCAATGAGTGTCTATTATAATTTATTTGTTCCACAGTATTACGAGAAGTAAGAACATCTGGTAGCACTCCAACCACACATAAAACTAAAACACTAATGATTCCGAGTACAATTATTCTTAAACTCATTTTGTAAATATTCTCTATCTTTGCTCTTTTCGAATTATAAATAAGCAAAATTAGAATACTCCAATATAAATCTCCAGTTTTCACTGCATATAGTAATGTCACCATTAAAACAGCTATCATTTGGAAAATTTCTTTTTTCTTTAATTTTAAGTTAATACACGAAGTAAAAATTAACACATACGAACAAATACGCAAATATCTTGCAAATGCATCTAAACTACCACCGTTATAAACATCTCCTATAAATAGTGATATATATACTATAACATAAGACAGATAGAATAACATTTCTCTTCTTTTTAATTTTATTATCACTTTTCTCTCCTGGTTTTCATCATTTGTGTAATGCACAACAAACTAAATTTAAACGATCTAAGCTTTAATCCATAAATAACACTCCATCCAAGGATCCGAATATACCCACCCATTCTCTCTTTAATCCCACTAAGTCCAGAATAATACAATGTATCTTTAATTCGAATTTGAAAACGACTCCAGTATTTTTGAATATCTTTGCTGTCACTTCGTTGAAAAAAGTTTTGATGTATTTTCACCGGGAGCACGAAAAAATTTAATCCTTTTTTTCGAAAATCATCAAATAATTTTGTATCTACGCAATCCATAAATAAATTTTCGTCATACATATATTCTTTATAGACTCTTAATCTCACAGCAAGGCAACTATTAATTGCATTGAATTTATTCTGCGGAATTTTTTGCTCTGGAGATGATATATACTTTCCTTTCAACCACCCTACTTCATTCGGTGAATAAATCACTCCGTTTTGCCCATATATCACAGGCACAAAAACATCATACATTCTATCCTCTGCTTTTTTTTTCAGACAATCAAAATATTCCTGTTTTACTGGAGTATCATCATCAAACCAAATCACAATATCATTTTCAGATTTATTCTTTAATTTAAAAAGTGCATAATTATATGCCTTTGATAACCCAACATTTCCGCCCATGCTATGGTACATTAGCGACTCCTCAGAAAAATGCCCTCTGTTTTCCACCACATAAGTATCCATGCTATTATCTAAAACAATAATATGAAGATGTTCTTCTTGAAGTTGCAACAAATTTGAAATTGTAATAGAGTCCTGTATTTTTTTGTTGTATAGAACAACAACCGCATAATATTCAATCATTATTCCATCCTATTCCTATGTTATTTAAGAAATGCTTCTTCATACTGTCCACAAATCTTATCCCATGTGTATTCTTCCGCTACACGTTGTTTGGCTCTCCGTCCCATCTCCGCGATTTCATCTGTTCCCATCTGATCCGCCTTATCAATGAGTTTTGCCAATCGTCCTGGCTTTCGGCTCCAATATAACGCACAATCTTCTGCAACCTCTTTATTAAATCCAACATCAACCAGCAGATTCAAATCCGTGCTTCCAAGAGCTTCAATCAGTGAAGGATTTGTCCCGCCAACTGTATGACCATGGAAATATGCATATGCGTTCTCCCGAATCTTTTTCAGCAGTTCCTGATCGTAAACAGTGCCGACAAACTTAATTCTCTTATCACGCTTAAAATGCAGTTTTTCTTCCAGTTCATTCAAGAATTTATCATTTACATTTGTGATGATGGCGAAGTCTTTCTGACTCTTACTCTTCATAAACTCCCGAATCATAACTTCAAAAGAGTTCTCCGGAACAAAACGGCCGACCACAAGATAATACCCTTTCTTCGTCAGCCCTTTTTCTTTATACCAGCTCACCAGCTTTTCATCATCATCCGCCAGCTTACTGAGTGTCAGATCCGCACCATAAGCGATAAATGTTGTTTTCGGATTTCTTCCCTTAATGCCTTTACCGTCATAACTTTGATGAATATACTTTTCAATATTCACAGAATCACAAATCGCCAAATCACAGTACTTGACCATCATTTGTTCAGAAATTTTCCAGTACTTTCGAATCGGTGCAGACCACTTAGCTCTCATCCACTCATGTCCATCTGGGTTCAGATACACCTTTCCTCCCAGTTTATGAATCTTTCTGTAAAAGTGACCTGCAAATGGTCCAATGCGACAGGCCATAATATAAACAATCGGGTGATTGATATGATTTTTTTTGATGTGTTCACAACAAGCATGCAGAGCTGCTACATCATAATAAATCGCCTGTGCAGGTCCGATCTGAGGAACGTCGATCTTAAAGCAGTGTGCATTGTGGAGTTCGAACTCATGATCGTTAATTTTAGTCACACCCTCAAATTTGTTTTCATCCATGCAGCCATCACCATTGGCTTTGCATGCAACATGATATTTAATATTTTCTTTGTTCTGATGGTACTCTGTGAGCTTGAATACAAAGGTTTCGTAACCGCCGTAGGCTCCAAGGGATTTTGCACCTACTAAATAAACATGCTGTACTTCTTTTTTCATATCTTCTCCAGTTCATTTCTATATTTTTTTTCAAAACTAATCAAAGTTAACATTGTTTTCAAATGTTCGTATCGATTAATCTTGAAACTCGATTATCCAGAAAAAAAGTCCAAATAATTGTTATTATTTGGACTTTTCCTCTCCACACCGAGGACAGTCTCTCCTCTTGCCCTCTTCAGGAGCAGTGTTTCTATGTTTCCCTTCATAAATCTTTCGACTTACTCCATCTCTTATCTTCCTAATTACCCATATTCTACCACGCCTCTCCCCTAACCGCAACGTTTTCCCAATTTTTCGGCACAGTAGCTAATTCTTTATGTTTTTCTCGATTGGATTCGTACCTTTTTACATAGACCCCTTCTGTCCTAATACAATCAGTACGGTCTTAAACAGAATCCTGATATCCAGCATAAACGACCATTCCGAGATATACTTGGTATCCAGCTTTACAACCTCTTCGAAGTCCGTAATCTCACTTCGACCGCTCACCTGCCACATACCTGTCAGACCCGGCTTAATTGCCAGTCTTGCTCTGTGGTGAAGTTCATATTTTTCCCACTCATCCACTGTCGGCGGACGTGTTCCGATGAGGCTCATATCACCTTTTAACACATTGAAGAACTGCGGGAATTCGTCCAGAGAGCTTTTACGGATGAAATTTCCGATTCCCTTGCCGGGACCTTTTTCGCTGCCGATGACGCGCGGATCGTTTTCCATCTTGAACATCAGGCCATCGCTGACACGGTTCTGTTTCATCAGTTCTTTTTTTCGCTCCTCTGCATCCATATACATGCTTCGGAACTTGTAAATCTTAAATTTTCTTCCGTTCTTTCCGACACGGTACTGGGAAAAGAAGATCGGGCCCGGCGATTTGATATAGATTGCCGGGGCAACAAACAGGAAGATGATTCCTGTCATGAGGCAGCCGACAAGACCACCACAAATATCCATGATTCGTTTCAGCATCAGCTGACCGGCGCTTGCCATGTTGATGCAGGTCGTGATCACAGTGTAATTGCCCATATGCTCTACGGTCTGGTTTTTGCCTTGCATCTCGTTGACGTCTGCAATTTTCACATGGATGGTAATTCCCATTTCGGTAAAGGCATCAAAGATTTTTTGCGGAATTTCTCTGCCGGCCGGCAGGACAATCAGCACTTCGTCGAACCACTCACGGCAGACGTATTCGGCTACATTGGAAAGGCTGGATACAACCGGCACTCCATGAATGCTGCGTCCGCTTCCGTCCTGATCCACAAGGACAATGCCCTTTGGGTGAACACCGCTGTATTCAAAATCCAGCATGTTCTTTACAACAGACTGTGACTGTTTTTCGGTCGTCAGGATCAGCAGGGAGCGGCCGCTATGTTCTCCTTCGCCGCGTTTTTTCAGAACAGCCTTCCATACTGCACGCATTAGATAGGAAATGATGCCATAAAGCAAGCCGGTCAGAATAATCGTCGTTCTGGAAAACTGATCCCCTTCCTGGATGAGGAACAAATAGAACACACCAAGAACGATGATGTATACCATGTTTTTAATTGTTTTTCCGCTTTCTGCCAGATAACCGCGCTTCAGAACGTTCTTGAAGGAATCATCAAAGAGCATGATCACCACCTGGATCAGCGCGAATACGATGGCTTCGTTTCGGTAAATGGCATTTTCATACGGATTCAGACTGTGATGTCTCAGAAAATAACCCATAACAAAAGCAAGCTGAAGACAGATCATGTCAAGAATCATGAAATCCAGATGCTTCAGCCATCCTGTGGATAGTTTTTTGTACATACCTTTCTCTCCTGTCGTATTTCTTTTTCATTTCGTAACTTTATGCCCGTTTACATGGTTTTTCTTTATGTCTGTGTTACCATTCTGTCAAAAATCAGTTCTGTATTTGGCTTCCATGCATTGGCAGTTACTTATCTGTGATAAATACGAAATAATTTCTTTATTTTAACTATTCTAGTTCATCTCCATTGGTTTGTAAAGGGGGGATGCAACAATTTTGTATATATTTTTTTCATATTTTGTTTATATATTACCAGAGTCAAAAGCTCAAAAAACCTTTTGACCCAAACATCTTTCTATATTACCGCATTATTTCATAACATCCAGGATTTGAAGGGTTTTCATTTTCTTTTCCACATAGCGATGCAGATAAGCGCGCAGCAGCCGCTCCAGCTCGTCCAGGATATCCTCGTTTACTGTGAATCCATACAGCTTTTCCGTCGGTGATGCGATGATATAGCGGCATGCCAGCACAGTAGCGGGCTGCAGCGGCCACGGATCTTTGATGGTTTTTCCGCAGTTCGGACAGTAGATGGCGCTGTCGCGCAGGGAGAAAACGGTCAGGTTTTCTTTCGTGCCGCACTCCATGCAGGAGAACATCTGCGGCGCTTCTCCATTGATTGTGATCGTGCGCAGCTCAAAAATGCACCGGATCAGGCGGAGATCCTGCCTGCCCCGGCGTATGGCGTTCATGGTCACGTACAGAAGATTCAGCATCTGGGTTTCATCGTTTCCTTCCTGACTGAAATATTCTGCCAGCTCAAGGAAATAGAAACCGTAGTAGACACCGGGTTGCATCTGGGCGAGGTCGAGAAAGTATTCTTTGACGTTTGCGCCGGAAAGGGTGTAGCTGTCCCGTCCCTCGTAAACCTGAAATTCACCGAAGACGAATGGGTTGGAGACAGCCATCAGGGGGCTTTTCATGCGGCGGGCACCGCGCGCGAAGGCGGTGATTTTCCCAAGCTCACGGGTCAGGATCACGACGCGCTTGTCATACTCTCCGACCGGCGAGGCGGCTAATACCATTCCACTGACTATAATCGGCTCCCGCATGCCTTCTCTCCCCCTTCTTCCGTTGTTTTTTACTGTTTTTTCTGAAATTCACTCGCTGCACGTATTTGAAAGCGTTTTGAAATCAAGATCCTAGAGCTCCAGCTTTTTCTTATCATACCCAAAGTTCTTCACAAGGAAATCGCTGTCTCTCCAGTCTTTTTTGACTTTGACCCAGAGCTTCAGATTGACTTTCTGCTCCAGCATCTGCTCCAGCTCATACCGCGCGTTGCTTCCGATCTTCTTGAGCATCGCGCCCTGTTTTCCGATGATGATACCCTTGTGGGAATCGCGCTCGCAGATGATGGTCGCATCAATATCAACGATTTTTCCGTTCGGGCGGTCTTTCATCTGGTCGATCACAACGGCGATGCCGTGCGGGATCTCTTCGTTTAAGGCGTACAGTGCTTTCTCGCGGATGATCTCAGCCACGATTTGGCGCATCGGCTGATCGGTGATGGTGTCCTCATCGTAGAACTGCGGGCCGTACGGCAGATATTTGAAGATGCTCGGAATGATGTCATCGGTGTTCTGATGGCGGAGTGCCGAGCACGGAATGATCTCGGCAAACTGGAACAGCTTGCGGTACGTATCGATGAATTCCAGGATTTTGTCTTTCTCCACGGTATCGGTCTTGTTGATAATGAGGATGACCGGCGCATTGACTTTCTCCAGGATCTCTGCGATATGGCGCTCTCCTGCTCCGATGAAGTTGCTCGGCTCTACCAGCCAGAGAATCACATCGACTTCTTTTAACGTTTTCTCGGCTACATCGACCATGTACTCGCCGAGCTTATTTTTCGCCTTGTGGATACCCGGTGTGTCGAGGAACACGATCTGTCCCTCGTCACACGTATAAACGGTCTGGATGCGGTTGCGGGTGGTCTGCGGTTTCTTGGATGTAATCGCAATCTTCTGTCCGATCAGGTGGTTCATCAGCGTGGATTTTCCCACGTTCGGACGGCCGATCAGGGCTACAAAGCCGGATTTATAATTTGCATTGTTTTCCATTGCTGTCTCTTCTCCTCATTTATAAGTTCTCTACGTTCTTAAACAGTTCTTTCTCTTTCTGAATGGCTGCTTCACTTCCGACAACGCAGATGTTGTTCTGTTTTAAGGCTGCATCTACAAGGTCTGCCAGTGCATGAATGTCATCCAGGGTTGCATCGAGGATCTGATCTCTCTCCTGCTGGAAGTCTGCTTCGGTGATGCCGTTGAACCATGCGCTCTCGGAGGTCTGGCCTTTTGCGGACGGGTTCATCGGGACGTCGAGTTCGCTGATCGTTCCGATGATGTATTTGGTCATCTGGCGCTCGTCTGCTTCGAAATTGCGCACGTAATCGCCGATACCACGGTATACTTCAAGGGTTCTTCCGACGTTCGGGTCACGGTAGGAAGAAATGCACGCGTTTCCGCCTCTTCCGAAAGCTCCGCCGCAGCCGTAAGCGCCGCCTTTGACACGGATGTTGATCCACAGATAGTCATAGCTCAGCATGACACGCAGGATGCGCAGGGCTCCTGTGTAGTCGTAGCCTTCGCGCTCGAAGTTTCCACAGAGTGCCACGTACTGTACCTGGCCGGAGGTCTGGAAGGCTTCGTTTTTCTGTTCAAAGTCATACACAATGCTGCCCGGCTCCACTTCGTCGGTGTACAGATTCTCTTTGAATGCTGCGATTTTTTCTTCCAGCGGTGCGTAGCCTGTCTCGTCTGCGGTATAGGAGACGGTCAGATTCTCTTTGCGGAAGATGTATTTCATCAGGGTCTGCAGATTTTTAATCAGTTCTGCTTTTTTCTCATCGAAGTTCTCGTCCAGATCTTTTAAGAGCTGGTAGAAGCCGATGCCTGCGATGCGGTCCTGGAAATTGCTCATCGGGGAGTAATAGGAAGCTGCACGCATCACAGCCGTTGCATTTCCGGCGGAAGACAGGCGGTTCTGCAGGCCGGATTTCATGCTGGAGATGATCTCGTGAAGACGTTTCTCGTCATCCAGGCGGGAAGTGTTCAGGATTTCCTCGATCATTTTCATGACGAAATCCAGTTTGTCGTACAGGAATTTCGCGCGGATGCCGAACATTCTGCGGCAGTCGTCATCATTTTCCGGAATGCGGAATACCTGCAGTCCGCAGTTGATGCCGCCGGTCTGTGCATTGATCTCGTTGAACAGTTCGCCGTAGGTGTAGTGTTCGGTGTCCACATAGCCGAGAACGGATTTTAATACGCCCATGTACGGGATCAGATCGTTCGGCACATTTTTCGTATCAAACAGCAAGCTTAAGTAACCGATGCCGTTCGTGAATACGTTGTGATGAAGCACCGTCGTTCCATCGACTTCATGCTCGTCATTGTAAAGTTTGATAGACTCACGTTTGATATCGCTTCGTTTCAGGAGCGGAATCGTCTCGAGTGCTTCCTCGCTCTCCTCTTCTTCCTGATATGCTGCCAGCTCTTTGGTGTCAGCAATGATTTTCTCGATCTCTTCTTTTGACAGGCTCTCTTTGTATTTCTGCAGTTTTTCTGCGGTCTTTGCATCATTTTCTGCGGCAAGACCGGTCTTTGGAATGAGGGTCACGATGGAGGCATGGGTGTTGTCCAGCAGATACGTCTGGATCAGGTTTTCGAAATAGCCTTCTTTTGCCAGTTTTTTCAGCTCATCGTAGATCGCAAGCTGCTGCAGGTAGGCGAACGGTTTGTTCTCGTCGTACAGCCAGCTGTCGAAGACGTCAATGCCGTACATCAGGCCCTTCGGGAAGCTGGAGAAGTCCGCCTCACGGAAACGGAATTCGAAATAGTTGATGCCTGCCTCGATGGCTTTCTGATCCATGCCGTTTTTCACGATATCCTCGAGGGTGCCGCGGATGATGGACAGGAATTTTTCTTTCTCATTTTCATCGGCGTTCTTGGCTACGATGGAGAAGAATGGCTGCAGGATGCCGTCCTCGTAGGAGCCGTAAACATCTTTTCCGATGTGTGCGTCAAGGAGTGCCTGTTTGACCGGGGCTCCCGGTGCGTCAAGGAGTGCATACTCCAGAACAGAAAATGCCACGTTTAATTTTACATCCAGACCGCTGCCGATGACCATGTTGTAGGACAGGTACGCATTGTTTTCAAGCGGATCGCCGTCGAGTACCGGGTACTCGTGTACAATGTCGAGGGTCTCTGCAAATGGTTTCTGATACGGAATTTCGGATTTTACTTCTTTTGCATTAAAATGGGACAGGTATTTTTCATCCATCCATGCCAGTTTTTCTTCCATATCCATGTTTCCGTACAGGTAGATATAGCTGTTGGACGGATGGTAATAGGTCTGATGGAAATTCAGGAAGTTTTCGTAGGTCAGGTTCGGGATGCAGGACGGATCTCCGCCGGATTCTACGCCGTACGGAGTGTCCGGGAACAGGGTGTTGAAGGTTTCACGCTCCAGGACATCGTCTGCGGAAGAGAAGGCTCCTTTCATCTCGTTGTATACAACACCGTTGTAGGTCAGCGGGCCGTCTTCGCTTTCCAGATGATAGCTCCAGCCTTCCTGACGGAAGATTTCGTCGTGTTTGTAAATGTTCGGGTAGAATACGGCGTCCATGTAGACATGCATCAGGTTCTGGAAGTCGGCATCGTTGGTGCTGGCTACCGGGTACATGGTTTTATCCGGGTAGGTCATAGCATTTAAGAAGGTGTTCAGGGATCCTTTGACGAGTTCTACGAAGGGATCCTTTAACGGGAATTCGCGGGAGCCGCAGAGGACGCTGTGCTCGAGGATGTGGGCTACGCCGGTGCTGTCGGCCGGCGGGGTACGGAACGCGATGTTGAAGACTTTGTTGTCATCTTCGTTTTCGAGAAGGAGCACGCGGGCACCGCTCTTGTTGTGGCGGAGGAGGTAGCCGTGTGCATGGATATCGTCAATCTGCTGTTCCTGCAGCAGGGTATAGGCTTTGCAATGTTCTGCGTTCATTTTTGTATATCCTTTCTTGTTTTTCTTTATTATTTCCGGTTTTATGCAGTCAAAAACGGACCGCAGTGCCCGTTTGCTGGGATTTTCTGCGGCCCTGTCGGTTTTATTCTTCGTTGTCGGTTTCTGCTGCGGTGTTCTCTGTCTCGTCGACGTGTTCTTTTACTTCGTCGTTTGCAGCGTTGTCCTGTGCATTTTTCTGTGCCTGTGCTGCAGCGGCCTGTGCCATCATTGCCTCAAGGTTCGGGCGGACGCTCTGTGCCTGGGCTCCCATGATTCTCTGGAGCTGTTCTCTGGTCAACAGAAGGTTGAAGCCGGACGGGTTGATGACGAAGCCTTTGGCCTGTTTCATCAGGTACGGCAGAAGGTGCTGGAACGGGATGGCTGCCAGACGGAGTTTTGCCTGCGGATCCGGACGGAATTTCTGGAATTCACCGATATCGGAAAACAGCGGCTGGAAGATGTCTTCGTTCTGGTTTTTGATGTACGGGATGCGCACGTCTGGTCCCGGGTTGGCCGGATCGAATTCGCCCTGTACCTGGGAGATGTCGATGGCAAGGATGAATTTGCTTCGCATCAGGTTGACAAGCATTTCTTCTTCGAGTTCACGCAGGTGCTGCATGCGCTCGGCATCGTCTCTTCTCTGGTTTGGTTTTCTGAGTTCCTGCAGAAAGTATACGACGGTGAGCTGTACGCCCGGGTTCAGAACCGGGAGGTGCTGTTTGTTCATTTTCTCCATGTCTGGTTTCGGGAAGATCTGCTCGAGCTCGATGCGGCGGGTCTGGTCGCCTTCGCGGAAGATGACCATATTGACGCCTTCGGCGTAGAGGCCCATATAGAAGTTCGGCATCTGCTTGCGCAGGACTTTTACGGTGAGCAGCGGGGTGTTCTTTTCTACATAGGATTTTGCAAACTCCTTGGCTGCTTCTTCTTCGGTAAACATGTATACCTGATCATCAAAGGTTTCCGGATCGCACTCTACATATGGGAGTTTTGTGATCTGGGAAAAGGTCACATAGATGATTTCCATGCTCTGGAATTTCTTCATGGTGAAGCTGTTGTCTACTGTCATTTGTGGTTGAGTCCTTTCTTCGCTCTTAGAGGACGGTTTATCCTCAAAATATCTATGTGACATTATATCATACTTTTGATGGGTTGCCAAAGGTTTATTGCTTCAGCTCGCCATTTTTGCGTTCGGATAGATTTTTTCCATCCGGCTGTCCGGAAAACGTTCATCAATGAGCTGCTCTATGGCGTTTGCTGCTGGCTCGTTGTGGGCACGCTGGTCGTAGCGGGTGAGGGCCAGGGTGGAGACGAGGATGTTGGCGAGCATGAAGATGATCAGTATCCAGGTGATGATGGGGCCCTGTTTCAGGGGGATTTTTTCGATCCATTTGGAGAACAGGGGGTAGAGTTTTTTCAGCCATACGACGGCGGCGATTCCCCAGAAGAAGCAGTACAGGAGGTTGATGCGGCCGCCGAGGTTGAAGGGAATGTCGCTGTAGTCCCAGAAAACTTTTCCGAAGACGATTTCGGTGAAAACGCTGCAGAGGTATTCGTAGGCACCGCCGAGGAAGGTTCCGAAGGCGAATAAAAAGCCATCGGAGCGGTTTCTGTAATTATAGAGGAACCAGGTGGCGAGGGCGATGGCGAGGCCCCAGACGATGCTGAACGGACCCCAGACAAGGCTGCTGCGGCTCATCCAGACACCGGCGGTGATGCGGCAGAAGATGGTTTCTACGATATCACCTAAGAAGGCGCCGATGATGAACAGAAGGACGATTTTATAAAAGCTGCATCCATCGGCAAATACTTTCGATTTTTCTTTCTGCTTCGGAATCGGCTGCACCGACGGGTAGGCGCGCTCGACACGGGCTTCCAGGTAGCGGTACAGGCGGACGGAAAGCCGTTTGGTGAAGGCGTCGATCTGGTCGTTCATGGCGGCGATGCGCGGCATCTTTTTGGTGATGTGGCGCAGGACGGCGTAAGAACCGATGGCATCGACGACGAGGACTCCGAACAGGATCCACAGGGTGATGTGCATTACGCCGTTTGGGGCAAGATGGAGGAGGGTAAGGCCAAGGATGTTGCCGAATTTCAGGGCAAGGACACCAAGAATTCCCCAGAGAACGGAATACTGGAGGCAGATGTAGCCGTCCATGTTCCATTTTTTGTTGGAATAATCCCACCATTTGCCGTGGCCGATCCGTTCCAGGACGTGGCCTGCGATCCATTCGGCGGCGGTGGCGATGATCATACAGCCGAGAAACAAAAAGACCGGGCTGGACTGCAGTTCGTACAGGTAGCGGGTCATGAAAACAGCCGTGATTCCGTAGATGGCACACAGCGGGCCATTCAGAAAGCCTCTGTTTACCATGTGTTTTTTCCGAACAGCCGCCACTGTCGTTTCCAGAAGCCATCCAAGAAAGGCATAAAGGAAGAACAGCCCGAGGTAGTCGTAGATTGTGTAGTTCATCAAAATCTCCTTTTCTTTGTTCATATCGGGCTTGTAACCCCGTTTTTATGACATTATAGCATAGAACATGCAAAAGCAGAACCTTTTCAATGGAAAAAGGAAAAGTTCGCAAAAAGAAGCCACACCCTTTTGGGGCATGGCCTCTTTCTTTTCTCAGGCGGCGGCAATACGTACCGCCTGAGCGTTTATGTTACAGGTTCGGAGTAATTTGAACGAAAGAATTACTCTTCTGAGCCGTACAGTTTTACGAGTTTGTTCAGGTAAGTGTAACGGTCTTTTGCTTCCTGCTCGTTCTTGCCGAACAGTCTTTCTGCTTTCGCCGGGTTTGCACGTTTCAGAGAGTTGTAACGTACCTCGCCGTTCAGGAATTCCTGATAATCTCCTGACGGAGCCTTGGAATCCAGTGTGAATGCGCTCTTGCCTTCTGCAGCGAGTGCCGGGTTGAAGCGGAAGCAATGCCAGTATCCGGTCTGAACAGCGAGCTGCTCCTCGGTCTGTGCTTTGCTCATACCTTTCTTGATACCATGGTTGATACATGGAGCGTAAGCGATAA